>Ga0209491_10002087_pt1 | contig 36600 bp, 30 predicted proteins | sample BON02_FD_187213 | JGI IMG/M metagenome (GOLD analysis project Ga0209491, IMG submission 187213) | Freshwater microbial communities from Lake Bonney liftoff mats and glacier meltwater in Antarctica - BON-02 (SPAdes) (version 2) | ecosystem: Environmental > Aquatic > Freshwater > Ice > Glacier... | reverse complement strand
GCGGCCTGCAGCGTCCGCAAAGGGTAGAAATGGGAATTTTGAACCTTCAGACATGTATCCGTTGATTCACGCTTGAGCCGTTCAGTCAACAATATTCCTCAACACAACATGCTGGGCAGTTACCAATTATTGGGGTTGATTTGGCAAAGCGCGTTTTTCATCTTCACGTCGCGTCGATGACGGGAGAGGTGAGGGACCGAAAGAAGCTGACGCCGGAACAGTCTTCAAGCGGTTTCGCAGATGGGTCCTTGCAGATGCATTCTATAAAATGTTCAGAGTGTTAGCCGAAGACTCCGACTTTGAATACGCGATGGTGGACGGCACAATCGTCAAGGTCCACCGTCATGGACAGGGCGCAAAAGGGGGACTCAAAGCCAGGCCATTGGGCGTTCTCGTGGCGGCATAACCAGCGAGATCATGGCGCTGACGGATGCTTTAGGCAATCTGATCGACCTCCAGCTGATGCCCGGACAGGCTCACGACCTGCGCGACACGGCGGCTTTGATCGACGGGCTGACTTGCGGCCAGTTCCTTGCCGACCGGGCATTCGACGCCAACTGGCTGCGGGATGCGCTGACCGACGCCGGGATCGAGGCGGCCATTCCGCCAAAAAATTCAACCGTCGGTTCCCGGCTGCCTTTGACTGCGATACCTATAACCGGCGGCACTTGATCGAGAATTTCTTTGAAAAGCTCAAGGAGTACAGGGGAATCTCAATGCGATGCTGCAAAACTGGCGCCCGCTTCAGCGCATTCATCTCCTTTGCGGCAACCGTGATCCGTTTGAAGTGAACGTCAACACGCCCTAAATAGTCCTTCACTTTAGCGTGGTGTCCGTCACTGGCATCGCGCGCACCAGCACGGTCGTCGCCGGAGCATCTTCACCGATGACCAACAATTCCGCCGCCTCGATCTGCTCTGCGAACCATCCGACCATCGCCACCGCGTCCCGCGCCGTGGCGGAGGGGCCGTCGACCGCGGCCAGCACGATCTTGGACGGCGCCCAAATGCAAGTCTGGCCGTTCTTCATCGCCCAGTCGAGCTCTGTCCGGGTTTCGACCACGATCAGGCGCTGGTCGCGGGCGGCCAGCATCCAAGCGTTCTGCTCGACCGCCAAAAGATCGATGCGCCGTTGGGCCAAGGCATGACCGCTCTGCGGGGCTGGCGTGTCGGCGGGACCGGTGCAGACGATCAACGGTTCCGGCATCGCGATGGCGTGATCCAACCAGTCTGTCAGCGCCGGGGCCGCAAGAGCCGCGTTCGACAGATAGATCACGCGCGGATGCGGTGTCGCGGCATGCGCCTGCGCGTCTGGCGCATGGCCGTCACGGGCACGCACGATTTCGACTCCCAGTGCATAGGGGCCGCGATCCAGCTTTTCGATGCGCACAAAGACCCGCTCGGCCTGTGGTTCCAACAAGATCCGCTCTGCCACACGGGCAGCCAGCGTTTCCAACAGGTTGATACGCTCGGCCCCGAGTTCGGTGCCGATGGCCTCGGTGACGCGGTCGTAGGACAGGATGCGATCGACGTCATCGTCGATGGGGCCGGTCAGCGGTAGAACCTCAACCACGACGTTAAAACAAATACGTTGCAGGTGGCCCCGTTCTTGCTGGAACGCACCTATTTCAACCTCGACGACGTAGTCGCGCAAGGAAATCCGGTCGAACGGTCCGTTGCTGCTGGCCGCCGCCCGCTCCGAGGGGTGGGCGAAGGCAAGACGGATATCATCACTCATGGCGGCCCTTCCTGCGTCGGATCGTGGATGGAATCATAGCCTCAGGATGGTCACATCACAAGAGACGCGTGGACCAATTAAACCATATTGACCCAACCATTCACATAGGCTGTGTTGCACGGATCAAAACTCGGAACACGCGCTACCCGAGACTGACTCCAGGCGGCGCGTTCGAAATTAGGGCGGCATAGTGTTTTGTCACTTTAACTCCCCCAATCTGCACGTTGACATCTGCACGAGTTCATCCGCCAACATGGTTTCCTCGCCAATGGCTGCCTTGGGCCCAGATCGCGATCATTCGGCAGCTACTGGCCACGACAAAGCTGGATGTCACAGCCGCAACTGGCGAGACGATCAAGTCGTTCCCGAGCTTTGACCCAACCGTCTGCCCGTGCTGTGGCGGCATTCTGCGCGTCACTGCCACGCTGCCGCGATGGCGTTCCAGGCCGTCACCGCTGCAGCCGGACACCTCATGACCATAGAATGCCGCCCCCACATTGGTCATACCAACGTCACCACATCAGCGTTGATGGACGCAGGAAACCCCATGCCCGAAACCTTGCCAACGGCTCCAAAGTGTCAAATTACTGCGCCGAGCTCGCCCAAAACTGCCCGTCCCGGCGCACCCTTATAGCGGCCAGAACCGAGATGTTCGTAGACTTTCGGGTGTCGGAAACGCGAAAGCTTGGCTGATCTGGTCCAACGTCAAAAAGCATTTGAGACCTACACCGATACGCACGGGCACCTCAAACCGTTGAGGCAGCAGACCGAGCGTTGTCGGCCAGTTTTTCATCAACAATTGCGACCGTCCCTGATACCTCAGGGTGGCTCATATTCAGCGCGCCAGCTGTCAGGTTAATCAGCCTGTCAACGCGTTCAATGTTGATCGCCCCCGAGAAAACCGCCCGTGCGGCCGAAGATGGTTTCTGAAGATTCGTTGCAGCTGCGGCATATTTCTCGAACGGGACCATATCAGCCGGGTCAGCGCCTAGGCGTTCGACAACGTCATTTACAAATCCGTAGATCTGCTTTGATTTCTCGATGTCATTGTGCACCGCTTCCCGGATGGGGATCGGGCCACCTGGCGTGATGCAGCGGTAATTGCCTGTAGCTAGCATTGCCCATTTTGCAAAGGGAACGAACAGTGAGTCAAAGACCCGCAGTTTGACAGGCACCTCCTTGCCGTCGACACGAAAGGCTTCGATATCCGCAGCGAGGGTTTCGAGCATCGCGTTCAGTTCGGGGTCCTTGAATTTCGACACCTTGAAATTTGTCGGCAGACCGACATGAAGGACATTGGCCCTTTCTTCCGGTGGCCGGAAAGCCTGTGGATCGGGCGAGCAGAGCGTCATAAGCTCAGGATCGAACGCATTCCACATCCCGACGCTCAGATATGCATCTTTCAGACCGGCAGTATCGAGCCCGGGTATGCGTTTCAGATAGGGCAGCGGCGGCATGTTCATGATGGACATACAGGCAACGCCCGCCTTGGCGACCCGGGCCAGCAGATCGGAAAGCGCCGGATGGGAATACTGCGGCTCCTGCATGGCAAGGCACACAAGATCGTAATCCTTTGGCCGGGCGTCTTCTGGCGTCGCGGCATCCATGCCGCCTTTCAGAGACCTGGAGAAAAAGCTGCGATGGGTTTTCTCATCACGCAGCTTGATCCGGACCTCGGTGCCTTCGGCGTTGATCAGTGCCGCTGTTTCAGCACGGCAGACGAGGGTGACGTCATGCCCTGCAGCAATAAGCTTGGTTCCGAGCAATGACCCGTAAGAGGCACCGAGGATGAGGATCTTGTAGGTCATTTGAGGTTTCCTTCGTTGCTTGAAATGTGCTTCTGCGTCTCAGTTACCTAGGTATCTACATAACACATTCGAATATTTCAATATATAGCCAAAGCTGTGGCAATAAACCCAACCATTCGCGATCAGGAGCGTCGCCTGAATCAGTCCCCCTGCATCTTCCCAAGTTCGGCTAGTTCAAAAGCGCAACCAATGTTTCACCAAGTTTGGCCGGAGAGGGCGAGACGCGAATACCAGCAGACTGCATGGCTTCGATCTTGTCATCCGCACCGCCCTTGCCGCCGGAAATGACCGCCCCGGCGTGCCCCATCGTGCGGCCCGGAGGGGCCGTGCGGCCCGCGATGAAGCCGACCGTGGGCTTGCTGCGGCCCTTCTTCGCCTCGTCCTTGAGGAATTGCGCGGCGTCTTCTTCGGCGGAACCACCGATTTCGCCGATCATGATGATTGATTGTGTTTCGGGGTCGGCCAGGAACATTTCCAAGATGTCGATGAATTCGGTCCCCTTGACCGGATCGCCGCCGATACCGACGGCGGTCGTCTGGCCAAGTCCGGCCGTCGTGGTCTGATAGACAGCTTCGTAAGTTAGCGTGCCCGAACGCGACAGGACACCCACCGATCCTTTCCTGAAAATGGAACCCGGCATGATGCCGATCTTGCATTCGTCCGGAGTCAGGACGCCGGGACAGTTCGGGCCGATCAGCCTGCTTTTCGAGGCGTCGAGTTTTTCCTTGACCCGTACCATATCCTGAACCGGCACCCCTTCGGTAATGCAGGTGATCAGGTCGATCCCGGCGTCGATGGCTTCCTCAATGGCCGCCGCCGCACCTGCGGGGGGCACGTAGATCACGCTGGCAGTGGCATTGGTGGCCTGTTTGGCTTCGGCGACACTGGCAAAGATTGGCAGTGTTTCACCATTTCTGCCCTGCCAGCTTTCGCCGCCCTTTTTTGGATGCGTGCCCGCCACCATCTGGGTGTTGTGATAGGCCAGCGCCTGTTCGGTGTGGAACGTACCGGTCTTGCCGGTCAGCCCCTGAACGATGATTTTCGTGTCCCTGTTGATCAGAATCGACATAAGTTTACCCCTTTACGGCCTTGACGATTTTCTGGGCGGCGTCGTCCAGATCGTCGGCAGCGATGACGTTCAGGCCGCTCTTGTTGATAATATCCTTGCCTTCGGCGACTTTAGTGCCTTCCAAACGTACGACCAGCGGCACCTTCAGCCCGACCTCCTTGACCGCCGTGACGACGCCTTCGGCGATCACGTCGCAGCGCATGATGCCACCGAAGATGTTGACCAGAATTCCTTTGACGTTGAGGTCCGAGGTGATGATCTTGAACGCTGCCGTGACCTTTTCGGTTGTGGCCCCGCCGCCGACGTCGAGAAAGTTGGCAGGTTCCGCACCGTAAAGCTTGATGATGTCCATCGTCGCCATCGCCAGCCCTGCGCCGTTGACCATGCAGCCGATTTCGCCATCCAGCGCGATATAGGCCAGATCGTATTTCGAAGCCTCGATTTCCTTGGCGTCCTCTTCAGTCTCGTCGCGGTATTCCATGATGTCGGGATGCCGGAACAGCGCGTTGTTGTCGAAGGACACCTTGGCGTCGAGCACCTGAACGTCGTTCGCCGTGGTGACGATCAGCGGGTTAATCTCAAGTAGGCTCATGTCCTTTGACGTGAACGCTTCGTAGAGTGTGGCGAACAGTTTCCTACCCTGATCGCGCGCGGTGCCGGTCAGCTCGAAGGCGTCGGCGATCCTGTCCGCGTCGGCGTCAGTCACGCCCTTCGAGGCCGCTATGCCGATGGTGTGGATTTTTTCCGGGGATTCCTCCGCGACGGCTTCGATGTCCATGCCGCCCTCGGTGGAGGCGACGAAGGAGACCTTGCCGGTTTCACGGTCGACCAAAATCGACAGGTACAATTCGCGGTCGATGTCGGCACCGTCTTCGATATAAAGCCTGTTGACCTGCTTGCCGGACGGACCGGTCTGCTTTGTCACAAGCGTGTTGCCGAACATTTCGCGCACATCGGCCAGCGCGTCCTCGGCAGAGAAGGACACGCGTACGCCGCCCTTGGCATTGGCGGGCAACTCCCTGAACTTGCCCTTGCCGCGCCCGCCCGCGTGGATCTGGCTTTTTACAACCCAGACAGGCCCTGGCATGGTGCCGATTGCGGCCTCGGCCTGATCTAGATGTGTAATGGCAATGCCTTTGGCAACCGGCGCGCCGAAAGCTTTTAGCACCTCTTTTGCCTGATGTTCGTGAATGTTCATGGAAATCTCCCTCGTGGTGCTGCTACTTGATCAGTGGCAACATGCTCTTGAATACCTCTGTTCCGGCTTGACCCAGCCATTCGAAAATGACCATCTCGGTCGTGACGATGCTGACGCCTGCGGCGTTCAGGCGGGCAATGCAGGCCTGTTCGCTTTCGATTGTTCGCGACGCCGTGGCGTCGGAGACGACAAACACGTCGAAACCATCCTCGACCAGACTCGCGGCGGTCTGCACGACACAGATATGCGCCTCCATTCCGGTCAGGACTGCCTGACGGCGATCCAGCGCGCGGAAAGTTTCGGCAAATGTCGCGTCCTCCATGCAGGAGAAGTGCATTTTGGGCAGGATCGCGCTGTCCCCCGCTGCCTTTCGAATTTCAGGAACCGTGTGACCCAGCCCCTGTGGATATTGTTCGCTCAGCAGCGCGGGAACCCCAGTTTTTGACGCTGCGTGCAGTAGCAGACGGGTATTTCGGATCGTGCGGGCGGGGGCCTGCATTGCGGGAACCAGACGTTCCTGCATGTCGATCACTACAAGCGCCGAATCATGTGCCCTGATCAGCAAGTGCGCTATCCTCCCAAGGTATCTTATGTAGGTATGTGGTATACCACAAAACGAAAAGCTAACAGATTTATTATAAAAATAAAGGAAAAAAAGAAATTGACGGAATGCTTCTTAGGTGTATTGTATACGACAAACGGGGATGCGGTGCGACTTAGATTGCACGCTGCCCGTGTCTTGGGAGGGACGTGGCAGGTGTCAATAAATGACAAACTTAGCCCCATTGCGGAGAGCTTTACGCTGAAGGACCATGTCTTCGGCGTGCTGCGATCCGCGATCCTCGACATGGACATTTACCGCCCTGAAACCGATCTGCGCCTTGATGAGCGCCGGATGGCTGAACGTCTTGGCGTTTCGCGCACTCCGATTCGCGAGGCGTTGGCGCGGCTGGCGCATGAAGGCCTGGTCGAGATTGCACCGCGCAAGGGCGTGTTCGTGCGCCGTAAGACGCGCGAAGAGATCCTGGAAATGGTCGTCACTTGGGCCGCGTTGGAAGGCATGGCGGCACGGCTGGCAACTGAAGTGGCCACCGACGCTGCACTGTTGGCGCTGAAACGCTTTGCCCTGAAGCACAGCAGCGACGTGGACCGGGCGGACATCGAGGAATACTCTGACGCGAACATCACGTTTCACCAGACGATATTGGAGCTTTCGGGTTGTTCGCTGCTGCGGACCACTGCGGACGGACTTTTCACCCATATGCAGGCCGTGCGGCGGCGCGCTATGGGCGAAAGCGACCGCGCCCGCAAGTCGGTCGCCGATCACATGGAGATCATTGATGCGTTGATGGCGCGCGATGCCGATCTTTCCGCCCGCCGGGTGCGCGATCACACGATGCGGTTGTACGATCACATCAGCAAGACCTGGACCAGACTAGAAACGCTCGGCCCGCTCAAAAGCGCCGTCGGCTGAACCCAAACAGATATCACGAGGATCCATATGACCACGAACATCACGGCGTCTGCAACCAATGCACAGAACGAGAACGCCGCCTCGGGTGCGCTGACGGACGGCTTTCACCTTCTGATCGACGCGCTCAAGCTTAATGATGTCAAGACGATCTACGGTGTGCCGGGTATCCCGATCACGGACTTTGGCCGAATGGCGCAGGCAGCCGGTTTGCGCGTGCTGTCCTTTCGCCATGAACAGAATGCCGGCAACGCCGCCGCCATTGCGGGGTACCTGACCAAGAAGCCTGGCATCTGCCTGACCGTTTCCGCACCGGGCTTCCTTAACGGTCTGACCGCTCTTGCCCATGCAACCACGAACTGCTGGCCGATGATCCTGATCTCCGGTTCGTCAGAGCGCGAGATCGTCGATCTGATGCAGGGCGACTACGAGGAGATGGACCAGCTTGCCATCGCGAAGCCGCTTTGCAAGGCCGCGTACCGTATTCTGCACGCACAGGATATCGGTATTGGCGTCGCCCGTGCCATTCGCGCGGCGGTGTCGGGGCGTCCGGGTGGTGTTTACCTGGATATTCCGGGCTCCCTGCTGGGTCAGGTGATGGACGAGGTCGAGGGCGCGAAATCGTTGGTCAAGGTGATCGACGCGGCCCCGGCCCAGATCCCCGCTCCTTCGGCGGTCAAGCGGGCGCTGGACGTGATCAAGGGTGCGAAAAAACCGCTGATCATCCTAGGCAAGGGCGCCGCCTATGCCCAGGCCGACGACGTGGTGAAGAAATTCGTCGAAACCAGTGGTATTCCGTATCTTCCTATGAGCATGGCCAAGGGCCTGCTGCCCGACACCCATGAACTTTCCGCTGGTCCGGCGCGCTCGCTGGTGCTGAAAGAAGCGGACGTGGTGATCATGGTGGGTGCGCGGCTCAACTGGCTGCTGAGCCACGGCAAGGGCAAGCAATGGGGCGAGCCGCATTCGACGAAATTCGTCCAGATCGACATCGAACCCAAGGAAATGGACAGCAACATCGAGATCGCGGCACCGCTGGTTGGTGACATTGAATCTGTGCTGACGGCGATGCTGGACGCTATGGGCAAGGACTGGAAGAAACCTTCGGTGGAGTGGACCGGCGCGGTCAAATCCAAGAAGGACGCCAATATCGAAAAAATGGCGGCCAAACTTCAGAACAACAACTCGCCGATGGATTACGAAGGTGCATTGGGTGCGCTGAAACGCATCATCGGCGAACGCCCCGATGCGATGCTGGTCAACGAAGGCGCCAATACGCTCGATTTCGCCCGTTCTATCATCGACATGTCAAAGCCCCGCAAACGGCTCGACGTGGGCACTTGGGGGGTGATGGGCGTCGGCATGGGCAGCGCCATCGCCGCGGCGGTGGAGACTGGGCATCCGGTGCTCGCGGTCGAGGGCGACAGCGCCTTCGGCTTCTCTGGCATGGAGGTGGAAACGATCTGCCGCTACAAACTGCCGATCTGCATAGTGGTGTTCAACAACAACGGCATCTATCGCGGCACGGACATCAACGAGTCCGGCGGCGATGATGTGGCGACCACAGTATTTGTGGAAAATGCCCGCTATGACATGATGATGCAGGCTTTTGGCGGCGTCGGTGTGACAGCGACCAACCCCGATGAACTGACCCGCGCAGTCAACGAGGCGATGGATTCAGGCAAGCCGACGCTGATCAATGCTATAATCGACCCCGCAGCTGGCAAGGAAAGCGGCAACATCGGATCGCTCAACCCCGTCAGTGTCGTCGGCAAGAAATGACACCCAAACCAGACAATTTTAGAGACAGGAAAACATAATGAAAGCTCTCGAAGGCGTCAAGATACTCGATTTCACCCATGTTCAGTCGGGGCCGACCTGTACGCAATTGCTGGGTTGGTTCGGGGCCGACGTGATCAAGGTCGAACAGCCCGGTGTCGGCGATGCCACGCGCAAGCAGCTTGTCGATGTGCCGGGCGCGGACAGTCTGTATTTCACGATGTTGAACCACAACAAGCGGTCGATCGAGCTGAACGGCAAGAACGAGACCGGCAAGGAGGTCTTGACCCGGCTGATCGAGGAATGCGACGTGATGGTCGAAAATTTCGCGCCCGGCGCTCTGGACCGCATGGGGTTCAGCTGGGAACGTGTGCAAGAGATCAACCCGCGCATGATCCTCGCGTCGATCAAGGGATTCGGACCTGGCAAGTATCAGGATTGCAAGGTTTATGAAAACGTCGCGCAATGCGCGGGCGGTTCGGCTTCCACGACCGGTTTCCGCGATGGCCCGCCATTGGTGACCGGCGCGCAGATCGGCGACAGCGGGACGGGGCTTCACCTGTGCCTCGGCATCGTCACGGCACTGTTTCAGCGCGAGAAGAGCGGGCGTGGACAGAAGGTCAGCGCGGCGATGCAGGACGGTGTTTTGAACCTCTGCCGGGTCAAGCTGCGCGACCAGCAGCGGCTGGAAAAGGGACCGTTGACCGAGTATTCGCAATTCGGCGAAGGCGTTGAATTCGGCGAAGCCACGCCGCGTGCGGGCAATGACAGCGGCGGCGGACAACCGGGCCGAATCCTAAAGTGCAAGGGTTGGGAAACCGATCCGAACGCCTATACCTACTTCATCACCCAAGCCGCCGTGTGGAAGAATGTCTGCGATGTGATCGGCGCGCCCGAATGGAAGGACAAGCCGGGCTATGCCACGCCGAAAGATCGCCTGGACAAGCTGAACGAGATCTTCGGGCGGATCGAAGAATGGACGATGACCAAGACCAAGTTCGAGGTCATGGACATCTGCAACAAAGTCGACATCCCGGTTGGTCCGATCCTGTCGACCAAGGAGATCATGGAGGACGAGGGCCTGCGCGCCACCGGCACCATCGTCGAGGTCGATCACCCCGAACGTGGCAAATATGTATCCGTCGGCTGCCCGATAAAATTGTCAGACAGCCCGGTCGATGTGACCCGCTCGCCGCTTCTGGGGGAACACACGCACGAAATACTGTCCAAGGTTCTGGGTTATTCTGGTGCGGAACTGGATCGCGTCATCGGGTCGGGTGCTGTTGGCGATGCCAAGAAGGGGGCGGCGCAATGAGCGACAGGATGCGCATCATCGTCATGGGCCAGCAGGCGTTCGGCAAGGACGCCTTGGCCAAGATCCTCGATCACGGCAAGGATCAGGTCGTCGCGGTGTATTGCGAACCCGATCGCGGTGACAAGGTAGATCCGATCAAGGAATTCGCCCTTGAAAAGGGATTGCCCGTAGAGCAGCCCGCCAATTTCGATGATCAGGCAACACTGGACACGCTGGCCGGCTACAACGCCGATCTGATGGTCATGGCCTTCGTCAACGTCTTTGTACCCGAAGCCGCCCGCGATACGCCTACCCATGGGTCGATCTGTTTCCACCCGTCGCTGCTGCCGCTCTATCGCGGTCCCTCGGCGGTCAATTGGCCGATCATCATGGGAGACACCAAATCTGGCTTTTCCTGGTTTTACCCGTCCGACGGGCTGGATGAAGGCGACAGCCTATTGCAATGGGAATGCGAAATCGGGGCGGATGACACGGTCGTCGACCTTTACTTCAAGAAAATCTATCCAGCTGCCATCGACAGCGTGTTGCAGGTTTGCGATCTGTTCCGCGCAGGCAATCCGCCGCATATCGTGCCCGACGAAGCGCAGGCTTCCTATGAAAGGCGCTGCACCAAGAAGCACACCCGGATCGACTGGAACAAGCCTGTCGGCCAGATCTACAATCTCATTCGCGGGGCCAATCCCGCGCCCGGTGCCTGGACCACGCTGAACGGCGAGGAGGTGCAGATTTTCGATGTCTCCCGGGTTTCCGGCGACGGTGTGTCCGGCAAGACCACGGCCGTCGATGACAACGGTGTCACCGTACAGTGTATCGGCGGCCGCATCCAGATCAAACGTGTGAAACCAACCGAAGGCGGCAAGATCGCAGCCGCCGAATGGGCTGCGTCCGCCGGCCTTTCGGCGGGCGATGTGCTCGGTTCCTGAAACAATAACGCTCGGCTAGGAAAAAATATGAACGATATCGAAATCGCCCGCAAAGCCAACAAGAAGCCGATCCAGGAGATCGGCGCAAAGCTAGGTATTCCGACCGAGCATCTGCTGCCCTTCGGCCATGACAAGGCCAAGATATCGGAAGAATTCATCAAGTCGCTGGTCAAGAACAAGAACGGCCATCTGATCTTGGTGACAGCGATCAACCCAACGCCCGCAGGCGAAGGCAAGACTACGACGACCGTGGGTCTGGGCGACGGTCTCAACGCTATCGGCAAGAAGGCGGCGGTCTGCATTCGCGAAGCGTCGCTTGGTCCGAACTTCGGCATGAAAGGCGGTGCCGCCGGAGGTGGCTACGCGCAGATCGTGCCGATGGAGGACATGAACCTGCACTTCACTGGCGATTTCCACGCCATCACCAGCGCCCACAACCTGCTGGCCGCGATGCTCGACAACCACATCTACTGGGGCAACGCGCTGGAGATCGACATCCGCCGTATTCCCTACCGCCGCGTGATGGACATGAACGACCGCGCGTTGCGCCAGAACGTGATCAACCTGGGCGGTGTCGCCAACGGGTTCCCGCGCGAAAGCGGCTTTGACATTACGGTGGCCTCCGAAGTCATGGCCATCCTGTGCCTGTCCAACGATCTGAAAGACCTAGAAAAGCGGCTTGGGGGCATCATCGTGGCCTACCGCCGCGACAAATCTCCGGTCTTTGCCCGCGACATCAAGGCCGACGGTGCCATGACAGTGCTGTTGCAGCAGGCGATGCAGCCGAACCTCGTGCAGACGTTGGAAAACAATCCGGCCTTCGTGCATGGTGGACCATTCGCCAACATCGCACACGGCTGCAACTCCGTCGTTGCCACCACGACGGCGCTGAAGCTGGCAGATTATGTTGTCACCGAAGCCGGGTTCGGCGCCGATCTGGGGGCCGAGAAATTCTTTAACATCAAGTGCCGCAAGGCCGGTCTGAAGCCCGAAGCGGTGGTTCTGGTTGCGACAGTGCGCGCGATGAAGATGAACGGCGGCGTGACCAAGGACGGTCTTGGGACCGAGAACGTCGAGGCGGTAAAGAATGGCTGCGCCAACCTGGGCCGCCACATCGAGAACCTCAAGAAGTTCGGCGTGCCGGTGGTGGTGGGAATCAACTATTTCGTTACCGATACCGATGCGGAAGTTGAGGCGATCAAGGCGTTTGTTTCCGAGCAGGGCTCCGAGGCGGTTCTGTGTAAGCACTGGGCAAAGGGCTCCGAAGGCACCAAGGATCTGGCCAACAAAGTGGTCGAGATGGTCGAGGGAAAGTCGGCCAAATTCGCGCCGCTCTATCCCGACGACATGCCGTTGTTTAAGAAGATCGAAACTGTCGCCAAGGAAATCTATCGCGCTGACGAGGTGCTGGCCGACAAATCGATCCGCGATCAGCTCAAGACTTGGGAAGAACAGGGATACGGCAACCTGCCGGTCTGCATGGCCAAGACGCAATATTCTTTTACCACCGACCCGACCCGCCGGGGTGCGCCCACGGGCCACAGCCTGCCGGTGCGCGAGGTGCGGCTGAGTGCGGGTGCCGGGTTCGTCGTTGTGATTTGCGGCGAGATCATGACCATGCCAGGCCTGCCGCGCGTGCCCTCCGCAGAGAATATCCGCATCAACGAGGACGGCCAGATCGACGGTCTATTCTAGGGGGAAACCGACGTGATACGCAAGATACTGGTGCCGGTCAGGGGCGACGGCAAGGGCGACAATGTCCTTGCCCACGCCGCGGCTTTAGCGCACCACCACACAGCACATATCGAAGTGGTTCACTGCCGCCCGCGCGCTCAGGACCTGATGCCATTCGGCGTTCATGTCCCGGAATTTATGCGCCGCCAGATCGTTGAGCAATCCTACGCGGTCGCCGATCAGGAGGAGGCGGGACTCCGGGCGGAACTTGAAGTGCTTACGAGCAAGCTTGACCTTGACGCGACGGGAGAGAATATAGGCAAGGTCGCCACGGTGTCGTTCACCGAGGAAGCAGGCCGCCAGGTCGATGTGATCAAGAAACGCGGGCGTCTTGCCGATATAATCGCGGTGGCCAAACCGGACCGTGACAGGAACTTGGGCCATAACACGCTGAAGGCGGCGTTATTCCATTCCGGTCGGCCGGTACTGATGTGCCCCCTGACAGACACGCCTCCACAAGTGCTTGGTGCAAACGTCGCGATCGCCTGGAACGGCAGCGCCGAAGCGGCCCGCGCGCTGTCGCAGTGCAAGAGCGTACTGCGCGGTGCACAGAAAATCTGGATACTATCGAACGGTTCCGATTTCGGCACCGGGACCACGGTGGAGGACCTGTCAAGCTATCTCGGCCTGCACGGCATCGAAGCTGAGGTCAAGACATTCTCGTCTAAGAAAAAGGTTGGCACTGAACTGCTGCGTGTCAGTGCCGATCTGGGTGCCGATATGCTGGTCATGGGTGCCTACAGTGAAAGCCACGAACGGGAAACCGTCTTTGGCGGCAATACACAGACCATCGTTGATACCGCGAAGATGGCCGTACTTTTGAACCACTGAGGAGCGGCGTTCAAAGGTACTTCGGTGACAGAAAAATTAAAAAGGCTGCATCAAGACAGCCTCACGATCCGCGAAACAAGGTTTCGCAGATAACTGAAAGCCTAAAGGGAGGAAACCAAATGGCTATTATATCTAACTTCTTCACGAAGCTTGCCTTCGGAAGCGCGCTCGGCCTGATATCAATGACCGGTGCCGCACAGGCCTGGGAACCCAATAAGCCGGTCGACTTCGTGATCATGGCCGGTGCCGGTGGCGGTGCGGACCAGATCGCGCGCTTCCTTCAGTCGGTCGCTGAAAAGAAGGATCTGACCGTCCGTCCGCTGGTGCCCAACAACAAGGGTGGCGGCTCCGGTGCCGAAGCGCTGATCGCGCTGAACAACGCGTCCGATCCGGATCACACGATCCTCGTCACGCTGAACTCGTTCTTCACAACGCCAATGCGGCAGGAGAATCTAGGCATCGACATCAAGACCTTTACGCCAGTGGCGATGATGGGCGTCGATCCGTTTGTTCTATGGGTTCACAAGGACAGCGGCATCACCACATTCGAAGAATGGCTCGAAGCGGTAAAGACCTCTGATGATTACATAATGGGCGGCACCGGCAAAGGCCAGGAAGACTCGATCGTGATTGCCTATCTCGAAAAAGCCTTTGACATTAACGTCAAGTATATCCCCTACAAGGGCGGCGGCGATGTGGCCAAGGAACTGGCCGGTCAGCAGATCATGGCGACCGTGAATAACCCCTCCGAAACTAAGGGCTTTTATGCCAATGGCGACGTGGTTCCTCTGCTGTCGTTCTCTGATGAGCGCATGCCGGCCTTCCCGGATGTGCCGACCCTGAAAGAAAAGGGCCACGACTTCAGCTACTACAACCAGCGGGCCGTCGTTGGCGCGCCGGGCATGTCGGACGAAGCGGCAGAGTACTACCAGAACCTCTTCCAGACGATCTACGACTCCGAAGAGTGGCAGGGCTACATGGAAACCGAAAGCCTGTCGCCGCTCTGGATGAACCCCGAAGAGCAGTCGACCTACTGGGACACGCAGATCGTGAACCACAAGGATCTGCTCGCCGGTATGGAAGAGTAAGTCCACGTCAGCCAATTAGATACGGTACACAGGAGGGTCGCAATGCGACGCGGAGAGTTTATTACGGCGGGCGTTCTAGCCGTCCTGTCCATCTACATCATGTGGAAAAGTACCGAGCTTGATGTCGGCTATATCAGGGGCGAAGGTCCGGGAGGCGGAGCCTGGCCGTTCTGGCTCTCGGCGATCATGTTGATCTGTACGGCCCTCATTGCATTCAATGCGTACAGGCGGACTTCTCCGCCTTCGCAGTCCACCGAACCGGTACTGGACGCCGACGGTCGCAAGATGATCGTGCAGGTCTTCGGGGGAATTTTCGCCTTTGTCGCCCTGATCGGTATCATCTCGATGTACGGCGCGATGATGGTGTTCCTGTTCTACTATCTCTGGTTCCTCGGGCGCCACAGTCTGCGGTTGTCGCTGATCATCTCGATCACCACGTCGATCGTGTTCTTCTTCTTCTTTGAGGCGCTCATGCGCGTGACCATGCCCAAGGGCATGAACTTCACCGAACCGTTCTATAACTGGCTGAACACCATCATCTACTGACACGCCACGACAGATGTCCGACAGGACCAGGGAGCGAACCTAAATCATGGAAATTCTTACCCTTCTTTCCGGCGGCCTGCTCGAGGCCCTGCAACCGATCAATCTGATGTTGATCATCCTCGGCGTGACGCTGGGTCTGTTCATCGGCATGATGCCAGGGCTTGGGTCCGTGAACGGTGTAGCGATCCTGCTGCCGATCACCTTCCTCGTACCACCTGCGTCTGCGATCATCTTTCTCGCGGCGATCTATTACGGCGCGATGTATGGGGGCGCTATCAGTTCGATCACACTGGGTATTCCCGGTGCCTCGACGGCGGTTGCGACCACGTTCGACGGACGGCCGCTCGCGCTCAAGGGCAAAGCCAGTCTGGCGCTGGTCACGGCAGCAGTTGCATCCTTCGTCGGCGGCACCGTGTCGATCGTCCTGTTCACGGCCTTCGCACCGGTGCTTGCCTCGGTGGCGCTGAGTTTCGGATCGCCCGAAATTTTCGCCCTGATGCTGCTAGCCTTCGCCACCTTCGTCGGCCTTGGCGGCGACGATATACCGAAGACGATCCTGTCGATCTGCTTGGGCCTGACGTTCGCCGCCGTCGGCTTTGACGAGATTTCGGGCGCACCGCGACTGGTCTTCTTCGACATTTCCGGCTTTCTGCACGGCATCAACTTTCTGGTGCTGGCCATCGGTGTCTACGGCATCGGCGAGATGTTGTGGACCATCGACACGACGCGCGGCAAGATCACCTCGACTGAAGCCAAGATGTCCTTCAAGGGCGTGGTGGCGGACACGAAGGATTCAGTGAGGCTGGGCTGGAAGGGGATGACGATCGGATCGTTCCTCGGCTTCTTCGTTGGAATTCTGCCAGCGGCGGGTGCCACACCAGGTTCGCTCATGGCCTACGGGATCACCAAGCTGACTTCGAGAAACCCGGATTCCTACGGCAAGGGCAATCCCGACGGCGTCGCAGCCCCTGAAGCGGCCAACAACTCGGCCTCGACAGGGTCGATGCTGCCCATGCTGACGCTCGGCATCCCGGGGTCTCCGACCACGGCGATCCTGCTGGGCGGCATGGTGATCTGGGGGCTGACGCCCGGTCCGCGACTCTTTACCGACCAGCCGGAATTTGTCTGGGGTCTTATCGGGTCGTTCTATGTGTCGAACTTCTTTGCCCTAGTGATCAACCTGTCGTTCATCCCGCTGTTCATCTGGATGCTGCGGATGCCCTTCACGATCCTGGCACCAATGATCTTTGTTTTGTCCATCGTCGGCGGCTATGCAGCCACCAACGATATGCACGACGTCTGGCTGATGATTGCCTTTGGTCTCAGCGCGTTCTTCATGCGCAAGTTCGACTATCCGCTCGCGCCTGCGGTGCTTGCCATCGTTCTTGGCCCGATTGCGGAACCGACACTGCGCCAGTCGTTGCTGTTGTCGTCGGGTGATCCAAGTATTTTCTTCACCCGGCCGATTGCGGGACCGATCACGGTCATCGCCATCGTCTTGATCCTGTTGCCGTTGTTCAAGATGATACTCGACAGATTCCGCAAGCCGACCGCGCAGGGCGTATAGGTATCCGGCTGCACCCGGACAACGGTATGACAAACGGACGGCACATCTGATCGTGCCGTCCCCGAACCGACCAACGCAAGCGGGAAACCGAACTTAAACTGGCGTTACGGGGATTGACAAGGATGGCACAAGACAAGGCTGAGTTCGATGCATGGAACCCAGGGCTAAACTCGGAAATTCCTGCCGCGCTCATGGCGCGGGTGACCCTTTACGACCCGAAAAACTCGGAAATCGGCTATCTCGAAGCAAAAGAAGCGGCAGACTTCTGTGGCCTGGATCCCCAAGACTTGATTGCGTTCAGGGTCTACCGGTTGGCGATGCACGAAACGCTGATTCGAGTGACCGCCGATCTTTGTGTCCCAGATGGACCAAATTACGAGGAACTGGGCCTGAACCTGCGGGGTATGGCTGACCGGATTCTCATGGCGCATGTACAACCAAAAATGGATACTCTTGAACGCAGCTTTGCCGAACTTCGCAAATTGGTCGAACACAGACTCGATGCGCTGTTGCAACAAGATATTTATGCCCGCGACCTGCCCGATCCGGAAGTGAAAAAGGGAGTGTTTGCCCGCTTCTTCTCGAAAAAGACACCGGTTCCGACCGAAAAGGCGCTGCCAGAGCTTCGTGCGATAGCCCAGTGGCGTGATGCGGTCGGCAAAACCGACGATCCATTCGAAATTGCCTGCCTTCAAGGATTGCACACCATCGTAGGCGGAATTGTCGGGCGGCGCGGCCGTCTGATGGCTGAGAAGACGCTTGTTGTAAGACTTGCCGCGAACTGGGTCTGCAACTCCTACGGAAGCAGCAAAATTGGTGAGATGATCGATCCGATCCTTCGCGGGGCTGCGAAGGCCGAAGGCTATCGCTACCTGCCCCATCAGAAAGCCCCCCTCGTCCTGAACGTCAAGGGTGCATCCGCAGCGGGAAAAAGTACCATTCGCCCGCTGCAACGAAAGCTTGCCGAACGACTGGGTGTGCGGTGGGAGGATTTTGCGCTGGTTAGTCCGGACTACTGGCGCAAATACATGCTTGATTACGAAAGCCTTGGCAAAGACTTCAAGTATGCCGCGATGCTGACCGGGATGGAGCTTGAGATCATCGACAAGAAGCTCGACGTCTACATGGAGTCAAAGGCGAGTCGCTCCGAGATGCCTCATCTCCTGATCGACCGTTTCCGCTTTGACAGCTTCGCCACGGTGGCGAGCCAACAGGCGGATAGTCAGTTGTTGAGTCGTTTTGGCGAAACTGTATTCATGTTCTTTATAATCACACCGCCTGCAGACACTGTGGAACGCGCCTGGAAAAGAGGCATGACAACAGGGCGCTACAAGGCGGTGGATGATCTGCTCTACCACAACATCGAGGTCTATACCGGCATGCCACAACTGTTTTTCACATGGGCAAAGAAAAAGTTGCAAAAGGTACATTTCGAGTTCCTAGACAACAGCGTCCCGTTTGGTCAACTCCCCAGAACGGTCGCATTCGGCTGGAACGACAGGATCACCGTTCTTGACCTGGACTGCATGCGTAAGTTGAGCCGCTATCAGCGGATCAACGTGGACGCACGCAGTCCGGACGAGGTTCTGCTGGAGCCGCATGAGAAGGAAGACGATATTCTGGCTGATTGCATACAGCGGATTTCAGACGTCACATTCGCCCGCAGCGATACCGTGGAAATCTTGGGGCACACACGGGATGGGAAATGCGACTACGAAGTCGATGGGTTCTTCGGTAAATCGTCGCTCAAAACGGCCTATGTGGGCCCCGCGGCAAAACCGGGCGACGCCCCGCGCTGCGACAGCACAGAAAAACCGGAGCTGGACATCGAGATAGAGCGGAAATTTATAGTCGGAACTTGGGGGGGCGCATGACGAGGTTGTATTTTCGGCAAAGATGCAGAATCGCGCGTACACCGAAAACTACTAGCCTCATGACGTCCGCACCCGGCGTCATATCTACTATCTGCAATCAGGGAATCTCGCTATGAATATTGGCCACTTCAATCCCCACCATACGATTGAAAATTTGGGAATTATCGGCACAATGGCCGTCCATTACAATCTTCTGGAACCTGCATTGGTTCAGGCCGCGCTAGCGCGTGGGGAGGGCGATCTTGGCCAGGGCGGCACACTGCTCGTCTCTACCGGCAAGTTTTCGGGGCGTTCGCCAAAGGACAAGTTTACGGTTGCCGAAGCTTCGGTCATGGACAACATTTGGTGGGAAAACAATCAGCCGATGGAACCGGCCGCCTTTTCCGCCCTGCGCGAGGACATGTTCGCCTATCTCAGGGACCGCGAAGTTTTCGTGCAGGACCTTCATGCCGGAGCCGAAGCGAAATATCGGGTCAACATTCGCCAGATCCATGAGTACGCGTGGCACAACCTTTTCATCCGGCACATGCTGCGGCGACCCGAGCCGACCGAGCTGGATGGGTTCGAACCTGACTTCACAATCGTGAACTGCCCCGGATTCATGGCCGACCCCGCAAGGCACGGATGCCACTCTGGCACCGTCATCGCCGTGTCCTTCGAACACAAACTGGTCCTGATCGGCGGCACCGGTTATGGCGGCGAGAACAAGAAATCGGTGTTTGGCATCCTGAATTACCTGTTGCCGGAAAAGGGCGTGATGCCGATGCATTGTTCGGCCAACCATGCCATCGGTAATCCTGACGACACGGCCGTGTTCTTTGGCCTTTCGGGAACCGGCAAGACAACCCTGTCCGCCGATCCGGGCCGCACGCTTCTGGGCGATGACGAACATGGTTGGTCCGACGATGCCACCTTCAATTTCGAGGGCGGCTGCTATGCAAAGACAATTCACCTCAGTGAGGACGCCGAGCCTGAAATTTTTGCTACCACGTCGAAGTTCGCGACAGTAATCGAAAACATGGTCTACGATCCCCATACACGCGCACTCGATTTCGAGGACGACAGCATCGCGGCCAACATGCGCTGCGCCTATCCGCTGCACTACATCTCTAACGCATCTGAAACCGGCATCGGCGGCCAGCCGAAAAACATCATCATGCTGACCTGCGATGCCTACGGGGTTTTGCCCCCCATCGCGCGGTTGACGCCCGCGCAGGCCATGTATCACTTTCTAAGCGGCTTCACCTCCAAAGTCGCGGGCACCGAACTTGGCGTGACGGAGCCGCAACCGACCTTTTCGACCTGTTTCGGCGCGCCCTTCATGCCGCGCAGGCCGGAAGTCTACGGTAATCTTCTGCGCGACAAGATCGCAAAAAGTGGTGCGCGCTGCTGGCTGGTCAATTCCGGCTGGACAGGAGGAGCATTCGGTACCGGAAGCCGGATGCCGATCAGGGCCACCCGGGCGTTGCTGACTGCCGCGCTGGATGGGTCGCTGAACCGGGGTGAATTCCGCACGGACGAAAACTTCGGCTTCGACGTGCCGGTTTCTGTGCCCGGCGTGGACCATGCCCTGCTGGACCCCAAAAGCACCTGGGCCGACAAATCCGCCTATGATGCGGCTGCGGCAAAGCTGATGGGCATGTTTTACGACAACTTTGCGCAGTACAAAGCACATGTGCAGGAAGATGTGCTGTCAGTCGCGATCCGCAAACCCGCCTGACAGCAGTTCATATTCGGGGTGATAGCAGAATCTTGCCGCGGTGAGTGGCCTGCTCCATCATTTTGTGGGCCTCCGCCGCTTGCTCGAACGGGAATACCTTGTGGGTCAGCGGCCTCAGCCGACCGTCTGCGAAAAGCGGCCAGACCGCTTTGCGCAGGCCCGCCGAGATCGCGCTCTTGAACGTCTCGGGTCGCGACCGCAGGGTCGATCCGGTGTAGATAAGCCGTTTCAGCATGATCGGCATCAAATTGATCTCCACCTTGGACCCAGCGTTGAAAGCAAGTTGCACGATCCGCGCATCGGGGCTGGCCGCCTTGATGTTACGTTCGACATAATCGCCGCCGACAATGTCGAGGATCATATCGGCACCGCCCGCCTCACGGACAATCTTGACAAAATCCTCTTCCTTGAAGTTGATCGCGCGTTCCGCACCCAGCCCCTGCGCAAATGCGCAGTCATCGGCGGTGGCGCAGGTGGTAAAGACCCGCATCCCCAACTGACTGCCAAGTTGTACCGCCGTCGATCCGATGCCCCCCGCGCCGCCATGAACCAGCAAAAGCGCGTCCTTGAGTATTTCATGCTCAAAGAAAAGGTTGCTCCATACCGTGAAGTAGGTTTCGCACAGGCCCGCCGCGTCGATGACGGAAACGGTCTCGGGAATCGGCAGGCAGTGGGCGGCGTCGACCGCGACGTATTCCGCGTATCCGCCACCATTGGTCAGTGCACAGATAGGTTCACCGACCGCCCATCCCGAAACATCTTCACCCATAGCCGTCACTTCGCCCGACACTTCGAGGCCAAGCAGGTCAGACGCGCCTTTCGGCGGCGGATAGTGACCACGCCTTTGCACGAGATCGGGCCCGTTTACGCCTGCTGCAGTGACCCGGACCAGCACTTCGGTCGCGCGGAGCTCGGGCACAGGGCGGTGGCCCATAACCAACACCTCCGGTCCGCCTGCCTCTTTCATTTCGACTGTCTTCATGCTTGTTGGCATTAGTTTTTTCCTCTTTTGGCTAGAACGTCGGGCGGTCGCACCCTATTCTGGCGCTGGCAATCGTTTGTGCCACATCGCATGGCAGAGAGAAAGCGGATGAATAGATATGACTGACATCCGCGATCTGCAATTGATGGTATCGCTTTCGCGCCACAAGCATTTTTCCCGTGCCGCCGATGATTGCGGCATTTCTCAGCCGGCCTTTTCCGCCCGCATCCGCAAGATGGAGGAGGGGTTCTCGCTCCCTCTGGTCCGGCGCGGCAACAAGTTCATGGGATTCACCCCCGAGGGCGAGGTGGTGCTGAAATGGGCGCGCAAACTGCTGCTCGACATGGAAGGCATGCGACAGGAAATCGACGCATTGAACAACAACCTGAACGGCAAGCTGGCGCTGGGGGTAATTCCGACCGCGCTGCCGTTCGCCGCCAAGGTGTCGTCACAGTTGCGGCGTCAGCATCCCAACCTGTCGATCGAGATTCACTCATTGGCAACCCGGCAGATCGAAATTCGGCTCAACGATTATTCGCTCGATGCCGGGATTATGTATTTTGAAGACGCCAATCCCGAAACAATCGAGAAGCTCTACGAGGAAAGCTATATCCTGATTGCGCCCGACGATCTTGCACCACGCCGCAGCGGAACTGCGACTTGGGCCGAGGCAGCAAAACTGCCACTATGTCTTTTGACCGCTGATATGCGCAACCGTCAGTTTCTGGATGCGGTCTTTGCCGAGATCAACGAGGTGCCGACCGTGGTAATGGAGGCAAACGGTTTTACTGCCGTTCTGGCGCAGGTGGCCAGCGGTGCCGCGGCGACAATCGCGCCCCGTGACGTCGCTGAAACCTTCCTGGAGCGCGGCTCGACCGTGCATTTGTCTCTGGTCGATCCAGTCGCCACCCATACGGTGGGATTGTCGATCAAGGACCAGACGCCGATCCCCCCGATGGTGCAAGCCCTGCGCCGTGCGGTCCAGGATTCATTATAACCTGGACAAATGGTGCGTTCCAATAATTATATTGGAGATTATGGAGGAATTCTGTCACCGAGGTTATGAAAAAGCGGGAGGGGCCCTCATGAACGTTCAAAAGAACAAACCCGGTATCTGGAAGTCGGGCAAGGGGCGTGGGCGCAAGACACCGAAGGGTCGTCAACTTGTAGATCAGGCTTGGGACGAGGTGCGGGACCTTCTGGGCAAAAAACCGTATCGCCGCGATCTACTGATCGAATATCTGCACTTGATTCAGGACAAATACGGCTGTCTTTCAGCCCCGCATCTGCATGCGCTTGCCGAGGAACTCAACACCGGCATGGCCGAGATCTGGGAGGTTGCGACCTTCTACGCCCATTTTGATCCCGTGCGCGAGGATGAAACCCCACCACCCGACCTGACAATCCGGGTCTGCGAATCGCTCAGCTGCGAACTGGCCGGATCCGAGGCATTGATCGCGGCACTGAAATCCGGGTGCGACCCCAAGAAAATCCGCGTGTTGCGCGCGCCCTGCATGGGACGCTGCGACACAGCCCCGGTGCTTGAGATTGGGCACAGGCATATCGACCACGCAACGCCTGAGAAGGTCGAAACAGCACTGAAAGATGGCGATTTTCACGCCGAGATTCCCGATTACGAGGATCTTGCCGCATATCGTGCGGCGAGCGGCTATGAAAAGCTCGCTGAGCTGCGCAAGAACGGAGATTGGGAAAAGGTGCAGGAAACCGTTGCGGCCTCGGGCCTGCGCGGTCTTGGGGGTGCCGGTTTCCCGTCCGGCAAGAAATGGGGTTTCGTGCGCGCCAATGCCGGTCTCCGCTATCTGGCTGTTAACGGCGACGAAGGCGAGCCGGGCACGTTCAAGGACCGCTGGTATCTTGAACGCACACCGCATCTTATGCTCGAGGGTATGCTGATCGCCGCATGGGCAGTCGCGGCGGATCGCTGTTTTATCTACATGCGCGATGAATATCCGGCTGTACTGCATATCTTGCGCAAGGAAATCGACGCGCTTGAAGCGGCAGGAATCGCCAAACCCGGCTTCATCGAACTGCGCCGGGGCGCGGGGGCTTACATCTGTGGCGAAGAATCGGCGATGATCGAATCGATCGAAGGCAAGCGGGGCATTCCGCGCCTGCGCCCGCCCTATGTTGCCGCTGTCGGGATTTTCAACCGACCGACACTGGTGCACAACGTCGAGACGCTGCATTGGGTCGCGCGGGTCTGCCGCGAGGGGCCGGAGATTTTGAACGCGATCGAAAAGAACGGCCGCAAGGGGCTGCGGTCCTATTCCATATCAGGGCGCGTCAAATCCCCGGGCGTCTACCCTCTGCCGGCCGGTTCAACGATCATGGACCTGATCGACGCTAGTGGCGGAATGCTGGACGGTCACACCTTCAAGGCCTATCAACCGGGCGGGCCTTCCGCCGGTCTGCTGCCCGCCTCGATCAACGACGTGCCGATGGATTTCGACACGCTCCAGCCGCTTGGCACGTTCATCGGGTCGGCGGCGGTGGTAATCCTGTCGGACAGGGATTCGGCCAAAAAGGCCGCGCTGAACATGCTGCGGTTCTTCGAATCCGAATCCTGCGGCCAATGCACCCCCTGCCGGGTCGGTTGCGAAAAGGCGGTCAAGCTGATGCAGGCCGAAAAATGGGACGCGAACTTGCTTGAAGACCTCTGCACGGTGATGGCAGATGCCTCAATCTGCGGGCTGGGGCAGGCAGCACCAAACCCGATCCGTCTGACAATGAAACATTTTCCGCAAGAGGTGTAACCATGACCGAAGCCATCAAATTTACGCTCGACGGAAACGAAGTATCGGCCGAGCCGGGCGAAACGATCTGGGAAGTCGCCAAGCGCGAAGGCAAGACTATCCCGCATCTGTGCCACAAGGATCAGACCGGTTATCTGCCCGATGGCAATTGCCGCGCCTGCGTAGTCGAAATCGATGGCGAGCGGGTTCTGGCGGCTTCGTGCTGCCGCAACCCATCCGATGGCATGGTCGTCAAGACCGACAGCGAGCGCGCGGTTAAATCTCGCAGTATGGTGATGGAACTGTTGCTGGCCGATCAACCCAAACAGGAAACGTCGCACGATAAATCCGCGCATTTTTGGGACATGGCCGAAGCCAACGGTGTGCATACCAGCCGTTTTCCAGCCATGAAGAAGGAAAACATTCCACTGCTTGACGACAGCCATGTGGCGATGCGCGTCAATCTGGATGCCTGTATCCAGTGCGGGTTGTGCGTGCGTGCCTGCCGCGATGTTCAGGTCAACGACGTGATCGGCATGGCCGGGCGTGGTCACAATGCCTTTCCGGTGTTCGATCTGGCAGACCCGATGGGGGGTTCCACCTGCGTCGCTTGCGGCGAATGCGTGCAGGCCTGCCCGACGGGCGCGCTGATGGAAGCAACTGTTGTCGATGCCGATCAGGTTGGCGACAGCAAGGATTTCGACGAGGAGGTCAAATCAGTCTGCCCGTTCTGTGGTGTCGGATGTCAGGTCTCTCTCAAGATCAAGGACGGCAAGGTAAAATACGTCGAAGGAATCAACGGCCCCGCCAACGAAGGCCGGCTGTGCGTCAAGGGGCGTTTCGGGTTCGACTACATTCACCATCCCCACCGCCTGACCAAACCCCTGATCCGGCGCGAGGATGCACCCGAAAAGGGGCTGAACGTCGACCCGGCGAACTGGTCCACGCACTTCCGCGAGGCCAGCTGGGACGAAGCGCTGGATTTCGCCGCAAATGGCTGGAAGACGCTGACCGACGCGACAGGTGGCAAGGCCGTTGCCGGGTTCGGGTCGGCCAAATGCTCCAACGAGGAAGCTTACCTGTTCCAGAAGCTGATCCGTCAGGGGTTCGGCCACAACAACGTCGACCATTGCACGCGGTTGTGCCACGCCTCCTCGGTTGCGGCATTGATGGAAAACGTCGGGTCCGCCGCCGTGACCGCTACCTTCAACGAGATCAAAAATGCTGACGTGGCCATCGTGATCGGAGCAAACCCGGTCGAAAACCATCCAGTTGCGGCAACCTATTTCAAGCAGTTCACCAAGCGCGGCGGCAAGCTGATTGTGATGGACCCGCGTGGGGTGGGCCTGCGCCGTTTCGCCACGCATATGCTGAAATTCCGGCCCGGTGCGGATGTGTCCATGCTGAACGCAATCATGCATGTGATTGTCGAGGAAGGTCTCTACGACCAGCAATACATCGAAGCCTATACCGAAAACTGGGAGGCCGAGAAGGCGCATCTGGCGAACTTCTCACCCGAGAAGATGGCACCGATCTGCGGCATTCCCGCCGAGGAACTGCGCGCCGTGGCACGCGAATTTGCGGGGGCTAAATCCGCGATGATCTTCTGGGGGATGGGGATTTCCCAACACATCCACGGCACCGACAATTCCCGCTGTCTGATTTCGCTGGCGCTGATGACGGGGCAGGTTGGACGGCCCGGCACAGGGCTGCATCCGCTGCGCGGCCAGAACAACGTGCAGGGCGCGTCGGATGCAGGCATGATCCCCATGTTCCTGCCCGACTACCAGACCGTAACCGACGATGCGATCCGCAACCATTTCACCCAGATCTGGGGTTCTGACGATTTTTCGGCCGAAAAGGGACTTACAGTCACGGAAATCCTCGACGCAGTCCATGCGGGCCAAATTAAGGGCATGTACATCCTTGGCGAAAATCCGGCGATGTCGGACCCAGACCTCAACCATGCGCGCGACGCGCTGGCAAAGCTCGATCATCTGGTGGTGCAGGACATCTTCCTGACCGAAACGGCGAACTATGCGGACGTGATCCTACCTGCTGCTGCATTTTACGAAAAGAATGGGACCGTCACGAACACCAACCGGCAGGTGCAAATGGGCCGTAATGCTGTCGCCCCTCCAGGCGAGGCGCGCGAGGACTGGGCAATCACCGTCGATCTCGCCAACCGGCTGGGGCTTGACTGGCCCTACACGCATCCGTCGCAGGTCTTTGCCGAGATGAAGAAGGGCATGCACTCGCTCGACAACATCACCTGGGATCGTTTGATGAACGAGGGTGCCGTGACTTATCCGTCACTGTCACCAGAGGACCCCGGTCAGCCGATCGTGTTTGGCGACGGTTTCCCGCGCGCGGGCGGGCGAGCAAAATTCACCCCAGCCAATGTGATCCAGCCTGACGAATTGCCGGATGCAGAATATCCGATGATCCTGACCACCGGGCGGCAGCTTGAACACTGGCACACCGGGTCGATGACGCGGCGCTCCAAGGTCCTCGACGCGATCGAGCCAGAGGCGAATTGTTCCTTGCATCCCGATACGCTGAAACGTCTCGGCGTTGAGCCGGGCGAAATGGTGCTGCTGAAGTCCCGGCGCGGGGAGATCAAGATCATGGCGCGGGCTGACCGTGCAGTTGCCGAGGACATGGTTTTCGTGCCCTTTGCCTATGTTGAGGCCGCTGCAAACGTGCTGACCAACTCTGCACTCGACCCTTACGGCAAGATCCCGGAGTTCAAGTTTGCTGCCGTGAAAGTGGAAAAGATCAACGCGCGGATCCCTGCCGAATAAGTTGGTCAGGAAATCGAAGCGGCCCCTGTTCGGGCAGGCTTGCGGCGTTTCACGGGCCTTACGGGTTGTGGTACATGTTGCTATCTGATCGTCCGACCAGTCCCCGTGGTCGGACGATCAGACAGGCTTCGCGCGCTTCAGAAGTCCACCTCGATGGCAATACCGCGTGCCACCGCCAGTTCAACAACGCTGGCGGCAACGGCGAGATCTTGCAAACCGACGCCCGTGCCGTCAAACAGGGTGATCTCATCGTCTGATCTGCGACCTTTGTGCGTGCCGTTGATCACAGCACCAAGCTGGTGCACGTCGCTTTGCTTGATCAATCCTTCGGCCACCGCATGCTGCGCTTCGCCGATGCTGATGGATTGGGCGACCTCGTCGGTAAAGACAGTCGCATGTGCCAGCAAGGCGGCTTCGACCTCTTGCTTGCCTTTGGTATCGGTGCCCATGCAGGCGATATGCGTGCCGGGGGCAATATGTTTTACCATGATGGTGGGCGCAAATGTCGAGGTGATCGAGATGATCACGTCTGCCTCGGCCATGCCCTCAAGCTCGACCGCCTCAAACGGCAGGCCAGCCTCGTTTGCGATTTTCGCGATATTGGGGAGCATGTCGGGGTGATAGTTCCATCCGATGACTTTTTCGAACGCGCGCTGTTCCAGGGCTGCGCGCAGCTGGAAAGTTGCTTGGTGGCCTGCACCGACCATACCCATGACCTTTGCGTCCTTGCGAGCGAGGTGCTTGATTGACACGGATGATGCCGCGGCGGTCCGTAGAGCAGTCAAATAGTTTCCGCCGACCATCGCCGCCACTTTGCCAGTGTCCGGATCAAACAAGAATACGGTCGACTGGTGATTGATCAGCCCGCGCTTTTCAAGGTTGTGTGGCCAGTAGCCGCCTGCCTTCAAGCCAAGCGTCAGACCTTTCCCGTCAAAACCACCTTTAAAGCCATACAGGGCATCTTCGTGACCAATCGCTTCGCGTATCACGGGGAAATTGTATGCGTCACCCGCAGCCATCGCGGCAAAGACTTTTTCTACAGCATCAAAAGACGCCTCGCGGGTCAAAAGAGCAGCAATCTCGCGCTCGGGGACAATCAGCATGTCGGGGCTCCAGTGTTTGGAATATTAGGTGCGCGAATCCGACGCTTTCGTTGTGCTGTCAGGTTCGCGCTTTTGAGTTCAGATCGAACGTCCATATGCATTGTCACCAGGTGGCTTGCGCATACTGGAGCCAATGCTTGGTCTGCGGCTAAACTTGCCTAATTTAATATGCTTTGCCGCGTGCAGATACAGGCCACAGCGTTTCAACTTTGCCATTGCGCACACCGACATACCAGTCATGTACGTTGCAGGTTGGGTCGCAATGACCGGGCACCAGCTTTAGCTTGTCGTTTACTTTCAACACACCGTCTGGATCTGCGACAACGCCATGCTCGTCCGAGCATTTGACGTATTGTACGTTATCGGTGCGACCATAGATTTTAGGCAGGCCGCTATCAACGGATTGGACCTTTAGACCTGCGTCTACGATGGCTTTGTCGGCTTTGGCATGGGACATGACCGATGTCAGAATGAACAACGCGTTTTCCCATTCGCTTTGGTCGATCCGCTTGCCGTCTTTATCGAGAATACGGCCGTAATCGGCATCCATGAACGCGTAGGATCCACACTGCAATTCGTTGAATACGCCCGATGCACTTTCAAAATAGTAAGAGCCGGTTCCGCCACCGCCGACAATGTCGGATTCAAGGCCTGCGGCTTTTAGCAAATCGATGCTCTCGCGGACCTGTTCAACCGCGATGGAGGTTTTGGCTTTGCGTTCTTCGTAAGAGTCCATGTGCTGCATCGCACCTTGGTAAGCTTGGATACCCGCGTATTTCAGGCCGGTCGCTGCATCAATGGCTTTTGCAAGGTCAACAACGGGCTGGCCATAATGCACCCCACACCGGCCGGCACCCACGTCGATTTCCACCAGGCATTCGATTTGTGTGCCGTGTTTTTGGGCCGCTGCCGACAAGTCGGCCACGTTGTCAATATCATCGACGCAGCAAATAATGCGCGTGCCAAGCTTTGGCATGCGTGCCAAGCGGTCTATTTTATCTGGTTGACGGACTTGGTTAGAGACAAGCACATCTTTAATGCCACCACGGGCGAACACTTCGGCCTCAGATACTTTCTGGCAGCAGACGCCTACTGATCCACCAAGCCTTTCCTGCAGAAGGGCAACATCGACAGATTTGTGCATCTTGCCATGTACGCGGTGACGCATCCCGTGGGCTTTGGCAAAGTCGCCCATCTTTTTGATGTTACGTTCTAGCGCATCAAGATCCAGCACAAGGCAGGGCGTCTGAATATCAGCCTCATTCATGCCGGGCAGGGCTGGAATGTCAAAGCCGACTTCAAGGTCTTCAAGTTTCATATGGGTGTTCATTGTCTTTTTTCCCTCACTTAATCCACGGCAGAGTATCGAGATCGACATTGCCGCCTGTGATGATGATGCCGACCCGCTTGCCGGCGAACCGGTCCCTGTTTTTCAGGATAGTGGCTAGCGGCACGGCTGAGCTTGCTTCCATGACGATGCGCAGATGTTTCCATGTCAGCTTCATAGCGTCGATGATTTCTTGTTCGGAGGCGGTCAGAATATCGTTCACGTGGTTGGAAACGAAATGCCAGGTCAGGTCCTTCAGTGGCACCAGTAAACCGTCCGCGATTGTCTTGGGCGCATCATCGGCGATGATGTGGCCCGCCTTGAAGCTGCGGTAGGCGTCGTCGGCCTGTTCCGGCTCCGCCGCGATGATCTGGGTTTCGGTCGCCATGTTGGACAATGTCAGGCAGGTGCCCGAAATCATGCCCCCGCCACCAATCGGGGCCACGACGATTTCCAATCCATCGGTCTGCTCCATGAATTCCCGCGCGCAGGTGCCTTGGCCCGCGATGACACGCGGGTCGTTGTAGGGATGCACGAAATCGCCGCCTGTCGCCACCTGCACCTTGGCAAAGGTCTCCTCGCGGGAAGAGGTCGACGGTTCGCATTCCGTGATGTTGCCGCCGTAGCGCGCAACCGTATCCTTCTTGGCCTGCGGCGCGGTGCGCGGCATGACCACGTTGCAGGGAATGCCGCGCAGCATGGCCGCATAGCTGAGGCAGGACGCATGGTTGCCTGACGAATGGGTCGCAACGCCCAGCTTCGCCTGTTCTTCGTCCAGCCCGAACACCGCGTTGGAGGCACCGCGCACCTTGAAGGCACCCGGCTCCTGGAAGTTCTCGCACTTGAAGTACAGCTCCGCTCCAGTTAACTCGTTAAGGAATGCCGAGGTGCGGATTGGTGTCCGCCGGATATGCGGCTTGATCCGCTCATGCGCGGCCAGCATGTCCTCAAACGTCGGGATGTACATCTCGACGTCCATCAAACGGCTGCCTGTTTGGTCGCGCCCGCGCCACGGCGGTAGAATTCTTGTGCCGCTGCCACACCCGACCCCAGCTTAACATCAAGCCCCAGATCGACCATCACCATTTCGACCGTGGCAAGCCCTGACAGCATCATCGCGTCGGTCAGCATGCCTAGATGCCCAATGCGGAACACCTTGCCAGCAACTTCGCCCAGACCAACGCCGAAGGCCATGCCATAGTCCGCTGCAGCGACCGTTACGATGTCGGTGGCGTTGAACCCGTCGGGCGTACGGATGGCTGAAACCGTGTCGGAATATACGTCGGACGATACGGCGCACAACTCAAGACCCCAGGCAGACACCGCGCGGCGAACACCTTCGGCGATGCGGTGGTGGCGGGCGAAGACGTGCTCCAAACCTTCATCCTGCAACATTTCCAGCGAGAGCTTAAGACCGTTCATCAGGCCGACGGGAGGCGTATAGGGGAAAGCGTTGTTGTCATATCCCTTCTGCATGTCCTTGATGTCAAAGAAGGTGCGCGGCAACGTCGCGGTCCGAGATGCCTTGATCGCCTTGTCCGAGAACCCGAGAATCGCAAGGCCCGCGGGCAACATGAAGCCCTTCTGGCTGCCGGTCACGGCCACGTCCACGCCCCATTCGTCGAAGCGGAAATCCATCGACGCGATGGAACTCACGCCATCCACGAATAGCATGGCGGGGTGACCCGCTGCATCCAGAGCGCGGCGGACCGCCCCGATGTCCGATTTTACGCCGGTTGCGGTTTCGTTGTGCGTGGCCAGAACAACCTTGATGTCGTGGTTTTTGTCGGCTTTCAGGATTTCTTCGTACCTGTCTGCCGGAAGCCCCTGACCCCAGTGTGTTTCCACGATCCGAACGTCCAGCCCGTGACGCACGCACATGTCGATCCATCGGTCGCTGAACGTGCCGTTGCGGGCAGCCAATACCTTATCGCCTTTGCTCAGCGTATTGCTGAGCGCAACTTCCCAGCCACCGGTCCCCGTGGAGGGGTAAATAAACACCTTGGCGCTGTCCGACTTCAGAACCGCGCGGACGCCTTCAAGGCATGGATGAAGGATTTTGCCGAATACGGGCGAGCGATGGTCGATCGTTGGCATGTCGGAGGCTTTGCGCAGGGCTTCGGGCATGTTGGTCGGACCAGGGATGAAAGCGGGATTCTGGAAGCTCATGATTGTCTCCTTTTGATGCTGCGCCCAATCTAAAGCCCAAACCCCGGCGTGAATACTTTTTTGAAATTATTTTTCATTAGAAGGAGACAAAGAAAAGTGTCCTATTGTCAGTTGCTTATATTTTTCATAATGTGAAATATACTTTCATTGGTGGTGGAGCTCACCTTATGGATTCTCAGAATAATGCAGCATCAGGCGCTCGCAAGTCCCGAGGCCGCCCGCGCGACTGGGATGACAAGACGGCGCAGAACACCATCAAGTCGCTGGATCGGGCAATGGTGGTTTTCGAGTTTCTAAGCGAGTCGCAAGGCAAGACACTGTCAAGGCTGGCGGATGATCTGAATGAGTCACCCGCGACAGTCTATCGAATATTGGTAACGCTGGAGGGACGGGACCTTGTCGAATTCGACCAGACAGAACAAGTCTGGCATATCGGCCCACGCGCCTTCGTGATCGGTACGCGGTTTCTCAGGCGGACCAGCCTTGTGGAGCGCGCCCGGCCGCTGCTGCGTAGGTTGATGGAGGAAACAGGGGAAACCGCCAACCTTGGCATCGAGCAGAACGCTCATGTGCTGTTTGTAAGTCAGGTCGAAACCCATGCGAGCATCCGCGCCTTTTTCCCGCCCGGCACCCTATCGCGGCTACATGCGTCGGGCATCGGCAAGGCGCTGCTGGCGGAGATGGACGCGCCCCGCCTAAAGAGCTTTCTGTCACGCACGACTCTTGAGAGGTTTACCGAATTCACGCTGACCGACCGCACTGCCCTTCTGGCAGACCTGACGGCCACCCGTGCCCGTGGCTATGCTATCGACGCCGAAGAGCGCAATATTGGGATGCGCTGTATCGCCGTCCCAGTATTCGACATCAACGGTGAGGCGATAGCGGGGGTGTCCGTATCTGGCCCAACATCTCGTGTGACGGCGGATCAGATTGAGGGCCTGAGCGTGGCCGTCATGGGGGTCGCCGCCGATCTGACCAAAGCGATTGGCGGCGAGGCAAGCGCGCAGCATGCCTGAGCCTATAATTTGTGAGCGCGAAAAAGCAGTATACTCCGAGTCCTGGGGAAGCCGAATTTGGTGACTTGACGGCTGGGTTTGGAACGATTCAGCTATGCCTATGATCCGCCCCGGCTTTCTTTCCTCAGCAGACCGCCTCGAGCTTGAGGCTTGCGTGCGTCGCCAGCGCGAGGACCACGGTATTGCCCGCCGGGCAAATGCGATCCTGCTGCTCGACGACGGGGAAAGCTGTGCTCGGATCGCAAAGTTTCTCTACTTGGACGACGATACCATCCGGGGCTGGCATAAAACCTTTCTGCAAGATGGTTGGGATGCCCTGGCCTTCGACGGCTGGAAAGGCGGTCAGTCCCGTATGACGCAAGCACAGGAGGTTGCTTTATGCGCTTGGCTGGAAGCGCGCTTCTGTTGCTCGACGGTCGAGATCAGGGCCCATGTAGGAGCTGAGTGCGGTCTGAACTATTCCCATTCTGGCTGCATTAAACTTCTAGCCCGACTGGGCTTTGAATACCGCAAGCCCAAGCCCCTACCGCGCGTGGCATCCGTGGAAAAACAGGCCGCTTTCATCGCATTTTACGACCGCCTGATGCGTAAGTTACCAGCAGATGAAGCCGTCTACTTCGCCGATGCGGTGCATCCGGAATACCAGACCAAGCCTGCGTTTGGCTGGGTGAAGGTAGGATCAAATCCAGCGGTTCTCAGCACGGCAGGGCGCGGTCGTGTGAACATTCATGGGGCTGTAAACCTCGAAACCTTCGATGCACCCTTTGTCGAGCCCACAACCGTTGATGGGGTCAGTGCAGCACAACTTCTGAACAAGATCGAAGCGCGCAACCCTGACAAGCGCATCATTCATGTCATCTGGGACAACGCAGCCTACCACAAAGGGCCCGATGTCAGAGCTTGGCATTGCCAAGTTGTTGGCCGCGTGTCGTAGGGTGTTGCTGGCCTGCAAATTACGCCACCATCTCGATGGTGTATTCTGCCCAGAGGCTGAACGCGTCAGCTCGGGCGTGGCGGTATGAGTTTGCGGTGAGTTGAAATCGGCGGGGACGGAAGATCAGGTTGACCTGATCGTGAGCGGACAGAAATCTCTGAGCCTGCCGATGTGACTTGAACCGGCCGAATATCTTCTCTCGCTTGCGGGTCGGCCTGTGTGATCCTTCGATGGCGTTATTCAATCCCTTGTGGGCGCGGTGGTCAGCGTCAGGTGCCAATGTTTTGATCGGCTTAACATAGCTGCGCAGCTTGTCGGTGATCACGACCCTCGGCACGCCGAACTGAGTGATCAGCCGTTGGAGAAACCGCTTGGCTGCTTTAGCGTTTCGTCGCGTTTGCACGAGAATGTCGAGGATGTCCCCTTCCGCGTCGATGGCACGCCACAGCCAATGTTTCTTCCCTCGAATCGAGATAACGACCTCATCCAGATGCCATTTGTCATTGGGGCGAGGACGATCGCGCCGGACGCAATTTGCGAAATGTGGACCAAAGCGATTGACCCACAACCGGATCGCTTCCCGGCTGACAATCACACCGCGCTCGGCCAGCAGGTCTTCGACGTCGGCCGTGCTCATTGCGAAGCGATGGTAAGCCCAAACAGCGTACGCGATGATTTCGCGAGGGAACCGAAAGCCCTTCAGGCGCAGCATACAGGTTGGGATTTTCATGATGTTGAAATAGCCTGATCATGCAAGCTGAACAACTTGGCAATGTCCTTTTACCTGATCGAGAAATTCGGCCTCTCCATCCCTGCCTCGCAAATGATGCTCTTCGTTTTCCTGCTGGCCGCGGCGGTGGGGGTGCTGATCGGCGGGATCGTGGGCGATCGGATCGGGCGCTACCGTATCATCTGGTTCTCAATCCTGGGGCCTTTGCCGCTCACCCTGATCCTGCCCTATGCCGACCTGTTCGGGACGGGCGTGCTAACTGTGATGATCAACCTTATCATGGCCAGCGCCTTCGCCTCGATCCTGATTTACGCAATGGACATGCTCCCGGACCGGATCGGTCTGATTGGTGGGCTATTCTACGGGCTGAACTTCGGACTCGGCGGAGTCGCGGCCGCTTTGCTTGGCATTTTAGCTGACAGCTACGGGGTCGAGACAGTTTATCGCCTCTGCGCCTTCCTGCCGCTCGCTGGTCTGATGACTTGGTTCCTGCCGCGGATCGAGGAGACAGACTGAATATGCTTGAAAAACGATCTAGGTTCTGGACCCACCAAACTGGTTGATGCAGTCAGTACTACATGATTCAAACTCCTCAAATTAAGGGGTGATCATGAGCAATCTTTGTTGGCTGAGCGAAGATCAGATGGTGCGGCCCCGGCCATATTTTCCGAAGAGCCACGGTGTCATCCCAAGACGAAAGTCGCGCGATGAGCTCGTCAAATATGATAAGCATCGCTACAAACGACGCAACTGGATCGAGATCATTTGTGGTTGCCTGAATAATTGGCAATCGCAAATTTAGAACCCATCTCGATCTCATAGACAAGACCCACCGTTCACACCTTCACGTCCAAACGCGATTTCCTTGCTATCGCCGTTCGTCGCAATATCATGTGTCACTCAAAAACCTTTAAGCTGTTTACAACCAGCTTCTGCGCCGCGCATTCTCAGTACCCCTTTTTACGCATCTGACGAAGCATCGAGACCGAATAGATGACCAGCGCGATCCAGATCATCGGAAATGCGATCATCCGCGCCCGACCAAAAGGTTCGCCGAACGCAAAAACCGCGAACAGGAGTATCATTGTGGGCGCGATGTACTGCAAGATGGCAATGGTGGACAGCCGCAGCAGTTTCGCGCCATTTGCATAAATCATCAAAGGCACGGCTGTTACAGCGCCGCAACCGATCAGCAGCCATGTGTCAGCGCCGGAGCCAACCGCAAAATGCGACTGTCTTGTGCCCGCGAGATAGGCGAAATAACACAGTGCTGGTCCGATCAGGATTAGGACTTCCAGCAGAAACCCCTGATTGGGCCCGATCGGCAGGCTCTTTTTCGCCAGCGCATAGAGCCCCCAGGAAAACATCAGCCCGATGGAGACCCACGGGAGACCGCCTGCGTCAAACGTCAAGACCAATACAGCACCCACCGCGAGGGCAATGGCCGCGAGTTGTGCATGCGACAGGCGTTCGCCCAAGACAACGGAACCGAGCAAGATACTGAACAATGGGTTGATGTAGTATCCTAATGCTGCATCAAGCGCATGCCCCGCTCCGATAGCCCAGACATAAATGCCCCAGTTTATTGATATCAGTGCTGCTGTGACGCAGCCCATCACCAGCATCCGTGGCGATCGCAGCGCATCACGCACATCCGACGTACGCCTTAGAACAGCCAGCACCACGATTGCGATAGGCAGTGACCATATGATCCGGTGCGCGACAACCTCGGCGGCTGACATATGCGACACAAGCTTCATATAGAGCGGCAGAAATCCCCACATGACATAAGCCGTCACTGCGAAGGCTAAGCCTTGCGGCGTGTCGTCATCGGATTTTTTGGTCAGACTATCGGAATTGCGCATCGGGGCCTCCCCGCTCGAGGTACAGTGTCCTTGCAGTGAGTATCAATGACAAATTTCCCGACCCGTTGCAGCAATGGTTGGCAGTGTATTTGGAGCATTCAAACATCGAAGCTTGGAAATTAATATTCTTCGCGGATTCAACTCGCCAGTGCAACTTTACCCACGGTATGATGCGTGAGGCAGCGATGCCCAAGTGCTTCTCACCGTCGAAAGTAAAGGAACACGAATGCGAGCCTATCACCGCCTCACTGAAGGTG
>Ga0209491_10002082_pt1 | contig 36702 bp, 18 predicted proteins | sample BON02_FD_187213 | JGI IMG/M metagenome (GOLD analysis project Ga0209491, IMG submission 187213) | Freshwater microbial communities from Lake Bonney liftoff mats and glacier meltwater in Antarctica - BON-02 (SPAdes) (version 2) | ecosystem: Environmental > Aquatic > Freshwater > Ice > Glacier... | reverse complement strand
CCGACGGCGGGCCGTGCGCGCCGTGCGCGCGGGGGACTTTCAAGACCGCGAACGGGAGTGCCGCGTGCGAGCCGTGCCGCGCCGCCTCCCTCTCGCCGCCGGCGAGCAAGAACTCATCGGCCTGCGCGTGCAACCGCGGACACTTTGCCGCCAGCGCCGCGGAGCCATGCCGCGCGTGCCCGCGCGCCACGTTTGCCGCAAGCACCGGGAGCATCGCGTGCACCGCGTGCCCCAACAACACCGACACGCTGCCCGCCTCCGAGGCGCTTGCCGCGTGCGTGTGCGTGCCGGGCTTTGTGGGACCGGGCGCGCACGAGCCGTGCGTGCCGTGCCGCGCGGGAACCTTTAGCGCCGCGCGCAACCAGACGCAGTGCGCGCAGTGCCACAACCACTCGCACTCGCCCCCCGCGAGCGCGCTCGCGCGCAACTGCTCGTGCAACGCCGGCTTCTCGGGGCCCGACGGCCAAGCGTGCGCCGAGTGCGCCGCTGGCTCGTACAAGGACCGCGCGGGCCCCGCGGCGTGCGCGCCGTGCCCGGTGCACTCGCGCTCGCTGCTGCCGCGCGCCGTCTCGCGCGGCGCGTGCGGGTGCCTCCCCGGCTACGCCAACGCCTCGACCGGCGAGCAGCGCGTGTGCGGCGCGTGCGCGCGCCACTCCTACAAGGCCTTGCACGGCGACGGCGCGTGCACGCCGTGCCACGCGCAGGCAGAGACGGCCGCGACCGCGTCGCTCTCGGCTGCGGCCTGCCATTGCGTGCCCGGCTTCGAGCCGCGCGCCGCGGCGTGCGGCGCGTGCGCGCGCAACTTCTTCAAGGCCGCCGTCGCGAACAGCAACTGCTCGCAGTGCCCCGCCTTCGCAGCCTCGCCCGCGGCCGCCACGAGCGCGAGCGCGTGCGCCTGCAACAAGGGCTACGGCTCGCCCGCGGCCGCGCAGGCCTGCGGCGCGTGCCCCGCCGGAACCTTCAAGAACGAGACGGGGGTCGGCGAGTGCGAGCTCTGCCCCGCGGGCTCGTACACGAACAGCGACGCGCGCGCGCTGGTCGCCGAGGGCAACTGCTCGCGGTGCGCGCCCGGCACCATCTCTGCCCCGGGCAGCAGCGGGGGCGTGGGCAACTGCTCGAACGAGTGCCAGGCCGGCCAGTACGGGCACCCGATCCGCAGCGTTGCCGGGCACGTCGGCTGCCGCGCGTGCGCGCACGGCACCTACCAGGACCAGACCAACCAGCCCGCGTGCCTGCCGTGCCCGCAGAACACGCAGTCCGTGGGCGCCGCGCGCGCGCGCTGCGCGTGCGCGGCGGGCCACTACGGGACCGCGGCGCCCGCGGCCGACAGCGACTGCGTGGCGTGCCCCGCGGGCACGTACAAGCCCGGGACCGGCGCGGCAAACTGCACGGCGTGCCCCGCGGGCACCTTCAACCCCGTGCGCGGCAGCACCGCGGACTCGGCCTGCCAGCCGTGCCTTGCCGGCACCTACTCGACGCAAAGCGGCGCGAGCTCGCAGGCGCTGGCGTGCCTGGCGTGCCCCGCAGGCTCGTACGGCGAGGCGGCCGCGGCGGCGAGCCTCGCGAGCTGCCTGCTGTGCCCGGCGGGCACGCACTCCGCCGCGCCAGGGCAGACCTCGCGCCTCGCGTGCGTGCCGTGCGGCTCCGGGACCTTTTCCGCGACCGTCGGCGCCGACCGCGCGGGCGCGTGCCTGCTGTGTGCGCTGCACACGTGGTCCGCTGCGCTCGGCGCGAACCGCAGCGCGCAGTGCCAGGAGTGCGGGCCCGGGCGCTTCACGACCGCGCGCGGGATGCAGGGCGTCTCGTCGTGCGACGCGTGCCCGACCGGGCAGTACCTCAACGCGAACCGCAGCGCGTGCGTCAACTGCGGCTGGCACACGTACAACAACGCGCCCGGCGCCGCCAGCCGCAGCGCCTGCGCGCCGTGCCCGCTCGGCACGCACTCCTTCGCGGAGGGCGTGGTGCGCGAGAACAACTGCGAGCAGTGCGAGCCGGGGGCCTTCCTCCGGCTGCCCGCCGCGAACCGCACCGCGGCGTGCGTGGCGTGCCCGCTGCACACGTTTTCGGGCGCCGCGGGCGCGTGGACGCTCGCCAACTGCACGCGCTGCCCCGCGGGCACCTTCACGCAAGCCGTGGGCGCGCGCAGCGGGGCGGAGTGCGCCTCGTGCGGGCCGGGCCTCTTCCGCAACGAGACCCTGCAGGTGTGCGTGCGCTGCCCCGCGGGGTCCTTCTCGGAGGCCGCGGTCGCGACCTCGGCGGCGACGTGCGGCGACTGCCCCGCGGGCACCTTCCAAAACGCCACCGGCGCGGGCAGCGCCGCGGACTGCCGCGCGTGCGCGCCGGGGACGTTCTCGGCGCAGGCCCGCAGCGCGAGCGCGGGCGTGTGCTCGCCGTGCCCCGTCGGGACGTACTCCGCGGCCCCCGCCGCGGCCTCCAATGCCACGTGCGTGGCGTGCGGCCGCGGCAAGAAGTCGCAGCGCGCCGGCGCGACCTCCGAGGCGACGTGCGGCGCGTGCGCGCCGGGCTCGTACATTGGCCCGCCGGGCGGCGACGTGTGCGTGCCGTGCGCGCGCGGCACCTACTCCAACGACACGCAGGCCGCCGGGCCCGAGGTCTGCCAGGCGTGCCCGCCCGGCACGCACTCCAATGCGTCAGGCGCCTCGGCGCGCGCGCAGTGCGTCTCGTGCCCCCCGGGCACCTACCGCCTGGGCCCCGCGGGCGCTGGGGCCGCGGCGTGTGCTGCCTGCCCCGCGGGCTCGTACTCTCCGCGCTCTGCCGCCCCCGACCTCGGGGCGTGCCAGCTGTGTCCCGCGGGCACGTTCCTTGCGCGCACTGGCGCCGTGGCGCGCGCAGACTGCGAGGGCTGCCGCGCCGGGACGTACGGCCTGCTGCCTGGGCGCGGGAACCGCAGCGACTGCCTGCTGTGTGCCGCGGGCACGGCCTCGCGCGTGAACGCGTCGGGCAGCGCGCTCGCGTGCGAGCTGTGCGCGGCGGGCGCCTTTGCACAGGCCGGCGCCACTGCGTGCGTGCAGTGCCCGCCCGGCACGCTGTCGCCTGCGCCGGGGGGCACCGGCCCCGGGGTGTGCCTGCCGTGCCCCGCGGGCACCGAGGGCCTCGCCAACACCACCGCGCAGTGCGCGCAGTGCGCCGCTGGCAAGCACTCTGTGGCGCTCAGCAGCGCGGCGCAGGAGCAGGCACGCCCCGCGGGCTCGTGCGTGGCGTGTCCGCCGGGCACGGCCTCTGCGGCCGCCGGCGCCGCGGGCAACAGCACGTGCGCGCCGTGCGCGCGCGGCTACTTCGCGGCCGCGGCCGGCGCGCTGGCGTGCACGCCGTGTCCGGCCGGGCACTACCTCGAGGCCGCGGGGAGCGCAAGCGCGAGCAGCTGCGTCAAGTGCGCGGTGGACACCTTCTCCGGCGCGACCGGCGCGGGGGACCAGGGCACGTGCCAAAGCTGCCCCGCCGGCACCGCCGCGTCCGAGGGCAGCGTGGCCGCCACCGACTGCTTTGGCGTGTGCGGCGGAGGGCGCACGGGACTGCCCGGGAACTGCTCCATGTGCCCGGACGGCGCGTACAAGACGGGCATGGGCTCGCACGCGTGCACGGCGTGCCCAGCCAACGCCAGCGACGCCGCGGCGCGCACGGCGTGCGCGTGCGTGCCGGGCTTCCGGGCCTCCGCCGCCGTGTTTGCCGCGGGCGGCAACTGGTCGTGCCTCGCGTGCCCGGCGGGCGCCTTCCAGGCTCTGGCGGGGGCGTCGTCGTGCGCGCTCTGCCCCGCGGCCACGTTCTCGACGGCGCTCGCGGCGGGCTCGCCCGCCCTGTGCCAGGCGTGCCCCCCGCTGCACAACTCGCGGGCGGGCGCCGGCAGCGCGGGGGCCTGCGGGGCGATGTGCGGCCCTGGCCTCTCCGGGGGCTTCGGCGCCTGCGTGCCGTGTGCCCCCGCCCGCTACAAGGCCTCCGTCGGGTCTGCCGAGTGCGCGGCGTGCGTGGCAGCGCGCGGCGCCGTCGCCGCCCCCGCGCCGTCGGCGCAGTGCGTGTGCGCCGCTGCCTTCTACCCGCAGGCGGTGCCCTCGACGTTGAGCGTCTCGCAGGCCGCGCAGATGCAGACGGCGAGCGTGTTCGCGGGGACAGAGTATGACCTGCGCTGGCCGGCCTGGGACGCGCTCAGCGCCGTGCTCCCGCCCGGGCACGACTGGCTGCGCCTGAGCATCGCCAGCGACGCCAAGGCCACGCGCGTGCTGTCCGCGCCAGTGTACGCGCTGGGCGGCGCGTCGTGCCTCGCGCTGCAGCTCGTCGCGGGCGCCGTCACGCGCGTGCAGGTGTTTACGATCCCGGGCTCCGAGCCGCTCGAGGACGACGCGCCGCCGCCGCCGCCGCCGCCGGCGTTTCACGCCAGGTTCGACGACGCGCGCAACCTCGAGTGGGCCCTCGACGCGCGAGAGCCCGCCGCGTGCGCGGTGAATGTGACGCGCGCGGCAGCCAACCTCGTCGACGCGAGCAGCGGCCTCGCGTACGACGACTACGACTTTGACATCAACCCCTTCTGCACGCGAGAGCTCACCTACACCTGCATGAACGCGCAGTTCAGCACCGCCACAGGGACCGTGGCCCTCGCCTTCGTGCCGCGCGGCGCGCCGCTCCTGCACATCGACATGACGCTGTCGGCGGGCGTCGCCTTCAACGCGCGCTACGCCGTGCCCGTGTTCCCGCCGGCGGCGTGGCCGCCCGCGCAGGGCGCGTGCCGCGAGTGCCCGGCCGGCCACGCCAAGGCCGCCGCGGGCAACGCGGCGTGCGCGCCGTGCGCGGGCGGCTTCTTCGCGCGCGCGCGCCAGGCCGCATGCGCCAAGTGCCCGCCGGCGTCGTTTGCGCCCGCCGCGGCGGGCCTGTGCACGCCGTGCCCCCCCGGGAGCGTGGTGCCCGCCGGCCGCGCCGCTGACGCTGCGGGGGCCTGTGTGCCGTGCGCTGCGGGGCTCTTTGCCAACGCCTCCGCGGGGCGCTGCCTGCCGTGCGACCCGGGGCACGTTTCCGCAACTGGGAGTGTGGTCTGTGTGGCCTGCGGCCCCGGCAGCTTCCGCGCGAGCGCCTCGGCGTGCGCCGCGTGTGAGCCAGGCACCTTCTCGGGCCCCGCTCCGCGCGCCTCCAACGCGACCTGCAGCCCCTGCCCCGTGGGCACGTTTTCCGCGCGCGAGGGCGCGCCCGACGCGGGCGCATGCGCCGCGTGTCCCGCGGGCTCGTACGGCGTCGTGGCGGGCGCCGCTGCAGCATCGGCGTGCGCGCGATGCGCGCCGGGCTCCTACACGCTGGCCGCGGTCCCCGCGGGCGGCTTTGCGGCGCAAAGCGCGTGTCTGCTGTGCCCGCGCGGGACCTTCTCGGACGCCGTGGGCGCTGCGAGCCCTTTGACGTGCCAGGCGTGCGGGGCAGGCCTCTTCGGCGCGCAAGAGGGGGCCACCGCGCAATCGAACTGCACGCGGTGCCCCGCGGGCTCCTTCTCGGCGGCCGCCATCGCAACACAGGCCTCCAACTGCGCCGCGTGCGCAGCGGGCTTCTACGGGTCGCTGGCGGGCGGCGACGTCGCGTGCGTCGCATGCCCCGCCGGGCGGTTCAACAACGCCTCGGGCCGAGCCGGGCTCGCCGCGTGCACGCTGTGCCCCGCGGGCACCCGCTCTGCGCTCCCCGGCGCCCTCAGCGGCGCGGCCTGCGCGCCGTGCGCGCCGGGCACATTTTCCCGCGAGCCCGGGGCGACCGCCCTGTGCGTCGCGTGTCCCGCAGGCACGTACAGCCCCGGGCCCGCGGCCGCCGCGTGCACCGCGTGCCCCGCGGGGAGCTTTGACGCCCTGCGCACGAGCGCACGCACGACGCTGAGCGGCGCGTGCACGCTCTGCCCGGTCGGCAAGTACTCCAACGCGACCGGCGCCGTGCCGAACAACCTGCAGGACGACCCGTGCGCCGCGTGCCCGCAGGGCACCGTGAACATGGTGCGCGGCGCTGTGGCGGTGTCCGCGTGCAGCGGGTGCGCCGCCGGGGCGTATACCAACGTGCGGCTCCCGCTGGCGGGCTGCATCAACTGCACGGCCGGCACCTATCTGCCGTCGGCCAACGCCTTCACCGGCGGCGTGGGCTCGACGGGGGGCTCGCCGTGCCTGCAGTGCCCCGCCGCGACCTTTAGCGGCAGCGTCGGCGCGTCCCGCAACAGCACGTGCGTGCGCTGCGCGGCGGGGAGCTCGAGTGTGCTGCGCGGCGCGGCCTCGGCCCTCGCGTGCTCGCTGTGCGCCGCTGGGAAGTACGGCGCGCCCGGCGCGGACGGCCTGCCCGCGTGCGCGTCGTGTCCGGCCGGCACCTTCAACACCGCGGCCGGCGGCGCGGACGTGCGCGCGTGCGCGCTGTGCCCGGCGGGGTCGTTTTCGCCGAGCACCGGCAGCTCCAGCCCGCTCGCCTGCACGCTGTGCGAGACGGGCAAGTTCTCGCCCGCGACAGGCGCGGCCTCTGCCGTCACGTGCGCCGCGTGCGCCGCCGGCTCGTTCGCCGCCGCGCAGGGCGCCACGGCGTGCACGCTGTGCGCCGCAGGGACCTATCGCCTCAACGCAACCGCCGCGTCGCGCGCGAGCGACTGCCTGCGCTGCCGCGCAGGCACGTACTCGCCGACGGCGGGCGCCGCCAGCAGCGCGGCCTGCCTCGAGTGCCCGCCGGGGCACCACCTCGCCGCGTCCGTCGCCAACAACACCGCGCGCGGCAACTGCGCGCCGTGCGCGCCGGGCGCGTTCTCGCTGGCGCGCGCGCTGGCCTCGGCCAGCGAGTGCACTCCGTGCCCGCGCGCGCACTTTTGCCTCGGAGGCGCGCGCGTGCAGCGCTGCGCGGCCCTGCGCTCCGCGCCGCCGGGATCGACCGCGTGCGACTGCCTCCCGGGGTACAGCGAGGGCAGCGCCGTCGCCGGCGCGCCGGCAACGTGCGCGCCGTGCCCGGGCAGGTTCTTCTGCGCGGGCCCGGGCGCGCCGCAGGCGTGTCCCGTGCGCACCATCTCGCCCGCGCGCTCGACCAGCCGCGGCAGCTGCACGTGCCTGCAGGGGAACTACGGCGCGGACGGCTCGGGCGCCTGCACGCAGTGCCCGCGCGACCACTTCTGCCCTGGCGGCGCGCACATGAGCCGCTGCCCGGCCAACACCGCCACCACGTACGCGATGTCGCAGGAGGGCTGCGCGTGCGTCGCCAACACCACGGGCCCGCCGGGGGGGCCCTGCGTCGTGTGTCCGCCGGGCTCGTACGCGCCGGCTGCCGGCAGTCCCGCGTGCCTCGCGTGCCCGGCGGGGGAGTACTGCCACGGCGGCGCGCACCGCGCGCCGTGCGACGCCTTCTCGAGCTCGCTGCCCGGCGCGATGACGCTCCCCGGGGGGTGCACGTGCGACGCGGAGCACTACCGCGCCTACACCACGGGCAGCACCTGGGAGTGCCGCGCGTGCCGCGTCCCCGAGTTCTGCAGCGGCATCCCGATCGACCTCGAGCTCAGCGTGGTGCTGCCGTGGGCGGGCTCCGCCGACCTGGCGCGGCGCGCCGGTCTGCTCTTTGGCAACGTGATCGCCGCCGCGCGCTCGGAGCAGGTCGACCCCCCGCGCTTCGACATGACCTACACACAGAGCACCGCGGTGCTGCTGGACGCGGGCGCCGACGCCCCCGGCGCGGGGGTCACCCGCCTGCGCGACGAGGTGACGGTGCTCTTCACGGTCGACATGCGCAGCGCGCTGCTCGTGTGTCTCGACGGCACCGTCGCGGCGCTCGCGGCGCGCATCGCGCGCGACTGCGCGTTCCGCGCGATCAGCGGGCCCGGCGCGTTGCACCTACGCTTCGACTTTGCGGTGCATCCGGGCAGCGCGCACCTCGTCGACGTGTGGGCCACCGCGCTGGTGCCGCCGGAGGGGATCGCGGCGCTCCGCGTCGACGCCGCGCAGTGCGAGCCGGTCACGCAGTGCGTCCCGCGCCCGACCGCACACGTGGCCGACGCGGGCGCCGGGCCGGGCGGGGCGGGCGTGCTCCTGCCCGCGGTCCCCGCAACCGCCGACGCGTGGGGCGCGACGAGCTTCCCGCTGCGGCTCTCGGCGCTGCAGCCGTGCGCACAGTCTGCCGCGGCGGCGTCCGCGCTGGCCGACGCGGACTTCCCGTGCCAGCGCGACGGGTGCTCGTACGTGCTCGCCTACGACGCCGACGGGCGCAACGACACCCGGCACCACGTGCTCATCATGTTCAGCGCGCGCCTGGGCGCGCTGTCCGCGCGCGCAACGCCCGCGGGCAACAGCTCGGCGCGGCCTGCCGGATACGACGCGCAGGTCGCGGGCTGCGGGGCGCTCGCCGGCGTGCCGCAGTCGCAGACGCGCGCGGGCTTTGTGCTGCTCGCGGGGCCGCCGACCGTGCGCGTTGCGGCGACGCGCCTCGAGCGGCGCGTGCAGACGCTCGCGCGCAGCGTCCCGGCGGCCGACATCCTCGCGACGGGCGGCGGCGGCGGCAACTACTCGCTGCCGGTCGCGGCGGGCCGCGCCTTCAGCATCCTGCGCGTCGAGGCGAGCTTCCTCGCGCACGACATCGGCGCGCTCTCCGCGGCGGCGGCGCGGCGCGAGCTGCAGGCCGCGGTGGCGGCGGCGGGCGGCGGCGGGCAGGTCGCGCTGCACCGCATCTCGTACGACCTCGCGGGCTTCCAGGCGCAGCTGCCGTGCCCGTTTGCGCACCAGACCGTCAACTCCGCGGGGTTCTGCCAGTGCGACCTGGGCTTCTTCGGCGCCTTCGGGGCCGCGTGCCGGCCGTGCGGCGCAGGCCGCCAGGAGGCCGGCGCGTTCCGCATGGCGTGCGCCGCGTGCGCCGTCAACAACTTCTGCGCCAACAGCACGCACGCGGCGCTGTGCCCCGCGGGCAGCACGTCGCCACCGGGGGCCTCGCAGCGCGCGAACTGCACCTGCGCCGGCGGGTTCGCGGGGCCGCCGGGGGGGCCGTGCACGGAGTGCACGAGCGCGGCGCCGTGCGGGAGCACCGGCCCGCAGCAGATCACGTCCGTCGCCGTGGAGGTCTCGTTCCCGCGCGTGGCGGCCGGCGGCGCGCCGCCGCACGACTACCAGCAGGGCGCGCGCGCCCTCGTCGCGGGCATCCGCGCGCTGGACCCCGCGGCGGAGGCCCCGGAGGTGGTCTTTCACTTCACGTCCACCGCGACGCAGGCTGTGGCGATCGGCGGCGCGCTGACCCGCGCGCAGCTGGGCTTCCTCTCGCTCGACAGCAGCTTCCAGAACGCGCTCGCCGCGCGGCTCGCGCAGCCTGCGGACCCCTTCACCATCAAAGTGCTCAGCACGGACCTCACGTTTGTCGCGACGTTTGCCGCGCCGCCCTTCTACGGCGCCGCACGCGTGAAAGCGGACCTGGTCCTCGCGTTCCAAGCCGAGAGCGCGGCGTGCGCGCCATCGGACACGTCTGCCGTGCCCGACGCCTCGCAGACCGACCGCTTCCGGACCACCGTGCTCTGCCGCGACGTGGCGCCCGCCGGCGCGGACCGCTTCACGCGCATCCTCGCGGTGTACCTGCTGCACCCCAGCGCCGCCGCGCCCGCGCCCGCGCCCGCGCGCCGCCTGCTGGCCGCTGCGCAGTGGTCTGCGGCGGTCATGCACGTCGCGAGCAACCTGCAGACCGCCGTGCTGTACATGACGGACCCCGCGGTCGTGCTCGCCGCCATCGAGGACCTGCTGCGCGGGAGCGCCGGCGGCGCCAACGACGCAGCGATCCGCGCCTTTGACATTGCCATCGGGTCCCCGAGCGCGTTCGACATGGTCGTCGCCGTGACGAGCCAGAACCCGGGCTTCGCGACGGAGGTGCAGGCCGCGCTGGTCGACAACAGCGCGCTCGCCGGCGCGTTCCCCGCGGGCGCGCTCGCGGTGCAGGCCGTGGCCTCGGCGGACCAGCAGCCCGTCGTGTGCCCGCCGAGCTCCGCGTGGGACAACGCGGGGGGCGCGTGCGCGTGCGCGCCCGGGTTCGCCGGGCCGCCCGAGGGCCCGTGCGCGCCGTGCGCGCCGGGCACCTTCAGCGGCGTCGCGCGCGAGCACTGCGTGCCGTGCCCGTTCGGGCGCTACTGCGCCGGCGGCGCCGTGCCCAGCGCCGCGTGCCCGCCGAACAGCACCGTCGCCGCGGGCGCGGGGCAGAGCGCCGACGACTGCCAGTGCGCCAGCGGGCTCGCGCTGCAGACCAACTACGGCGCGGGCGAGTCCAGCGCGACGTGCGTCGCGTGCCTGGCCACCGACGTGTCGTGCGAGAGCGGCGCGGTGGTGCGCGCGGTGCGCGTGGTGCTCCCGCCCGACGCCTCTCTCGCAAGCATCCTCGCGGTGGCCGCGCAGCTCCCGACGCCAGCGGGCTTTGTGTACACCGTGCGCACCGCGCAGCCGCTCGCGCTCCCCGGCGCGCTCGCGCAGACGGCCGCCGTGCGCGACGCCGTCAACACCGCGCAGGCGTACCCCACGGGCTTCGAGGGCGTCGCGGCGGTGAGCGACGAGGTGCGCTGGGAGGGCGTGCTGCTCGACCCGCTCGCGTCGCCGTCGGCGCTGCAGGCGCAACTGCTCGCGCTCGCCTGGGGGGACCCCGCGCCGGAGGTCCGCGTCGTCGCCGACCCGCGCCAAAACGGCGCGCGGCGCGTCGTGCTGGTCCTCGACACCGCCGACCGCACGCGCGCCGACGCGCAGCTCGCGGTGCTGCTCGCGCTGCAGACGCAGCGCGCGGGCGCCTTCGTCGAGGGCCCCGTGGCCACGCACAGCATGGCGCTGGCCGTCACGCTCCCGCAGGACCCCGTCGCGGCGTCGCGAATCTCGGGGCTGGTGCTCGGGGCGGTGCAGCGCCCGGCCCCCGCGCCGCCCGCGACCGTCGCCGTCGAGCAGGTCGCGCTGCTGCTCGCCGCGGAGGTGCCCCCGGCGCAGCTCGAGCTCATCGCCGTGGCCGCAGGGACCGTGCTCTCCGCGGTCGAGGAGCCCCCGCAGCTCGCGCCCGTCGTCGTGTGCCCGGCGCGCGCCGTCAAGAACCCCGCGCGGGACTTTGCGTGCGAGTGCGAGGCCGGGTTCGCCGCGAGCGGGGCGCAGGGCTGCACGCCGTGCGCCCCCGGGTCCGCCTCGCAGCAGGGGGCCGCGTGCCAGCTCTGCACGGCCAACACCTTTTGCGTCGGCGGCCGCGGCCTCGCCGAGGCGTGTCCGCTGCGGACCAGCGCGCCCGCCGGGTCGCAGCGCGCGGACGCGTGCGTGTGCACCGACGGCTTCCGGGCCTCGCCGGCAGGGTGCGTGCCGTGTGCGGCGGGCAGCGGGGCCTCGTGCGAGGCGCCGCGCGTCGTCACGCAGCGCACCGTCTCGGCGCCGGGGGCCTCCGCGGGCGAGCTCGCTGCGCTGCAGGAGGCGCTCGCCAGCACCCCCGGCGTCTCCGTCGTGACCTTTGCGTACTCGTGGGAGGCCAACCGCAGCACGACCCCCGGCGCGACCGCGCACGTCTTCTTCGCCGCGAGCGCGGGCATGCAGACCGCGCTCAACACCGCGCTCGGCATCGTGCCGACGTCGGCCAGCACGCTGAGCTTCCCCGCGCACTTTCTGCACTGGGAGCAGGTGCTGCCGCTCAAGACCCTGAGCTCCGCGCAGATCCGCGCGGTCCTCGAGCAGCGCGTGCGCGGCGCCGAGCAGTGCGTCGTGGCCCCCGACCCGGCCTTTGCCGCGCAGCTCTTCCCCGCGCAGAAGCGCGCGTCGCTGCGCGTCCCGCTCGCGGCGGGGTCGCAGCCGAGCGCGACGCTCGCCAACCTCAAGCAGGACCTCGCCGCCGCGCTGGGCGTGCTCGCCACGCAGGGGGGCCAGGCGCTGTCCGCGCCGGCCGAGCCGCGCGAGGTGCTGCACGCGCGCGCGAGCATGGCCGTGCCGCGCGACGCGGTGCGCGAGGCCATCACGGCGGCGCTGCAGTTCAACGGCGCGGCGCTGCCGGTGGCCTCGGCGCTGGCCTTTGACGTCGAGTACTCGGGCGGCACCGCGCTCGAGGCGCTGGTCGCCGCGACGCCCTTTGCGGTCGCGAGCGCGCCCAACAACACCGCGGTGGCCGCAGAGGCGTGCCCCGCCGGCATGCTCCGCAGCTTCAGCGCCGCGCGCGGCGAGTGGCTGTGCCTCTGCGGGCCCGGCCAGGTCACGGGGCCGCCCGGGGCGGGCCCGCTGTGCGTGCTGTGTCCCGCGGGCACCACCATCGACGCGGACGGCGCCGCGTGCGTCGCGTGCCGCGAGAACTACTTCTGCACCGGCGGCGTGCACGCGGCGCTGTGCCCCGCGAACAGCATCGCGCAGGCCGGCGCACGCAGCGCCGCGGAGTGCGTGTGCGCCGAGGGCTACGCCAAGCCCGCCGGCGGCGGCGAGTGCGCGGCGTGCGCGCCGGGCGCGGTCTGCGTCGGCAAGAGCTTTGCCGTCACGCAGACGGTGGCGCTCCTCGGCATCGACACGCTGGCGCCGGCGCAGCTCGCGCAGTACGTGCAGGCGCTCGCCAGCGCGGGCGTGGCCCCGAGCGCGTTCGTCTACAGCCTCGCGCTGCGGCGCGAGCTGCCGCTCGTCTCGGGGGCGTACGCCGTGCTCGACCCCGGCCCGGCGCTGTGGGTATCGTACCAGACCGCGCTCAACACGCTGCTGGGGCGCGCGGCGAGCGCGCCGACGCTGCAGGTGACCGCGTTCGAGGTGCGCTGGAGCGGCCTCGTGTGCCAGACGCTCAACCTGCGCGCGCCGTTCCGCGACCAGCTGCAGCAGCGCCTCGACGCCGCGCAGCCCGCGCCGCGCTGGACGGTGCAGGTCGACGCCGCGCCGGGGCAGTGCGCCGCCGACTGCGCGCGGCTCGCCGCGTGCATGAACGTGTCGCTCGCGCTCGACCAGCTCGCCGCCACCGACAGCCCCGCGCTGCGGCGCCAGCGCGTCGGCGCCGCCATCGTGGGCGTGCTGCCGGGCGTTGCGCTCGGCGCGAACGCGGCGTGGCCCGCCGCCGCGCCGTTTGAGGCCCTCGCGGTCCGGGTCACGCTCGCGCGCGCGCCGCTCGCCCCCAGCAGCAACGCGCTGCAGGACGCCGTGCAGGCGGTCTTTCGCGGCGCGGGGGGGGCGCCGCTGCAGGCCGAGCTGCGCGACATGAGCTACACCTTCAGCTACACGGTCGGGGCCAACGCCAGCGCGGCGCTCGTCGGCGAGCGGCTCGCGCAGATCCACACGGACCTGCACGTGAGCACGGAGCTGCTGCCGCCCCAGTCCGTGGCCTCGGAGCCGCCGGCGTGCGGCGCCTCGGCCACGCGCACCGCGTCGCCCGCGGGGGGGTTCGCGTGCACGTGCGCGAGCGGGTTCGCGGGCGCGGCGGCCAGCGGCGGCGCGTGCGCGCGGTGCGCCGCGGGCACCTTCTCCGACCTCGCCGCCGACCAGCGCGCGCAGTGCTTCGTGTGCCCCGCGGGGAGCTTCTGCCCCGGCGGCGACCGCGCGGGCGTCGGGCTCTGCCACGAGCAGAAGTTCGACAGCGCGTCCGCGCCCGGCGCGCGCGGCGTCGCCGAGTGCTTCTGCAAGAGCGGCCTGCGCGAGGCGGAGGGAGGCGACGGCGTGCTGTACTGCGCGCTGTGCGCGGCGGCCTTCTGCCCCCCGCACGCGGTCTCGCAGGAGCTCACCGTGCAGGTGCGCGACGCGCGCGCGCTGTCCGCGCTGCCGCCCGCGCAGCGCGCGGCGTGGCTCCTGGCGCTGGCGCACGGCGGCGCGCTGCGCTCCGTCGAGTACGTCGTGCACGTGCGCGCGGACATCCGCCGCATGCAGGACCTGTACAGCCTGGTGTTTGGCGCGCTCGCGCCGCCGCCCGAGAGCGCCGCGCGCAGCGTGCGCAGCGCGCTTTTGCTGCCGCAGCAGACCTCCGCGCTGGCGATTGCCGCGCACTCGCTGCAGTTTGCCGCGCGCCTCGTGAGCCCGACGCTGACCGCGCCGGAGCTCGCCGCGCGCGTGCGCCTGGCGCTCGACGCGCGCTGGGGCGCCGCCGTGCTCGTCGCCGGCGACGACGCCACCAAGGACATCACCGTGCGGGTCAACGTGTCGGGCACCCCCGACGCGGGCAAGCTGCAGCTCATCGCGCAGGCCTGGGACGTGCTCAGCGCGTGCCCCGCCGCCGCGCCGCTGCTGCGCGCCGACCTGCGCATCACCGAGCTCGTCGAGGCGCGCCTCGCCGTGACCGCGGACAACGCGCGCGCCGACGCAGACGTCGTCGCCGCGGTCGTGCTCGCGCTCAAGCGGGCGTCCGCCAGCGCGCAGAGCTTTGCCGGCGACGTGCCGCTGCTGCAGTGCCGCCTCGCCCGCCAGGACGGCGACGCCACCTGGCTCGGCTCGCCCGCCGCGCTCGCCGCGCTCGCCAACCTCTTGCCGGCGCCGCGCCCGGCGCTCGTGGTGACCCGCCGCGCCTTTGCCAGCGCGCCCGCCGCCCCGTGCCCCGCGGACTCGGCCTTCAACGCGCAGGGCGCGTGCGCGTGCGTGGCCGGGTTTGCCCGCCCGGAGCCGGCCGCGCCGTGCGCGCCGTGCGCGCCCGGCACGTTTGCCGCGGCGGCGGGCGCGTGCCCCCCGTGCGCGTTTGGCTTCTTCTGCGCCGGAGGCACGCTCCCCCCGCAGGCGTGCCCGGCGCACCGCCCGTCGGCGTGGGCCGGCGCGCGCGCCGCCGCCGCGTGCTTCGCCGGGGCCTCGGCCCCGCGCGCGCAGCGCGCGGTCTTTGCCGGCGGCGCAGGCCTCGACGCGCTCAGCCCGGCGCAGCAGGAGGCGTGGGTCGCGCAGGGCGAGGCCGCGGCGCGCGCGGTGCTCGGACCGGCCAGCCTTGCCGCGGAGCTGCAGTTCCTCGTGCGCCTCGCCGCGCCGCTGGCCGGCTTCCAGTCCGCCGCCAGCGACGCGGCGACGGCGCTCCCGGAGCAGCTCAACGCCGACATGTGCGACGCCCTGCAGGTCCCGCACAGCATGCGCACCCTCGAGGTTCTGACGCACCGGGTGTCGTGCTCGGCGTCCCTGCCCTACTTCCAGGACACCGCCGACGCGGGGGCGCGCGCGCTGCAGGCGCTGCTGGGCGCCGACGCGACCGCCAGCGTGACCGTCCCCGCCGCCGGCGACCCCGCCACCAAGCAGGTGGGCGTTGTGCTCTCCGTGCTGGGCCTCGACCCAGACGCCAAGGCCGCCGCCGCGCAGCGCGTGTGGGCGCAGGTCGCGGCGTTCCTGCAGTCCCGCGCGCCCCCCGTGCCGGCCGAGGCCATCGAGGCGGGCCGCGCGTGCTCGGAAGAGGCGCGCGTGCTCGTGCGCGCGCCCACGGTGGCCTTCTGGACGCCGCAGAGCATCCGCGGCTTCGCGCGCGACATCCTCATGCGCGCAGACGCCGTCGGAGCCACCACCGCCGTCGAAGCCACCACCGCCGTCGAAGCCACCACCGTGCGCTTCACAAGCGACAGCGCCCTCGCGCAAGCCACGCCCGCCGGCGCGCTGGCGGCCGCCATCGCGCCATGGGTGGCAGGGCGCGGCGCGGCGCCGCTCCCGCCGCCCGAGGGCTTCACCGCCGCGCCGCAGCGGCTCTGTCCGCTGCACGCGCAGCTCGGCGCAGACGGCGCGTGCGCGTGCTCCGCGCCCGCAGGCTTCGCGGGGCCCGCCGCGGGCCCGTGCGAAATGTGCCCGGAGGGGTCGTACATCGCGCTCGGGGTGTGTCTGGTGTGTCCGAGCAACTTCTTCTGCCCCGGGCTCGGCGCGCGGCAGCCGTGCGCGCTCGGCAGGTTCGCTGTCGCGGGCGCGCGGCGCGCGGACGAGTGCCACTGCCCGTGGAACTCCGTGCCGGTCGCGCTGGGCGGGTGCCGCACGTGCTCGGCCGGCGCGCTCGCCGCGTGCCAGGCGACGGTGGTGCGCGCGCGCATCGTGCTCCGCGTGGCCGCCACGCAAGTGCTGGCGACGGCGGCGGCGGCGAGCGGCGCGCTGATGACCTCGGTGCGCGGGCGGCTCGCTGCGCTCACCGGGGCGCGCGAGGTGGCCGCCCGCGCCGACACGCCGTACGAGTACGAGCTGCACGCGGCGTACGACCTCGGCGACCCCGCGGACCTCGCCGCGCTGCTCGCGGCTCCGCGCGCCCCCGCCGGCAACACCACGCGCCGCGGCGTGCAGTGGCGCGCGCGCCTCGCTCGCAGCTGGCAGACCGCCGCGCAGATCCAGCACGGCGTGGCCGCGGCGCTCGCGGCCTGCCCGAACGCAACGGTGTACGTGCACGACACAGCACGCAACACGCACGACATCCTCGCGCGCGCCGACACCAGCGCCGCGGCGCCCGCGCGCGAGCACGCCTGCGCGCGCGCCGCGGCCGCGATGCTCGCCGCGCTGCAGGGCGGCCTGCGCGCGGCGGACACGCTCTCGGCCTCGGCGCTCACGCACGAGTCCGTGCTGCGCGTGGGCGCCAGCGCGCTGCACTCGCGCGACGAGATCCCCGACGTCGAGTGGCTGCCGCTGCGCGCGACGCTGCGCGCGGCGCTCTTGCACTTTGAGTGCTGGGGCGTGACCGACGTCACGAAGGTGCAGCCCGCGAGCGCGCGCGACGCGGGCCTCGCGACGCTGCTGGGCGCCGACTACGGCTACGGCGCCATGAGCGCCGCGGCCGTCGCGCTCCCCACGTGCCAGGCCGGCGCCGCGCGCTCGGCCGCAGGGCACGTGTGCGTGTGCAACCCCGGACGCGTCCCGCGCTCGCCCGCGGCGGGCGCGGTGGGCGGGTGCGAGCCGTGCGCGGCCGGCTCGGTCGAGGCCGGCGGGCTGTGCGCGCCCTGCGCGCCCGGCTTCTTCTGCACCGGCGGCGCGCACAGCGCGCGCTGCCAGGCGCTGACGACCTCGCAGACGGGCACCGCGGACGCGCAGGGCTGCTTCTGCGTGAGCGGGTACGTGCCCGTCATGGCGAGCTTTGCCGCGGGCTTCACGTGCCGCCTGGCGTCGGCACCGCTCTCGCCGAGCGAGACGCGCCTCGACGTGCAGCAGCGCGAGCTCGCGTTCGGCGTCGAGTTTGGCCCGGACGCGCTCGCGGGGCTCGCGAAGGAGGAGACCGCCGCCGCCGCGGCGCGGCGGGGCGAAGCCGTGCGCGCCGCGGCCGCCACCGTCTTCGCGGCAGGCGGCGCGGTGCAGCTCGGCGACCCGGCCTTCACCTACGAGGCGCGCGTCGAGGAGACCCTCGGCAGCGCGCCCGGTGCGGCGTTTGCCTTTGACCTCGCCGGGACGCAGGCGCGCTACGGGGCCGCGTCGCCCGGCGCGGAGCTGGCGCTGCTGTCGCGCGAGGCAGCGGTCTCCGGCGCGCTGCGACCGGGCCTGGCGCAGGCCGACTTCGTCGCGGGGGCGCGCGCGTTCCTGCTGCTGCGCGGCCTCGACCCCGCCAACGCCACGTTCTCGGGGGCGCCTCCTGCAGTGCGCGTGCAGCTGCGCGACTTTGGCGCGGCGGACGCGGAGTCGTGGCTGCTCGCGCTCGCGGCGCTGCGGACCGACGGCGCGCCGGGCGTGTGGCGCGCCGGGACCGCGGGCCTGCAGCAGAGCGTGGTGCTCGCGGTGCCGCGCCCCGCGATGCAGCGCCCGCAGGACGTGCTCGCGATGCTGCAGCCGGCGGGCGCGGCGCCGGCGCCCGGGTACTCCGTGCAGGCCGTGCGCGCCAACCTGCTGCTCGTGCAGGACGTCTCCGCCGCACCGCGGGAAGACCTGCAGGGCGCGATGCTGGCCGACGTGAGCTTCCAGCTCGCGGCCGCGCGGATCTCGGGCGTGGGCGGCGCGGCCCCGAGCGTCACCGCGCACGGCAGCGTGCTGCCGTCGTGTCCGGCGGGCACCGTGCGCACCGGCGGGCGCTGCCGCTGCCTGCCCGGAGCGCGCCCTGCGCCGGGCGGCGGCTGCGTGCCGTGCGGCGCGGGCTTTTTCTGCCCGGGGGGCGACGCGCGGCTGCCCTGTCCGGGCACGGAGGCCGCGGGCCTCGCCGCGGTGCAAGCTGCCAACCCGCTCATCGACCTGGCCAGCGGCGCGCTCTGCGCGTGCCCCGCGGGCACGCACTCGGCCGCAGGCGGCCCGCCGTGCGCGCTCTGCGTGCGCGGCACGTACTGTGCAGTGCGCGCGCCGCCGGCATCGTGTCCCGCCAACGCGTGGTCGCCCGCGGGCAGCAGCGCGCGCGCGGCGTGCGAGTGCGACCCGGGCTTCGACCCCGCGGGGCCCGGCGCGCTGCTCGAGCCGTGGACAGTGTGCACCGCGTGCACGGACTGCGCCCCGCGCGTCGAGTTCGCGCTGGTGTTCCCCGCGATCGCGCTGCGCACGTTTGCATCCGCCGCCGCTGCGCGGCAGGCGCTGCTCGCGGCGGCCGCCGCCGCCGCGCAGGTCCCCGTGGCCGCCGTGCGCCTCGGCAGCGCCGAGTACGCGCTGCCGTACCGCAGGCGGCTCACGGCAGCCATGCTCGGTGCCGTCCCCGCGGACTATGCGCAGGACGTGCTCGCGGCGCTGCTGGCGCGCGCGGGCGTGGCCGCGGTGAGCGTGGGGGCCCTGGCCCTCGAGATCCGGGCGACCGTCGCGTCGGCCGAGCAGGCCGCCGTCCTGAACATGTTTGTCGACGAAGTGGCGTTTGTCAACGACCTGCAGCGGCGGCGGCGGCTGCTGTCGCTCGCAGGGGCGCGCGCCTGCGAGCGAGTGGTATTTGCCGGAGACTCGCTCGCGGTGGCATGTGCGGTGCCGCTCACGGGGATGCACAGGCTGCCGCAGCTCTATGCCTTCGCGCCCCCCGGCGCCGGGCTCGTCTTCTCGATGGACTTGGCGTTTGCCGTCAACGTCACCGCCGCCGCAAGCACGCTGCTCGACAGCGCGGCCCTGGGCGTCGCCGTGGCCGACGCGTTTGAGGCCAGCGTCGACAGCGGCGCCGCGCTCATCACCGTCACCGGCCGCATGCGCCAGCCAGGCGACCCGCCGGGTGTCGTCCCGGGGCCGGTGCTTGCCGTGCTTGTCTTCGAGGGCGTCCGGCTCGACGTCGACGCCACGGTGGGCCGTCTCGCCAGCAGCACGCCGCTGACGGCCCTCGCCGGCGCCGCGCCCGGGGCGCCGGCCGTGCGCGTGGCGTTCCGCGCGTCGCAAAACCGCGCCCCGCCCCCCACGGGGCCTGACGCGCCCGGCACGCCCGCGCCGGGGGGCGTCCCCGTGCGGATCGGGACGGGGGGCGGCCCCGCCGACCGCGGGCAGCGCTGCAGCCCCGCCGCCGCAAAGTCGCCCGGCACCGCGTTCGCGTGCGTGTGCGCGACGGGGGCCGTGTGCGAGCCGCCGCCGCTCGACGCGGGCCTCGGCTGCGTGAGCGACGGCGGGCACGTGTGCGCCCCCGGCGCCGACCCCGCCGCCTCGGGCACGCCGCTCGAGGTGTGGATCGCCGTGGTGTGCGGCTTCCTCTTCCTCACAGGCGTCCTCCTCGGCTACGCCGCGCACGTCTGCTCGCGCAAGCGCGCGCTCCCGCACTTTGTGCAGTACCGGGGCGTGCGCCAGGACCCCCTGCCGGGGTTCTGAGCGCCGCGACGCGCTTTTAGTTGCAAAATAAACGGCCCGTTTCTGTGTCCGCGCGCCCTTGTCTATGTTGCCCGGTGCAGTCTCGTGCGCATGGCGTCGCAGCGTGCGCGGGGCTCGGATGCCTCGTAGAGCGCAGGTCGGCCCCCCGCGAGTCTATACGGCTATGCGATCAAAACAGCCCCTCTCCGCGGGAAGCAAGCGCGAAAGAGCACACGGCAGACCAAGGAGATCCGAATGCATGTAGAGTTTTAATGCAACGTGAAAAACAGGGGGCGATCGGTACACGCATCGCGTGCGCGTGTATATAAACGCGCGGGGCGCGCTGCCGCCGGCCGCTGCGATGGACTTGCGCGTGTGGGCAGGCGCGCACCCCCCGCCGGCTGTGACGGAGGTGCGGCTGTACCAGCGGGGCTGGTACGCCGCCGTTCGATACGCGGCCCCCACGGCCGAGGCCGCCGAGGCGCAGCCCGCGGGCGACATTGTCTTTGTGCTGGTCTTTGCGACGCTGTGGGCGTGGATGGAGGTCGAGATCGAGGGCAAGCGGGGGTGGGCCGTGGACCTGCCCACGGGGTGCGCGTTCCTCGGGTGGACGTGGTACCACGTGAGCATGAACGCCATCGTGCTGCTGGTGCTGCAGCGCGGGCTGCGCAGCGTGGAGCGCAGCGCGGGGCTGCTGCTGCAGTGCCTGCTGTTCGCGCTGTACGCCGTGGCGTGGTTTGTGGTCGAGGACGTCATGTGGTTCATCCTGAACCCGAGCTACGGCATCGCGCGGTACAAGAAGGACGGCGTCCCGTGGCACGCCAGCAAGGCGTGGGTCGGCGGCACGTTTGTGTACAACTGGGTCGTGCTGCTGTGCTGGGTCGGCGCGGGGGCGCTGCAGCTGCGCCTCGCGGACTCGGCGTGCCTCCTGCGCGACTTGTGCGTCGCCAGCGCCTTTGTGCTCAGCGCGGTGCTCGCCAGCTCGGTCATGCCGACCTACTACAACAGTCCCACCGTGAGCAACTCGGGGTGCTACCTGTAGCCGTGCTACCTGTCGGCCCCGCGCGCGGGCAATGCCTGCAACAGCCCCGCCGTGGGCTACTCGCGGTGCTATCTGTGGCCGTGCGCGCGGGCAATGCCTGCAACAGCCCCGCCGCGGGCAACTCGCGGTGCTTCCCGCGGCCATTCTCCGCGCGGTCAATTCCGCCACGAGCGCACCGCCGTGAACACGCCGGAGGACCGGTAGACGGGGACAACGTCCCAGCCCGAGAGCACGCGGCGCTCTCCCGGCTTGTACAGCTTGCACTGTATCGTCACCGCGAGGCCCATCTGCACATACAGGTGCTGCGGGCACGGGGGGGGTTCGTCAGGATTGCGCCAGGCTTCAGCGGGTATGCGCTGCGGGATTTCAGGGCGGGCGGGGCGGGGGGGCGGGCGGGGGTGCGGAGAGGCCGACACACCTTGATGAGCTCGGAGTCTGGGCCCGAGAACACGGTGGGGATGAACGAGAGGTCGACGCGGTCGCAGGCGGAGAGCTCGTACGACATCCACTCGCCGCCGCCGTCGCTGCCGGTGACGGTCTTGGCGACGTAGACGGCGCTGCTGTTCGAGGCGTGCATGCAGCGCGCGAGGTCGCTGCCGATCGCGTCGATCGCGCTCTCGACAGGCTCGCGCTTGCGCTTGAGCGAGACGCCGGCGGCGGCGTCGGCGTGCGCGTCAAAGTGCACGGCCTCGTCGAGCAGCTCGACGGTGAAGATGTTCTTGCTCAGGAACGGGCCGGCGATGCGCTGCGGGTACATCATGCACACCGCCGCGATCACCGAGTGCGAGAGCGTGGCGTCGTCCGCGAGCGTGAGCACGAGCTGCTGGCGGTCGCGCTGCCTGCACACGGACCAGCGCCGGAAGGTGTTTTCGAAGCGGTCGTACGTGCGCAGGATGTGCAGGATGTTGCAGAAGTGCACGCCCATGGGCTCGTCCGCCTCCGCGCGCGTGTCGGCGTGCATGGCGCCCTCCCCCCCACCACCCTGAAGCGCCGCCGCGCGCGCTTTTCGCGTATATATACGCGCGCGCGCGCGCAGCCGCACAAACGCGCGCGCGGAAAAAATAAGAAACCAGGCTACTCGGCGCGCCCGGCGCGAGGGCGCGGGGCGAGGCGACATGCAGGACGCGAGCGCCGCGCGGCTCGCGCTGTCGGTGGCCGCGGTGCAGTTTCTGGGGCTCGTGCCGTGCCGCCACCTCATCAACCGCAGCAACGCGTGGCTGGTCGCGGCGGCCGCCGAGCACATCCTGCAGGCGAGCGCGCCCGCCAGCGCGGCCTACGCCGACATCGACGCCGCGGTGGCCGCGGCGCACGCGGGGGGGGACGACGTGCTGTGCACGTGGCGCCCGCGGTACTGCCTCGACGTGTTCATCTACACGAGCCCGGTCGGCGCGGAGTGCTTCCTCGGCGTCGTGATGCACGGACGCGTCCCGACGGTCGAGTTCTTCCGCAGCAGCGACGTGATTGCGGTGGCGGCCGCGACGCCGGGCGTGGTCTTTGGGCACCTCACCTGCGACGCCGGCGCGGCGGGCGCCGCGCAGCTCAACATCATGGTCTACGACGGCCTCGCGCTCACCGCCAGGGACGCGCCGCGCGCGCCGGTGCGCGAGCGCTACGCGTGGGTGCAGAGCATGGCCGCGGAGCTCGAGCGGGTCCGCATCGGACACGCCGCGCTGCTGGTGCAGTGGGCGGGCTGCCCGAGCTCGCACGCGCTCGTGCGCGATATGCCGCTGCCGCACGAAAAGGGGGGGATAGCGCTGCTGCACACGGCTGCCCCGTACGCGCTGTACGCGTTTGCCCCCGAGGACAGCGCCGCGGAGGCGCCCGCGCTCCAGGACGCGCCGCGCGCCGACCCCGCGCTCCAGGACGCGCCGCCGAGGCCGCGGCACGCCGAGCATGCGCAGATAGTCGCGACGTTTGATTGAATATCAAAAGAATCTCAATGTACTCTCGACTGAATCTGCATGCAAACAAAACGCTCGGACGAGTGTATCGCGCGCGAGACGCTGCCGCGGCCTCTTTGTTCGCGGCCGCAGTATATATAAACGCGCGCGAGCGCGCGTGCGGCGGAGGCATGCAGGCGCGCGTGGCGGAGGGGTCGCAGTACGACCAGGCCCTCTGTTTTTTGCAATCGACCCACAACTCGTCCCTCCGCCAAGTTTGCGCGAATTTCCGCGGTTACACGCGGGATGCCGCGGCGGTTGTGTGCCGAGTCTTGCAAGAGGAAATGCATGTTCTGGACGAGGCGACGGTGGAGCGGGCCGTGATGGTTCTCAGCAGGGTGCTCGCCGAATCCGGCAGGGGTGCGGAGTTTGCACATTTCAAGAAGGACATCTGCCTCGTCCTGATGTGCGTGATGCGGAATTTCCGCTTAAACTGCAATTTGAACCTGGGCGCCATGCGCTTATTTGCGTCTTGTGGAAAATGGGAGCTACAGCAATACGCCGACGAGTGGCGCGGGGGCATACTCGATCCCGCCAGTTCCACCTGGGACGACGGTTGGCTGGGCATCGTGGTGCACTGCATGCAAACGTTCCCGGGGTTGCAGGAAATCCAGGAATGCGGGTGCTCGATACTCAAGCGCTCGTATTCAAGCGATCCCGCATACGATAGGGCGGCGCAGACGCGCGCGTCCTTCTGGCTGTGCGACCTGCTCGAGCGCTATGCGGGAAATGCGCGCATGTTCGTCAGGGTGTATAGCGCCATGCACAACCTGGCAATGAACTACAGTGAGGCAGTGCCGGTCGAGGTACAGCGGGTCGTGACACCCCACCTCGTACAATGGCTGCGCACAAGTCTCACACTGCCTGTGCAGTTTTCACGCAAAAACGTCAAAAACATTAATAGATGTACAAATTTATTGACGAGAGCGACAACAATGGACCCCACGCGCGGGGACTTGGTGGAGGCGGGATGTGTGTCTGCGACCATAGAACTCGTGATGCATTACAGCAATTTCCCGCACAATGAACATGCAACCTACTGGCTTATGGATATGATGGAAAATTTTAGCCGCTTCAGGGAATTCGACCATGCGTTTCTGGCGCCGCGAGTGCTCGAATGCGTCACCGACACTATTAAGAATTCGTACTACGGGTTTGTCGAATATACGCCACTGTGCATTCGAAACAGTAATGCAAGGCAGTATGCCGAGATGCGCGACAGCATGTTCACCTGCAAACGATGTTGTCACATCCTGGCGAATCTCACGGAGCCGTCGAACGCGCGCAGGGACCCCAGCCTGCTGGACGACCGCCTGAGCACCGAGCGCGACGCCGAGGTGGCCCGTGTCCAGCACACGATCGCGTGTCAGATCCACAGGATGCTGGATATATTGACAACTATTCTCATATATGAAGGCAATAATAGACACGAATTTCACGAAGTCGAGTTTGCGGTGTTGCTATCTATTGCCAGCCTCTCGCGGAATAACCAAGACGCGGCGCGCGCGCTGGTCCTACACGACAAAGAAATTCTGGCGCGTAGAGGGGTGCAGCTGCTTGAATTGATAATCGGGTTGCTGGCAAACAGGACGCCAGAGCATCCCTCGCTGCATGAAGAATTTGCCACGCTGTGTGTGTTTGAGAATATTCTGATGGGGTTCCGCGCGACACCCGACGAGCTGCACTCCGCGCAGATGCGCGCACTGCACCCCAGGATCTTGCTCGCAAGAGAAGGCAACACCGCGTCGCGGAGTACACATCGAACCGAATACAATGCAGACGAAGACGAAATGAGAGTGCAATTCGCCGAGGACGTGGATCGGAAATACGCCTCGATACTGGCGAAACTGTGCGGGACCTTCCCCGAAAGGGAGGCGATGCCGTGGCTGGAAATTACCGAATCGGGCAGCATGTACGTGCACGACGTCGAGCAGTTTGCTGACAAGCACGACGCCCAAGCACCCCCTGCTGTCCGACGAACTTTCCATCGTGTATGTTCATGAGAGCATTCTGGCGGGGTTCCGCGCGACCCCCGACGATCTGAACTGCGCGCGAACACACGCGCTGCACCCCGGGATCTTGTGCGCAGGACAGGACAGCAACGCGTCGCGAGAAGCACGCGCCGCCGGGCCCTGCGCAGCACGCGCCGCCGGGCCCTGCGCAGCACGCGCCGCCGGGCCCTGCGCAGCGCGCGCCGCCGGGCCCTGCGCAGCGCGCGCCGCCGGGCCCTGCGCAGGCGAAGCCCCCGCGCCCGCGCCTAGTTCGCAAACACCGCAGAGATGTCGAGCGGCGGCGGCGGCGGCGGCGGGGCGACGACGGTGCACGTCATGTCCTCCTCGAGGCGGAAGAAGCGCTGCGCGCCGAACGCGGCGCTGCTGCGCTGGTAGCCGCACACGCGCACGAGGTTCGCGCGCGCAAACTGCGTGAGGCTGAGCAGCACGCGCACGTCCTGCATGCAGTAGCGCTCGAGCTTGTCCCACTGCTCCTCGCGCGCCCACTGCACGGCCTGCTTCCCCGTCGCGGACTTGCTGATGCGCATCCCGTTGTCGACGCACATCTTCTGCATCCCGACGCGCGCAAACACCAGGCCCTCGGCGACGAGGAAGAAGTCGAGCGTCTTCGCGCCCCACGCCGCGTTCGCCGCGTCCGCCGCGGGGCCCGCGCCGCCGTGCGCCCAGTGCGCGAGCCACGGGACGTCGAAGAAGACGCCGTTGTACGCGACGATGCGGTCGCAGCGGTCCAGCAGCGCGCGCACCGCGCCCCGCGTGCGCGCCTCCGCGCCCGCGCGCGCGTCGAGGACCACGTTGTGGATCTCCTCGACGTCGCGCAGCGCGCCGCTCGTGTCCTGCGCGATGAGCGCGATGACCGTGATGTCGTGCTCCTCCTTCTCGAGCCCGGTGGTCTCGATGTCCAGATAGACCACCAGCATGCCTTGCCGCCGCGCACGCGCGCGCGCGCGCGCTCCCTGCGCTGCTTTGTTATTTTTGCGCGCCATCCCTATATAGCGGGGCGGGCGCGCGCGCGCCCGTTATGCCGGGCCCGCACGCGCGCCCGCGCGACGCCGCGCTCGCGGGCCTGCTCGAGACGCTGCTGCTCTCGTCGTGGCCGTGGGAGCCCGGGCTGCGCTCGCCGATGAACGCGTGCGCGCTGCTCGCGCTGTGCGCCATCCCGTGCGCGCTCGTCGACTTTATCCGCGCGCACCGCGCGCCGCCCGCGGCCTGGAGCGCGTGGGAGCTGACCGCCGCGGCGCGCGAGGCCCTCATCGTCGCGACCTACTTCGACGCGACCCTCGTGGCCGCGCTCGCGTGCGCGTACGCCGCGGCGTGCGCCGCGCGGGGCCTCGCCGCGGCGGCGCTCGCGCAGCGCGCCGCGCGCACGGCGTACTGCGTCTTCTACGCGGCGATGCTGCTGGTGCTCGTCGTGCAGCGCCGCGGCGCGCAGGCGCTCGCGCCGCTCGCGCTCTCGTACCTGCCGGCGCGCCGCGAGCGCTGCGCGCACGTCGTCACGACCCTCGGCCTCTTCTACGCGCACTGCGCGGGCTTTGCGCGCTGAGCCGGCGCGGCGGGGGGAAGCGCGGCGGGGGAATGCGCGCGCGGCGCCCGCGCGCGTATAAGAGGCGGGGGCGCGCGGGGCGCTGCCACGGCCGCGCGCGCGCGGATGCTGCGCTGGGCCTTTGCGTCCTTCAGCGACTGTCTCGACACGGTGCGCTTCAACGCCATCTCCGCCAAGACGGAGCGCAGTGGCTCGCTCTTCTCCTTCGCGGCGACGGGGGCGCACGAGGACCTGCACCGCCTCAAGACCATGGCGAAGCTCGGCGAGAACCTCTTCCAGATCCAGGTGCAGATCGAGGAGTACAGCATCTCGCACGAGACGCTCACCGACGCCGCCAGGCAGAGCCACGCGCAGGGCGCGCTCTCGGAGAACGACCTGTACATCATGTACCGGCGCATCAAGGAGACGGAGCTGCAGAAGACCGCGCTCGCCAAGTCCGAGCGCATCATCCGCGTCACGCTCACCGGCCTCGAGAACCAGGCCACGATCGAGAAGATGCGCAAGGTGCTCACGCACACCGTGCACCAGCACAAGATGGTGCACGAGAACGGCATGCTCGAAAACGCCAGCGAGAAGCTCATGGAGTCCTTCGAGCAGGTCTCGCAGCACATTGCGCAGGGCCAGAGCGTGCTCGACAACATGGACGCGCAGAACGACGACATCCAGGCGGACATGCACGGCCCGCAGCAGGAGATCGCGCAGGACACGCACTTCTCGCGCTGGAAGCAGGAGCTCGCCAACGCCGCGGCCGCGCCCGGCGCGCCGGCGCACGCCTTTGTGCAGGGCCCCGCCACCGCGGCCGCCGCGGCAAGCGTCGCGCCAGCGGCCGCGGCCGCCGACGCCTGACGGGGGCGCATGCGCACGCACGCACGCACGCACGCACGCACGCACGCACCCTATATAAGCGCGGTGCGCAACCCCAGGTTCACCACCCACAGACCGCCGCTGTACTCCGAATCCATGCCCGCGCACCCAGCGATGCCCCCTGACCAGCATGACATGCCCCGCGCCCCGCACACAGCACAGCACGCCGTGCCGCGCGTGCAGCACGCTCCTCAGCCGGATTACTCGCCTCGGACACACCGTCCCGCGCGCCACCCAGCCCCGCATTCCACCGCCCCGCGCCATTCAGAATCGCACCCCACGCCCCCGCACCACCCAGCCCCGCATTCCACCGCCCCGCGCCATTCAGAATCGCACCCCACGCCCCCGCACCACCCTGCCTCTGTGATGCATCACCCTGCCGCTGTGACGCACCGCCCTGCTGCTGTGACGCACCGCACTGCCTCTGTGACGGACCACCCTGCCTCTGTGACACACCGCCCTGCCTCTGTGATGCATCACCCTGCCTCTGTGACGCACCGCCCTGCCGCTGTGACGCACCGCCCTGCCGCTGTGACGCACCGCCCTGCCGCTGTGACGCACCGCCCCGCCCCTGTGACGCACCGCCCCGCCCCTGTGACGCACCGCCCTGCCTCTGTGACGCACCGCCCTGCCGCTGTGACGCACCGCCCTGCCGCTGTGACGCACCGCCCTGCCCCTGTGACGCACCGCCCCGCCCCTGTGACGCACCGCCCTGCCTCTGTGACGCACCGCCCCCCCCCGCACCCCGCAGCCCCGCACCCCGCCCCCCCGCACCACACAGCAGTGCATCCTCCGCCCCCGCATCACGCAGCCCTATACCACTCTAGAAAAGCGGGCGAAGCGCATGCGCGTGCGGCGGGCCCGCCCACGACGGCCGGGGGGGCGTGCCATAGCCGGGTGTACAACAGCGCCGCTCCGATTCGGCGAATCCCGCAGTGCTACCACTGAATTTGCGCGATGCCCCGTCGAGAGGCGCGTGCGCGGTGGTATTGGCGGTGGTATTCGCGGTGGTATTCGCGGTGGTATTCGCGGTGGTATTCGCGGTGGTATTCGCGGTGGTATTCGCGGTGGTATTGGCGGTGGTATTGGCGGTGGTATTGGCGGTGGTATCCGCGGTGGTATCCGCGGTGGTATTCGCGGTGGTATTCGCGGTGGTATTCGCGGTGGTATTGGCGGGAGCGCGGCGCTGGCGGTATATACGCCCCGGACCCGGGGGCGGGCACTGCTGCCCGTGAGAAGCATGGCCGGCAAAAACCACAACAATGCCGCGGGGAAGCCGGACAAGGTGCCCGACAAGCTCTCTGCCGGCGAGCTCAAAAAGCTCAAGCAACAGCGCAAGGCCGACGCAAACCCCACTCTCGCGGCCAAGAAAAAGGGCAAGAACGACGCGTGCCGCGACCGCCGCAAGGCAGAGGGCGCGCAGAAAGCCGTGTGACAGCGCGCGTTGCGAGATATTTCGCTTGTAATAAAAATAAAAGCACCACAGTATCGCGCTGGCACAAACGCCGCAGCGCCATGTGCGTCCCGCGCGACAGCCACCACCGGCGCTGGGAGTCGGTGCAGGACACCGGCGAGCAGCCGCTGCTGCCCGCCTTGGTGGCGAACGCGCCGGTCCGGACGCTTGACCAAATGTACCCGACACACGTGCTCACCAGGGCGTCGCCGGACGACGTGCAGGAAACCCTCGCCGCCGCGCACTGCATCGCCGAGCTCGAGGCGCGCATGGGCGCGGCCATCGCCGGGGCCCCCCCCGGCGCGCGCGAGGACGGCTTCTGGGACGCGGGGGGTGCGGAGGGGCAGGGGCATGCCGTGAGCCGCTACTACCGGCGGTGCTTCGTCGCGGACCGCCACGGCGTGCAGCACGCCGTGGAGCCGTGCACCGGCGTCGCCGGGGACCACGCCGTGCTGTGCGTCGAGCTTTTCTTCGACCGCAGCAACGCGACCGTGTACCGCGACGTCCGCACGCCGCTCGCCTCGCCGCTCGCGCTCGCGCTCGCCGTGTTTTCGCAGGCGCAGGGCCTCCCCGCGGCGACCGCGTACACGTACCTGCGGCACACCGCGGCGCGCGGGTGGGAGTTCGGCGCGCTCTCTGCAGAGACGCTCGCGCTGCCGGTCTCCCGCGCGCTGCAGCTCCCGCACGTGCGCGACAGTTACAACGCGGACTTCTTCCGCCTGTCGCCCGCCGATGTGCGTGAGGACGTCAGCGGCGGCGTCCTCGTGTCGCTGCTGTGAGGCGCCCCGCACCCCCCCCCGCTTCCACCCCCGCGTCGGAAAAACGCGCGCTGTGCCCAGAATCCCGGGACAGGGGTGCCGGGGGGCGGGGATGCGCGCTGATATCCGGAGCAGCGCCCGCACGGCACTATAAATGCAGTCGGGCGCGCGCGCCAGCATGCGGGCGGCCCCCATGCTGCTGGTGCTGCCGGGCCTGGAGGAGGGCGACGCGATCGAGACGGACCCCGACCTCGGGACGGAGCAGCACACCTGCCCGCTGACGCTGCACGACGCGGCGGCGTGCGACACGCACGCGTTTCTGCAGGAGATGCTGCTGCTGTGCGAGAGCGCGGCGACCTGGCGCTGCGTGCGCGCGCGCGCGCTGCTGCTTGCGCACCAGAAGCACTGGCCGGCGTGCCTCCCGCCCGCGCGCATCGCGGCGTGCGGGCACGTCTTCGCGGCGCTCCCGCTGCTGTACGCGGTGATGGAGGGGGGGTTCCGGTGCCCCATGTGCCGGGGGGGCAGCAACGAGCGCGTGCACCTCACGCGCGCCGCCACCCCCGGCCTCGCGCCGGAGCTCTGGGAGCTCCTGTGCCTGCTGTGCACCGAGGCGCGGCGGCGCGCCCTGCTCGCGCAGCTGGCCGAGAACGAGGCCGCCGCGCGCGAGATCCAGGGCTCTGCGCCCGCGGCGCGCACGCTGCTCGTCAGCGAGATCCTGGAGCTCATGTCGGTGCGCGCGATCTTCTCGATCTACCGCGCGGGCGTGCTGCAGGCCGACGGCTCGCGCAGAAATGTCGGCGCGCACGACTGGCCCGTGTCGGTCATGGTGCTGGACCTGCAGCCGCGCGCGCAGATCACGCCCGCCGCCCCCGTCGTGTTCGAGTCGGGCACGTCGCGCCACGTGTCGCGCCCGCTGCGCGTCGGCGGCGTCTTCGCGGTGCGCATCGTCGCCGACGCGTTCGACCAGACGCAGGTGCTCTTCGACAGCCACCGCGTGGAGTACCCGCGCCACGCGCTCAGCGCGGGGAGCCCGCAGGCCATCGACGTGGGCGTGCCCGGCGAGAGCGAGGACGACAACACGGGCGAGCTGCGCATGGCCTACGAGGCGTGTCCCTTCGACCACCTCCATTTCCTCAAGCGCGTGTACTTTACCAGCAGCGCCCCCGCGCTGCGCGACGTGTTTGCGCGGTTCTAGTGCGGGCGAGACATTGAATAAACATGGATAAATTACACCAACCTACGTCGCACATGCATCGCATTCCACGCACGCGCCACGGCCGCCGGAATACGCAGGCCTGCGTGCACGCAGGCGCGCGGCAGGGCGCCACCGGCGCCGGTATATATACGCGGCGCGCGCCCGCTCGCCCCGCCTGCCCCGATGATCGCAAGCGTGGCGCAGGTGTGCATCCTCGTGCTGTCCATTGCGATATTCCCGCTGCAGCTGTACCGCTCGTACAAGCGGTTTCGCGGCAAGGGCGGCGCGCAGAAGGTGGTCAACGAGACCCTCTTCCCGCTGCTCATCCTGCAGTCGCTGCTGTGGTACACCTACGCGGCCGTCACGGACCAGTACTTTATTGCGTTCACGTCGACGACCAACGCGCTGTGCCACATGTGCATCTGGTACTGCATCACGCACACCAGCGACAATATCGAGGTGAAGACCGGCAGCGTCATCGTCGCGGGCGCGCCGGAGCCTGCGCGCGATGATGCTGCCGCGGCGCGCGGCAGCGACTCTCCTGCCCCGTGGGGCAGCGACTCTCCTGCCCCGTGGGGCAGCGACTCTCCTGCCCCGTGGGGCAGCGGCTATCCGCAGCCGCGGGGCAGCGGCTATCCGCAGCCGCGGGGCAGCGGCTCTCCTGCCCCGTGGGGCAGCGGCTATCCGCAGCCGCGGGGCAGCGGCTATCCGCAGCCGCGGGGCAGCGGCCCTCCTGCCCCGTGGGGCAGCGGCTATCCGCAGGCGCCGCGGGGCTGCGGCTACCCGCAGCGGGGCGCCCCCGCGGCATACGACAGCTGGGCGGAGCACCGCGCGCACGCCTCCGGCAGCTACGCCGACTACACGCGGGCGTGGCGCCCGTATGCGCGGGACGCGGCCACCCACGGCTATTACGCGCGGCTGGCCGGCGCCGGCGAGTGATCCCGCGTGTCCAGAAAAACAAAACTTAAAAAATGCATTTATTTATTGGAAAGGGCGCGAAATTGAACAAATTTACTTCATTTTCGCGGAAGCAAACCGAAAAGGAGCACGGGCCGGCTTGCGACCCCTAAACCCTAAACCCTAAACCGGGCGGCCTGAAGCGACCCCCCGAGTGCGGGATTTGGGGCCCGCCGCAGGGCGCGACGCGCAGACAGGACATGGCGAAGCGCGCGCTCGGCGGCTGCGGGCTCGGCTGTGTGAGCACGGAGTACGTTGCCGGCACGGCCTCGCAGCCGGTGTGCGTGGCGACCGACGCGCACGGGCGGATGCACGTCGCAGGGGACAGGAGCGTGTTTGTGAAGCTGGCCTCGGGGCGCTCGGCCGAGGTCGCGGTCGGCCCGATGGTGGAGCAGGTGGCGAGCATGGTGTTTGGGGGCGACAATGACATGATTCTGGTCGACCACGAGGCGAACTGCGTCTACCGCGTGCCCGGCGCGGGCCCGACGGAGCGCGTGGCGGGCGACCCCGACGGGCGCAGCGGCTTCGCGAACGCGGCCGGCACGCAGGCCCTCTTTGACGGCCCGAACGGGGTCATCTACCTCGCAGAGCGCGGGCTGTACCTCGTCGCGGACGGCAACAACAACTGCATCCGCGCCATCGCGCGGCACACGTGGGAGGTGACCACCTGCTGCGGGGAGGCTATGCAGGCCGGCAAGGCGGACGGGACTGGGCAGCTCGCGTCGTTCCACGCCCCGCGCGGGCTCGCGCTGCTGGACCGCGACACCTTTGTGGTCGCCGACTACATGAACGACGCGATCCGCATGGTGCACCTCGACGCGCTCGACCAGGCACACGTCACGACGATTCCGTGCAAGGTCGCGAGCCCGCTCGCGGTCGCCGTGGACGGCGCGGGCAAGATTGTCGTCGTGTGCGACGGCGTGCACCATGTGATGGCGGTGTACAAGACCCCCGACGACAACCGCTGGATCGCCGAGTCCATCGCAGGGAGCGCGAGCGTCGCGGGCTTCCGCGACGGGCCGTGCCTCTCGGCGCTCTTCAACAGCCCCTTCAGCGTGAGCATGGACGCGCGCGGGCGCGTGCTGCTGTGCGAGCGCAGGGCGAACTCCTTCAGGACGCCGTCGAACACGCTCGTGCGCGTGCTCGAGTGCGGGCTCGCGCCGCCGCTGCAGCTCGCCCACGTTTCGCGCGACGGGCACGCCGAGGCGCGCCGGCACCGCGTCGAGATGCTCGACCGCGGTCTCTTTGCCGACGTGAGCATCCTGCTGCAGGACGGCTCGTGCGCCGGCGCGCACTCGAGCATTCTGTACCCGCACAGCGTCTTTTTCCGGCAGCGCCTGGGGGGCATGGCGCGAAACAAATGCGCGCCCACGTACACGATCGACCTGAGCACGTTCCGCCTGCACCCGGCGCAGCTGCGCGTGCTGCTCTACTTTATCTACACGCAGCAGCTCCCGAACATGATGGGGGGGTGCTCGGACGCGTTCGTCACGCCGCTCGAGATGTGCCGCGTCGCGGACATGATGCTCGAGGAGCGCATGCACGTCCTCTGTCTCGAGCAGATGGCGCTCTCGCTCAACGCGCTCAACGTCAACGAGATTGCGACCGAGGCCTACGCGCTCGGGCTCCGGGGTCCCATCCAGGAAATCGCCGCGTTCTGGGTGCGCAACCCGTCGCTCGTGAGCAGCGTCATCGCGTCGATGGACAGCCACCCCGGCGAAGCGAGCTTGTGAGCCGCGCGCACAGGCACACGCCGGATCCGATTGAAGACTCGCGCAAGACACATACATGCACACGCAACACACGCACACGCATGCACATACACACACACACGCACACGCACGCACGCACACACATGCACATACACACACACACACACACACACGCACGCACGCATACACACACATGCACATACACACACGCACACACGCACGCACACACACACACGCACACACACGCACACACGCACACACACGCACACACACACACACACACACACACACGCACACACGCACACACACACACACCCACACACGCACACACACGCACACACACGCACACACACACACACACGCACACACGCACACACACGCACACACGCACACACGCACACACGCACACACACGCACACGCACACGCTGTGGGATGTATGCATGCGCATTTATTAGTAAATCTGCAATACGCCCCTATTGCGTGTCAATTATCCGGCGTGGACGTGACAGAATCCACCAGGGGCGTATATAGGCAGACCGACGGCACGCAGCGGGCACGCCCGTGCGCATGCAGCCCCGCGCATGCCCGAGGCTCTCGTCGGGCAATGCGAAACTGCTCAAATTCGTCGGGCTCCCGTTGGCGGGCGTCCTGTGTGCGACGGGGATGGTCATGCTCACGGTCGGGGACCGGCTCCCGCACGACATGACGCCGGAGGCGTGGGAGTCCTTCTCGGACTACATTTTCGGCGGCATGAACCGCGTGTCGACGCTGTGCGCGGTCGCGCTGCTGCTGTGCGTGCAGTTTTCGCAGACGCTCATGTGCGTGCCGTTTCTGCACATTACGCAGATCCTCATCGGGTATTACATTGGCGCGGGGCAGGCCTTTGCGCTCAGCGCGACGTGGGAGGTCCTGATGGTCACGGCGTTTGTGCTCTCGCAGCAGGGCACGCCCGACGGCAAGAGCACGCTGCTGCTCATGTACATTGCGCAGTGCCGCGAGCGGGGGCGGCTGTACGTCTCGCTGATGTGCACCATGATGTCGTCGATCCCGCTCAACACCAGCGTGTGTCTCGTGGTGTTTGGGGACGTGACGCTTGTGGAGTTCCTCTCGGTGCACTACCTGGTGACCGTGGTGATGACGCTCAAGAACGTGCTCATTGGCGCGGCCATCCGCTCGCAGCAGCACTCGCCCCGCACGCTCTCGGCGTGCATGTCCGCGATGGTCTTTTTCGCGGTGCTCCCCTCGCTCTTCACGGTGTACCTCACGTCAAGCGTGTACTGCGCGGTCACGCGCCGCGGGAGCGAGGCGCTCGGCGACGCTGCGCCGCTCGTGTCGAGCGACAGCGACTGCGGCTCAGAGGCCGACCTCGAGCGCGACCTTGCCGACTGCGGCACCGGGGCCGACCTGGAGCGCGACCTTGCCGACTGCGGCACCGGGGCCGACCTGCAGCGCGGCCTTGCCGACTGCGGCACCGGGACCGACTTCCAGCGCGGCCTTGCCGACTGCGGCACCGGGACCGACTTTCAGCGCGGCCTTGCCGACTGCGGCACCGGGACCGACTTTCAGCGCGTCCTTGCGCGCGACCAACCCGACTGCGGCACCGGGATCGACCTTGAGCACGCCTTCCCTGACCCCGAGAACGACGGGGACGGCATTGGGCACGCCTTCCCCGACCTCGAAAACGGCTTGCACGGCTTCCCCGAGCTCGAGAACGCCTTGCACGCGGCGCCCGCCCCGCACCCCGCGGAGGCCCCGGAGGACACGCGCGCGTAGGCGCGTCAGAAGTACTCGGGGAGCACGTGGCTGCCCGCCAGAACGCACACAAAAGCGCCGAAGAGCACCCCGCCGACAAACACGGAGACGCCCAGCGCGCGCGGCGCCGCCGCGAGCACCGCGCACACCGCGACGCCGCCCGCGAGCCACACCCACAGCTCCATACCGCGCCGGCACGCGCGCAGCACCGCGGAGCGCGCCGAGAACATGGGGTCGGTCGGGGGCCGCGGGCCCGCGGCGGTCTATATAAACGCCAGCGCGCGCGCGACACCCAACGCGATGCCGAGCGCGACACCCAACGCGATGCCGAGCGCGACACCCAACGCGATGCCGAGCGCGACACCCAACGCGATGCCGAGCGCGACACCCAACGCGATGCCGAGCCATGCGCCCTCCCCGGACTCCGGGCTCGCCACTCTTTGGCTCGCGGTGCGCGCGCGGGCGCGCAAACCCGCAATGGGCATGCCGGGCGTGCGCTCGGGGGCGGGCGCGATCGCCGGGCTCGATCGCCTGGTCCTCAGCCTCGTCGGCGCGCGGCTCGTCGCGTTTGGGGTGGGCGAGTGCGGGGGCGACGGCCTGCGCGCGGGGCTGCTGATCCTGGCGGCCGCCGTGGCGACGGAGCTCGCGTCGCCCGCGTCGTACAGCCTCGTCTCGCTGCTCACGCCGCTGTACCTCGCCGCGCGCGCGCTGCTGCACAGCAGCGGCGCGGGCGTCACGTGGCGGCAGCTCGCGCTGCTGCTGCCGATCACGGTGCTGTACATCGGCGGGCCCATGAGCCTGTGCCTGCACCGCTACTTCTCGCACCGGGCCTTCCAGACGTCGCGCGCGCTGCAGCTGCTGCTCGCGGTGGGCGCCACGCTCGCGTACCAGGGCGGGCCGCTGTGGTGGGCCGCGATGCACGTGCGCCACCACAAGCACTGCGAGGGCCCCGACGACCCGCACTGCGTCTCGCGCCAGGGCTTCTGGTACGCGTGGCTCGGGTGGATGGCCGACGCGCGCAACTACGCCCCCGGGCGCGCCGACCTCGCGACGCTGGACCCCGGGTTCGCGCGCGCGGAGCTGCGCGCGGTGCAGGCGCTGCACCCCGTCTTCCCCGTCGGGCTGTGCCTGCTCGCGCAGCACGCGCTCGGGCACGGCGCGATGCTCTGGGGCTTCCTGCTGCCCATGCTGCTCTGCCGGCTCATCACCTGCCTCTTCAACGTCGAGTTCCACCCCGCGCGCGCGCTTGCCAGCGCCGCGCCGTGCGCCGCGATCAACGACGACCGCTTCCTCGCGAAGCTCGTCGGCGAGAGCCATCACCACGACCACCACAGCAACCCCAGGCGCAGCCGCCGCCCGGACTGGGACCTGCCCTGGTGGGCCTCCGTGGCCTGGATGCAGCCGCTCGGCCTCGTCTGGGACTGCCGGTGAGGCGCGGCGCGGCGTGCCATGCCTGCAACCACCGGCACAAAGCCGCGTGCAGTCGGAGCCGAGAAGCGCGCCGGACCCCGAGCAAGTGCCGCGCTCCAGGACCCCGAGCAAATGATTTGGATTGTTCCGCGGCCTTTCGCGCAAACACGTGCGGGTATCTCCGTCCGACACGAATCGAAGATACTGCTTCCGTCCTCCGGCAAAGTAATATCTGCATGCTCGAAAATATAAAGTACGTAATAAATCTCCAGATGTCATGACTTTACCTAATTTTACTACACAATGAGAATTTGATATGTACCCGAGCAAATGATTTGGATTGTTCCGCGGCCTTTCGCGCAAAAAAAACAGTTCTTGGAAACGCACGAGCCCAAAAAAAATATGTCTTTGAAACACACGAGCCCAAAAAAACATGTCTTTGAAACACACGAGCCCATGGTCCGAGTTTACAGGCGGGTGCCAAAAAAAAGTTCGTACGAGTCATCCCGAGATTTTGTGTGGAATCTGCCCCGCCAGATTCGATTCGCATCTGGCTCG
>Ga0209491_10002080_pt1 | contig 36712 bp, 35 predicted proteins | sample BON02_FD_187213 | JGI IMG/M metagenome (GOLD analysis project Ga0209491, IMG submission 187213) | Freshwater microbial communities from Lake Bonney liftoff mats and glacier meltwater in Antarctica - BON-02 (SPAdes) (version 2) | ecosystem: Environmental > Aquatic > Freshwater > Ice > Glacier... | reverse complement strand
CGTCATTCCGGTCGGGCTACGCCCTCCCTGCATGACACCCCATATCGGAATAATGAGGAAACAACCGGCAGACGATCCACTTATCTTTTGCCAATCACTGTGCAGACAAACCGAGCCACCTCTCATGGCACCTAGTCTCGTCTACTCAGACGAAATTTTGCACATTCTTCCTGTGGAAACTGGCGTAGCGCTGGAAATTATGAACGGCCTCCCCGCCCGCATTCGAGCTTATGGCGAAAAGCTGGTGATCAAGCCCTCAAGATCCTCACTCATCAAATATGAAACAAAAGGAGAAAATGGCGAACAGTCTTTTACTCGGATCGACGGAAAGGGCCAAAATGGTCTTGAGTATCTCGGGTTCAGATATGATGGTCGCAATGTTTTTCTTCGAGATGCGACTATCGCCAATCTATATCGGAAAGTCGCAAAGGCCGCGAATAATCAAGCTCGGGCTAAGGTTAAGAGGTATGCGGGTAAGACTTACGAAGAGCTCTGTGAAATGTTCGATTTCGAGCAGTTTTCGACGAGGTTCGGAAGAGTTGAGAGCTTCGAGCAAACGACACTCTATAAGCAATGGACATTCTGGACCTACGCAAAGCGTTCAGTCGAAGAATTTGGTCCTTGAGGTACCAAGATATATCATCAAGTATCGCGACTTCGGCGGCGTTCGAAGAAGCGCGTTGACGCAACGTTGATGGAAATTATCCCAAAACAGTCCAGAGAAAACCTCGATGATGTGTTCGATGTCGTTGAGGAGTAGCAGTAACCTAGCCGGTAACGACTCTGCATTCAAAGCGTCTTGCCAACAAAGTTTGTAGCGAATGGTCAATCAGTAAGCTAAATTTTTTTTAGAAATCTTTATGTCACGTGAGAGGCCGGTATTGATACCGCCACACGATCGGCGATTTTACCGTCCCCTCCCCCTTCCGACGAATTGCTAGATTAATTGGCAGCCCCTCTTCTAAGCAGATGGAGATAGAAAATTCCAATATAGAGCGGACCAGAATATCAGCCTATTTAGCATCATATTTAGTGGGGATAACGGGGAGGTGTATATTACCACCCTCATCTCAATCACTCGTAAGTCATTGAAAAACTGGAGCGGGCGAAGAGATTCGAACTCTCGACCCCAACCTTGGCAAGGTTGTGCTCTACCCCTGAGCTACGCCCGCTCGGCGTTGCTGCGAGACCTGGGTTATTCGCTTGGTCAGCAGCACATTGAGGCGCGCGGTTAGCATGGGTTTTTATACCCCGCAAGCCCCAATCATCCTATAGTTGGCGGCAAATGCAAAATTATCCTTGGCATTGGCGCGCAGGACCCCACATAAAGCCCTCTAGATGAATGATTTGGGCGCAGGTCCGGGGATCATCCCGGCGCCATAACAGGAGCATGATGTGGCAACAGCAGGACTGACAGTCGAAGAACAAAAAGCGGTAGAGGTTTTCCAGCGCGAGGTCGTGACACCGAGCATGGACAAGCTCGTCATCCTCGATTTTTGGGCGGAATGGTGCGGGCCGTGCAAGGCGCTGACGCCCTTGCTCGAAAAGGTCGCTGCCCAATATGCCGACAAGGGCGTGATACTGGCCAAGATCAATGTCGATGAGAATAAATTTGTCGCCGCGCAATTTCAGGTGCAGTCGATCCCGACCGTCTATGCGATTTTTCAGGGCAAGCCGGTCGCCGATCTGACCAGCGCGCGCAGCGAGAGCCAGCTGACCGGCGCGCTCGACCAGCTGCTCGCACAACTGCCGGTCGGCGCTGTTGCGGAACCGGAACAGGATATCGCGCCGTTGCTGACGATGGGCGAGGAAGCGCTGGCTGGCGGCGATGCCGAGCGCGCCGCCGGCATTTTTGCACAAATTGCCGAAATGGCGCCTGACAATGCCGAAGCCCTTGGCGGACTGATTCGCGCGATGGTTGCAGCGGATCATCTGGAGCAGGCGGAAACAGCGCTCGCCGGGCTGCCAGAGGAGCTCAGCAGTGACCCCGCAATCGAACGGGCGCGGACAACCTTGCAACTGGCCAAGGACAAGCCTGACGCGGGCGCGCTGGAGGCACTGAAGGCCGCCGTCGCCGCCGATGACAAGAACCATCAGGCGCGCTTCGATCTGGCCAGTGCGCTGATCGCCACCGGCGATCATGATGGCGCGGCAGAGCATCTGCTGACAATCATCGCCGCCGACAAGGAATGGAACGATGGTGCAGCGCGGCAGAAATTGCTGTCGCTGTTCGAAATGGTCGGCCTGGAAGACGAATGGGTGTCCGCGACCCGCCGCAAGCTCAGCGCGGTGTTGTTCGGATGACCGAAACCAAACGACTCTCGATCTTCCCATTGGCCGGAGCGTTGCTGTTTCCCGGCATGCATCTGCCCTTGCATATATTCGAGGAACGCTATCGTGCGCTGATCAATGATGCGATGGCGCGCGACCGACGGATTGGCATGATCCAGCCGAAGGAAGCGGGCAAACACCCTGCCCTGTTCGATGTCGGCTGCCTCGGCAAGATCATCGACATCGAGGCGCTGGAAGACGGCCGCTTCAACGTCGTGCTGGAAGGCGTTGCGCGATTCCGGATCGTCGAGGAGATCGACGCCTCCACCGCATTCCGGCAGGTTCGGGCCGAGATCGAGGATGATCGGGAAATGGACGAAGTGCTGGCCAGCGCCGAACGCGCGGCGCTGGAAATCGAATCCCGCAAATTTGCTGAATTGCAGGGCTATCAGGTTGACTGGGACAGTATCGGACGGCTCGACGACATGGCTTTTGTCAACGGCATCGCGCAGATTGCACCTTTTGATGCGGCGTCGAAACAGGCCTTGCTTGAAGTCGACGGTCTGGCCAATCGCGCCGAACTGATCATCCAGCTGTTGCAGTTTTTCGGCCGGCAGGATGGAGACGATGACCGGGTCACATTACAATGAACGATGGGCCAATCAACGATGAGCCAATCAACAATGGACCAGTGAGCCACGAGAAGCGGGCAATCGATCCCGAATTGCTGAAAATATTGGTCTGCCCGATGACGCGGACAGCGCTGCTCCATGATGCGGACGCGCAGGAACTGATCAGCGAAGCCGCTGGCCTGGCCTATCCGATACGGGATGGCGTTCCGGTCATGCTGGTCGAGGAAGCCCGGCGATTATAGGAACGCAGGCCAGCGACTTCCCAGAATTGCCGATGATGACCCAGCCAGGTTGATGTTCAAGATGCAGCTGCAGCCTTGCTGGCGATGGGAAAGCCGCTGATCGTCAGCCCTTGTCACTTTTCATAACCTTAGGAGCCGCTTCCGCACGGGACGTCGGCGCATTTTGATCATTTTCCGCAGCGCTGAACGGCGCCAAGATAATCGCCAGGACCAGACCAAAAACAATCGAACCCCAAGTCACAAGATGGCCCAGAAACAGTTCCTTGTCTCTCGAGCTCAGGCTTTTCTTTTCAAATTTTATCATAAGATTTATAATTTTCACTTTACGCAACTCAACACAACTTACTTCAACTCAACTCGTTCGGCCCAGACATGGATATCATCTCCGGGTTGACCCAATCATGGGAGACGAAGGATCAACCCGGATCTGATTGCCCAAAGAAGTGAAGCGGGTTGAATCACTTCTGCTGGACCAGCCTGAAAACCCATTGCAGCGGAAGAATATTGACCAGAATATTCCCTTCGCTCCAGACAATGGCCATTCACAGAGAGGCAGACTTGAATCCCGGGGGACCAGAACCTTGGTACCGCCGCTCCGAACGAACCACCGACAAGGGCTTCTTGCCGAACGACCATATGTATGAGCCGATCTGGCGATATTCTCGAGTTTCAACCCGTATCACCGGCCCGGCGAGGGTTACACGTTAATATTTCCGGCGGAAAACTGGCAAAAATTCAACAAAATTGGCAAAATATTTTCGGATTTTATTTGGTGTTTGTAGCGGTAACATGAGATTTAACCCAATCGTAACCAGATAAAATATATTTTTTATGCAGTCGGATTCGGCAGTTTGCCATTATGTTGTCCATAAATTTTTGCCAAATGATCGCCCCTGACATATGATGTTACAATGACCAGAATATCTTGCGATGAACTGAACGAGAACGAGAAGGAGGCACTGCGCCTGCTTTTGCAAGGTCATGATGCCAAAACCGCGGCTCAGGAAATCGGCGTGACGCCCAACGTAATCAACGAACGGCTGCGGTCGGCGCGCCAAAAACTGCAGGTCACAAGCAGCAAGGCCGCGGCACGCATGCTGGCTGAGCATGAGGGATATGAACCCAAATTTTTTGTGCCCAAGAATATTGGGATTGCACCAAAGCCCAAATCCGGCGCAATTTACCCCCTGCCTGGACAACAGGCAGCGTCACCGGACAGGGTCAGGGAAGTGCAATCGACATATCAGTCTTATGCTACTTTCTCCAACCCGCTTCTGTCGGTGCCGTTTCGCAAGCAGGGAGAATTGGGTAATGATCTAAGCAAAGAATCGCGAATCTGGGCGATTGCCGACCTGTCGGTCAAGCTCGCCTTTGCATTCGCCTTTGTCTGCCTTGCAGCCATGCTTGTCAGCAGGTTGATCAACCCGAACTAATTCCTGTAATTTTGGCCACTAGTCGACGTCGGTGTCATCCGGCGTCTGGAGAGTCACATGTTGAATCAACGTATCGAAGCCGCCCGCCCCATTGCCAAAAAAATCCATGAGGTCGAAAAATCCCTGAATTTAACCATGGTCCAGATGGGTGAACTGATGAGCAGCATTGCTGCTGCCCGACTCGCACCGGGTACACGCTTCTCCCTGACCGCCGGAATGGATGCATCCGAAAAACTGATTGCCGCAGCGGCGCAGACAGCGCGCTGTTATCGAGACGTCGTCGAAGCCCATGCACATCTGGCAGAAGACCAGGAAGATGCGGGATTGCGCACCGTTAGTTGGGGTGATGTTTTCGAATGTCCACCAGCACAGGCAAAGGCCAAAGATGAAACATCAAACCCGCTTCGGATCGTTGAAAGCGCCTAACAAGGCAGCAGAGACTTGACCGCACCTCACTTATTTGGTCCGGTTAGGCAATGTCCCGTATCGATTTTTTTCTCTCCCTCTTGGTGGTCGTTTGTTTATATTCGGCCATCAGGGGAGGGCAGCCCGAAAAACGGGCTGTGATGATATTGATTGTCGGAATTACACTGACAATCCTTGCGCCGTCTGCGTCATTGCAGAGATTTACGCATCCCGAAGTAGGCATTCTGATTGTTGATTTGGCAATGTTGTTCGCATTTGGAATGCTGGCGCTACATGCAGAAAGGTATTGGACATTATGGATATGCTCCATGCAGGTTATTCAGGTTCTATCACATATCCCGTTGATGCTTATCCCGGAACTTCTTCCCCGAGCCTATTATCTAATCGCGGCAATCTGGGCCTATCCGATGCTAATCGTTTTGACTGCCGGCACTTACCGCCATCAACAGCGTCTTCGGCAATTCGGGGCCGACAGATCCTGGAGCGACTTTTCGAGATTACAAAAATAGACAATGCTGCAAGCGTCGCTGAATCATTGATCGCCGAATATGGCTCATTTGGGGCCGTATTGCACTCTGATTCCCGAATCGCCAAAAGCAATCCTGGCCGCGCCATCTTGTCTTTGGTACGCGAAGCAATGCTGGTCTCGTCCAAGGACAGGATGCTTGACCGCATCTGTCTGTCCAAGGCCGACGACGTGATCGAATATCTTATCGTCGCCATGGCGCGGTTGCCGATCGAAGAAGTGCGGGTATTGTTTCTGGATAGCAAAAACCGCCTGATCAGCGATGAAGTCGTCAGCAGGGGCACGATTTCAGAAGCACCTATCTATCCGCGCGAAATTTTGAAACGCGCGCTCGCACTGGACGCAACGGCCCTGATTCTTGCTCATAATCATCCGTCGGGAGATCCAAACCCGAGCGAGGGCGATATAGAAGCCACCTCCCGGCTGCTCAAGGCTTCAGAAGAACTCGGGTTGACCGTTCATGATCATATAATTGTTGGCAGTGAAGGCTGGATCAGCCTGAGGGACTGGGTAGTGTTCGAGTGATCATTATGCTCGTGCAGAATATAATTATGTCTGGTAATGATCTAGTCAAAGGGAGACGGGAATAATGTCCTCACCGATTTCGGATGAGCGACGAGCCAAGCTGCTCCGCGCAGAAACACATATGCTTTTGCAATCACCGGATTTTATTCGCTCTCCAGTCATGTCACAACTGTTGAGCTATCTGGTTGAAGAGGCCATTTCCAACCCTGGCAACCCACCCAAGGCCTATCAGGTTGCTGTGGACGGTCTCGGTCGTTCCGAGGATTTTGACGTGCAGGCGGATAGCTATCCACGCGTCCAGGTGGGCCGACTGCGCAAGATGCTTTCCGCCCATTATGCCGCTCGCAACAGCGCGAAACGGTTGCATATCCCGATTGGCCATTATGCCGTCGAGATTGAGGTTGATGATGAGCAACCGGAAGAAAAGCGTAGTGATACAGGACCGGCCGATATTGGTCTAGATGTCCCCCCACCAGCCAAGACTGATCAGGATCGGTGGTTTAACAGACGGCAGACGACGCTCGTGTTCGCCGGCTTCCTGCTCATCATCGGGATCGGCCTGATCTGGTTGCTGAACACCGCCAAGCCGGAGCCATCCAGCATTGCAACGGCTTCGGATCGTTATATCCTGCCACCGAAAATCTATATTGCGAGCTCACCACAAGAATCTCGGGAAACAACCAGCGGCAGAAACTCGGATATCCAGCATTTTTTTGAAGAGGCCTTTGCCAGTTCGTCGCAAGTGCGTCTGGCGGTAGCGGGTGGGCCTGACATCATCCCCGAACAGGGGCAGGACGCCTATCTATTCGAAAGCCAATTGGTGACCGGCCCGACCGGTCCCGAAGTCAATTTTTCGCTAACGTCGTTGATACAGAACGAAACAATCTGGTCGATTACGATAGAGATGCCAGACTCAGCTGCTGACTATCCCGAAAAACTCGGGCCAATCGCGAGCCGCGTCGCCAGCATTTATGGCGCAATCGCTACCGACCAGCGCAAACGCCTGCCCGACAACGCGATGATGGGCTATTCCTGCCTTCTCCGGTTCAACAGCTACCGGGCCAATCGCGATCCCGAATTATTGCCGATTGTCGAATCATGCATCAAAAAATCGCTGGCGGCCGACCCTCTGGATAGTGGGATTCTGGCGGCAGCCTCGTTCCTCGCCTTCTTGCGGGAACAGGCAACCGGCAGAGAGCCGGATCCCGAGGCGGGATTGGAATATGCGCGCCGCGCGATGGTTCGTGGCAGAGAAGATGCATCGGCAAATTTCGCTCTCGCCCGATCCAGCTTTTTCAACGGCAATTGCAGCCGGGGCAAGGAATTTGCCGAAAAAGCCACTCAACTGGACCCGTATGAAGCAACCATTCAGGCACAGACTGGCGCCTATCTGTTCGCTTGTGCCGATCCGGATGCTGTCAAATATCTCAGACGCGCGATCGCTTTGGACCCGCGCGGTTCGATCGTCGCAGAAACAGCGCTGGTGCTGACCTTGCTGGCAGAGGGCAAGGACAAGGAAGCGCTGGAATTTGCCGAGAAAATTGTCCCGTCCAGCACCGGTGTCGGTCCCTATTATGACATTGCCATGGCTATGGTCTACGCGAAAAACGGCCGAATTGAGGACTCACGGGCATCATGGGACCGACTGGTTACAGCCTATGGCAGCGAGAAGGATGAAAGTCAGGAACAGTTGCTCCGGCGTCTGATCACCAACCCATTGCTGGCGGATCGCGCCTTCCAGCTGCTGGTGCGGACCGGGGTGATCACCGGGTAGGCGGACCCCGATAGCTGATCATTCGCGATAGAACTGGCATGGTCGCTTACCGCCAATGACGGTCGCAGAATCGGGGAAGTTTTGGCTGTTGGTCACCCGGTGCCCCACGCGGGCGATCAAAAACTAGCGATCAACCCGTCGACCACAAATTGCACCGCTAGCGCGCCCAACAGCACGCCGAGCACCCGGGTGATGACTGCCTCGACCTTGTTGCCCAATATCCGCATCAGCGGTCCGGCGGCGATCAGTCCGATCAGCGTCAGCAAAAGCACCGCTCCGAGCGCACCGAGAATGACGAGCGCATTATCAATGCCATCATTTTGCGACGTCAGCAGCATGACCGCGGCGATCGACCCCGGTCCGGCGATCATCGGCATGGCCATTGGAAAGATTGAGACATCCTCGATCTCGGGCTGTTCGATAATCTCCTGCGCTCGGTCCTCGCGCCGTTCGGTGCGTTTCTCGAACACCATTTCCAGCGCGATCAGGAACAGCATGATGCCGCCGGCAATGCGGAAACTGTCGAGGCTGATGCCCAGCGCGCTGAGCATCTGTTCCCCGAACAGGGCAAAGACCAGCAGAATGATCGCGGCAACAAGGATCGCACGAATGGCCATGATCCGGCGATCGCGCGGGGGTACGTTGCTGGTCAGGCTGGCGTAAATAGGCGCACAGCCCGGCGGATCGATCACCACGAAAAAGGTGATGAATGCAGAGATGAAAAGTTCGATCATTTGGCCGGTGCGGCGACCCGATATTCATGCACCCGTTTGAAGCTGCCATCCTCTTGCGCCAGATCGACAAAGACGATGCGTGATCCATCCTCGGTGAATGCGGCATGCCAAACGAGGCTGCGATCTCTGGATGTGCCAGTCATGCCCTTTTCGGTCAGGCCGGTCAGCAAGCCATCAGCCTGGGTTTTTGTCTTGCACGAGGCGATGTCGGTCTCGACATAATCGGGTTCCGCAAGCGGCCTATCCAGCGGTTCGCCATCGTCAAAAACCCATTTCCAGTCGATCTTCCTGTCCGGACGGCGCTGGCCGAAATCCTGCTGTTGCCAGATGGTGGTGAAATGGCCGGTTCCGCCTTTGGCGTCCTGCCAAGCACCGGTGGACACCGCCATGCCACCATCGCAGGACATATAGATATGGTGCGGCTGCCAGGTCACGGCCTGAGCCGGATCAGTCTGATCCTTCAGCCATTGTTGTGCATTGACCAGATCGGGGGTGAACATGATCGCGTCATCGGCAGCGGTTTCCCGGAAAGCGGTCCATTGCCCCTTTTCCTGCGCCAGCCGGGCAAAAGCCAGTTCCGCCTGCACAATCGCGCTTGGATTGGCAACGGGCTTGCCCATGACACGATTATAGCGTTCGCGATCGTTCGGGCGACCACCGCCAGCGGCGCAACCGGCCAGCAGCAGTGCGATTCCGAAGGCGGCAAATATTCGCATTAGAAACCCTTTGGTTTTTCCAGTCCGGCGCGCGCGGATGCGGCGACCAATGTATTGCGCAATAGCACCGCAATGGTCATCGGGCCAACCCCTCCCGGGACCGGAGTAATCGCCCGGACATGATCAAGGGCTTCGGCGGTGGCGACATCGCCGACCAGACGGCCCTTTTCCTTGCCTGGTTCCGGGTCAAGCCGATTGATGCCGACATCGATCACGACGGCACCGTCTTTCAGCCAGTCGCCCTTGACCATCTCGGCGCGGCCGACAGCGGCGACAACAATATCGGCGCGGCGCACAACGTCGGGAAGGTTGCGCGTCCGGCTATGGGCCATGGTGACTGTGCAATTTTCCGCGAGCAGCAATTGCGCCATCGGCTTGCCAACCAATATCGAACGGCCAACCACGACCGCGTCCATGCCGGTCAGATCGCCCAACGTGTCTTTCAACAGCATCAGGCTGCCGAGCGGGGTGCAGGGAGTCAGTGCCTCTTCGCCATTGGCCAGTCGGCCGGCATTGATCACGTGCAGGCCATCGACATCCTTGTCCGGATCAATCGCCATGACCACGGCTTTTTCGTCGAGACCTTTGGGCAGAGGCAATTGCACCAGGATTCCGTCTACGGTCTCATCGGCGTTAAGCCGCTCGACCAAAGCAATCAGTTCGTCCTGCGCGACGTCAGCGGGCAGACGGTGTTCGAAGCTTTCCATACCAGCAGCGATGGTCGCTTTATGCTTAGAGGCAACATAGACCTGACTGGCCGGATCTTCGCCGACCAGAACCACAGCCAGACCGGGCGCGCGGCCGGCTTGTTTCACAAAGGCAGGAACAGCATCCTTGATACGTTCGCGCAGATCGGCGGCAAAAGCCTTGCCATCAATGATTGTCGCTGCGGTCAACCGAGAAGCGCCTGAGCCAGTGGTGGCAGGATCGCATCCTGCAGGATGATGATGCCGATGATGACGACCATCGGGGTCAAGTCGATCGCTCCGAAATCCGGCATGATCTTGCGGATCGGGCGGTAAATCGGTGCGGTCAGCGCGTCGAGCGTCGTCCAGATCGCCCGGGCAATGTCATTCTGCAGATTGATGACGTTGAAGGCGAGCAGCCAGCTCATGATCGCCTGCACGATAATGACGGTTATTGCCACGTTGAGCAGGATGGAGATAATCTGGAGAATTGCAAATGCCATGGCGGACCCTTTATCGATAATCTGGCAGAGCGGCCAGTGATTTGTCACCGGTAACGCCAGAAATTTACTGTATCATATATATAAGACAGTTGGCCGTTTAATCAACCGAAGCGAAATCATCCCGAACCAGGGTACCGGCGCCCTTGCTGGTGAAGATTTCGAGCAGCATCGCGTGCGGTATCCGGCCATCCAGAATAACCGCCGCATCGACGCCTTCCTGAACCGCTTTCACGCAGGTCTCGAGTTTCGGAATCATGCCGCCGGAGATGGTGCCATCCTTGACCAGTTCGCTGATCGCCTGCGGCGCGAGATCGGTCAGCAATTCGCCCTGCTTGTCGAGCACGCCGGCCACGTCGGTCAGCAGGAACAGGCGCGCGGCGCGCAGCGCCGAAGCGACCGCTCCGGCCATGGTGTCGGCGTTGATATTATAGGTATGGCCATCCTCGCCCACGCCGATCGGGGCGATTACGGGAATCATGCCGGCAGAAGAGATCATGTCTACAACGCCGCGGTTCACCGTTTTCGGTTCGCCAACATAGCCGAGATCGATGATCCGCTCGATATTGCTGTCGGGATCGCGCTCGGTGCGGCGCAGTTTGGCTGCCTTGACAAAGCCGCCGTCCTTGCCGGAAATGCCGATGGCATGGCCGCCGGCCCGTTCGATCCAGCTGACCAGTTCCTTGTTGATCGCGCCAGAGAGCACCATTTCGGCAATCTCGGCGGTTTCCTTGGTGGTCACGCGCAGGCCGTCGACAAATTTACTTTCGACGCCAACCCGCTGGAGCATCGCGCCAATTTGCGGGCCGCCGCCATGGACGACAACGGGATTGATCCCGACCGCTTTCAGCAGCACGATATCCTCGGCAAAATTGCGCGCCAGCGCGGCGTCGCCCATCGCATGGCCGCCATATTTGACGACAAAGGTCTTGCCCGCATAGCGCTGCATATAGGGCAAGGCATCGGTGAGCGTTTCCGCCTTCGCGAGCATGGCGGGATCGGGTGCGTGATCAGTCATGGGCATCTTTCAGTCTAGCCGTGCGGCAAATGCAAGTATTTAATCAGCCTTTAGACAGCGCTTTCACTTTTTCCAGCGTACCAGTGACATGGCCTTGCGGTTGCGTCGCGCTGTAGACAAAGACAATTTTGCCCTGCTGGTCGATGACATAGCTGGTCCGGTTGGTCATCGCGAGCCCCGGTGCCATGCGCACCTGATAGTCGGCGATGATCTTGTCATCTGCCCGGGCAACCGCGAACTTGTCGCGGCATTCGGCGACCGAGAATTTCTTCAATCCCTCGATATCGTCGCCCGACATGCCGATGACGGTAGCGCCCGCTGCGGTAAATTCGGCGGTGGCATCGGCGAACATATTGGCCTCTATGGTGCAGCCCTCGGTAAACACCTTGGGGAAGAAATAGAGCACGACCGGACCGTCTTTCAGCTTGTCAGCGAGCGAGAATTGAAATTCCTCTCCAGCCAGCGCGCCGGTTGTGGTGAAATCGGGAGCATTGGCACCGATCGCAAGCGGTTCGGTACTGTCGCTGCGGGTATAATAGACAAAGGCACCGCCGCCGACGATCACCACGGCTAGCAAAATCAATATCCACTTTTTCATCTATTCATTCCTGTTCGACTTGCGCTTTCAGCGCATAAAGCTGGTCCAGCGCTTCCCGCGGCGACAGCGCATCCACGTCGATCGCGCCCAGCGCCTGGCGCAGGCTATCTGATTTTTCCTCGACTTCTGCAAGGCTTGCCGCGAACAGCGGCAGATCGCCGAGACCGGCAGCAAGACCGCCGGTTTCCGCCTTGCCCGCTTCCAGCTTGTCGAGCACCGTCTTGGCGCGGTTCAGGACCGGCTTGGGAATACCGGCCAGCTTTGCCACGGCGAGACCATAGCTGCGGTCCGCCGGGCCTTTGGCGAGTTCGTGGAGCAGCACCAGATCGCCCTTCCATTCGCGGGCGCGAACATGGTGCAGCGACAATGCGTCGAGCCGGTCGGCGAGCCGGGTCAGCTCGTGATAATGGGTCGCGAACAGGCAGCGGCAGCGATTGGTCTCGTGCACCGCCTCGACCACCGCCCAGGCCAGCGCCAGACCGTCATAGGTCGACGTGCCCCGGCCCACTTCGTCGAGAATGACGAAGCTTTTCTCGGTCGCCTGCGACAGGATCGCTGCGGTTTCGACCATCTCGACCATGAAGGTCGAACGGCCCTGCGCGAGATTGTCGGAAGCGCCAACCCGGCTGAACAGGCGGTCGACCAGACTGAGCTTCGCCGACGAAGCCGGAACGAAACCGCCGGCTTGCGCGAGAATGACGATCAGCGCATTTTGCCGCAGGAAGGTCGATTTACCGCCCATATTGGGACCCGACACCAGCCACAATCGCTCGTCCTGCGCCAGGCTGCAGTCATTGGCGACAAAGGCCTCGCCCTTGGCCGACAGCGCCGCCTCGACCACCGGGTGACGGCCGGCCTGGATATCCAAGATATTGCCGTCGACAAATTGCGGGCGGCACCACTGGCCCTCGGCAGCGCGTTCGGCGAGCGCGGCGGAGACATCGATCCGGGCCAGCGCTTCCGCGCTTTCGCCAATCGCCTGTTTGCGGGCCAGCACCCTGTCGACCAGCTCTTCAAAATGTGCGGCTTCTGCGGCCAGCGCATGCGCCCCGGCCTGCGACACCCGCACCGCCTCTTCGTGTAGGCCGGTCGAATTGAACCGCACCACCCCGGCGAGCGTCTGGCGATGAGTGAAACCGGAATTTTCGGCCATCAGACTATCGCCATGCCGGGCGGGTACCTCGATGAAATAGCCGAGCACGGCATTATGCTTGATCTTTAGCGTATTGATCCCGGTAGCGGCGCGGTAGTCCGCCTCCAGCGTCGCGATCGCCTGGCGGCCGTCGGAACCGGCGCTGCGCAGCTCGTCCAGCGCCGCGTCATAGCCGGCTGCGATATAGCCGCCATTGGCCATTTCGGTGGGCGGCGTCTCGACCAGCGCGCGGGCCAGCAGATCGACCAGCGCGCCATGGCCATCGAGCGCGGGTAGCAGATTTTCCAGCAGCTCCGGCAGACCCAGCTCCTGCGTCAGCCGTTCGCGCAAGATCCGTGCGCCAGCCAGACCGTCGCGAATCTGCCCGAGATCGCGCGGACTGCCCCGCCCGGCCGACACCCGGCCGAGCGCCCGGCCGATATCGGGCAGCGCCTTGAGTTCGGTGCGGACATCGTCGCGGATCGCCGACCCGTCATGAAAATATTGCACCAGCCCGAGCCGCCGGTTGATCGGCTGCTCCGCGAACAAGGGCGCCGACAGATCGCGGGCCAGCAAGCGGGCGCCAGCGGGTGTCACCGTGCGGTCAATCGAGTGGAGCAGGCTGCCCTCGCGTCCGCCCGCCAGCGTCCGGTCAATCTCCAGACTCGCCCGGGTCGGCCCGTCGATCGAGAGGAACTCCCGCGTTTCCCGTCTTTTCGGCGGATGCAGATAGGGTGGCTGGCCTTGCGAAACATGATCGACATAGGCGATCAGCCCGCCGGCAGTCGCCAGTTCGGCGCGCGAAAATTCGCCCATGCCGTCGAGCGTCGCCACCCCGAAATGCTCGCGCAGCCGCTTTTCGGCATGCGCGCTGTCGAAATTCTCTTTTGCCCAGCCGGTCGCCTTGTCCAGCCGGGGCAGCAAGGATGGCGGGCAGATGATTTCCGATGGCGCGAGCCTGGCCAGCTCCGCATCGAGCGCATCGTCGGCGATGGTTGCGAGTTCAAAACTGCCGGTCGAAATATCCGCCGCAGCCAGTCCGATCTCGCCCTGCACCTCGGCGAGTGCGACCAGCATATTGTCGCTGCGCGCATCGAGCAAAGTGTCTTCGGTCAGCGTCCCGGCGGTTACATAGCGAATGATATCGCGCGCGACCAAGGCCTTGTAGCCGCCGCGCGCCTTGGCCTCGGCCGGGGTTTCTATCTGCTCGGCAATCGCCACCTTGAAACCGGCGCGGATCAATTTTGCCAGATAGCCTTCCGCCGCATGGACCGGCACCCCGCACATCGGGATCGCATCACCGGCATTTTTGCCGCGCGAGGTCAGCGCGATGTCCAGCGCCGCCGCCGCAAGCTTGGCATCCTCGTAAAACAGCTCGAAAAAATCGCCCATCCGGTAAAACAAAAGGCAATCGCCGGCCTTTTCCTTCAGCCCGAAATATTGCTCCATCATCGGCGTAACCTTGTCCGGTGCCGACGCGGTAGCCTTGCCCTGTTTTTCTGCTTTGTCCTGAGTCTGGGTTGCCATGTTCCCGCGATAGCCGAGTGCAGCCGGACATAAAAGAGTAGCGATCATATCCTATTGAAATTTACTTCATATTGCGGCCCTGCGTCAAAGCGAGTAAGACTTGAGACGGGACGTGACAAACCGAGCGGCGTAAAAAAGCCGACCACCTAATATGCGGAGATATAATTTGGCTGACAAGAATGATAACAATCTGGAATTTTCCGAACGGGAAGCCCTGCTTTTTCACTCCCACGGCCGCCCCGGAAAAATCGAGATTATCGCTTCCAAGCCGATGGCAACCCAGCGCGATCTCAGCCTAGCCTATTCTCCCGGCGTTGCCGTCCCCGTCCGGGCGATCGCTGCAGATCCATCAAAAGCCTATGACTATACCGCCAAGGGCAATCTGGTCGCTGTCATCTCGAACGGCACCGCGATCCTTGGTCTTGGCAATCTGGGCGCGCTGGCCGCCAAGCCGGTCATGGAAGGCAAGGCGGTATTGTTCAAACGCTTCGCCGACGTCGATTCGATCGATCTGGAACTCGACACCGAAGATGCGGAAACCTTCATCAATGCCGTCCAGATCATGGAACCCAGTTTCGGCGGCATCAATCTGGAAGATATTGCGGCACCCGATTGCTTCATCATTGAACAGACATTGCGCGACCGGATGAATATTCCGGTATTCCATGATGACCAGCACGGCACCGCGATTATCGCCGCTGCCGGGATCATCAATGCCTGTCTGCTGACCGACCGCAAGATCGAAGATATCAAGGTTGTTGTCAACGGCGCCGGTGCCGCTGCCATTGCGTGCGCCTCGCTGATCAAGAGCCTCGGCGTTCCGCACGACAATCTGACTATGTGCGATCGCAAAGGCGTCATTTATCGGGGCCGTGAAGGCGTCGACCAGTGGAAATCCGATCATGCGACCGACACCGAGGCACGCACGCTGACGGAAGCGCTGACCGGCGCTGATGTTTTCCTCGGCCTGTCTGCTGCCGGCGCGCTCAAGCCGGAAATGGTCAAGGACATGGCCCCCAAGCCGATCATTTTTGCGATGGCCAATCCCGATCCGGAAATCACGCCGCCCGACGCCAAGGCGGCACGGCCCGATGCGATTGTCGCCACCGGCCGCTCCGATTATCCCAATCAGGTCAATAATGTCCTTGGCTTTCCCTTCATCTTCCGCGGCGCGCTTGATGTCCGGGCGACCCGGATCAACGAGGAAATGAAAGTCGCCGCCGCGCATGCGATTGCCGAACTGGCCCGTGAGCAGGTTCCGGAAGAAGTTGCCCTTGCCTATGGCGGATTGGCGCCGAGCTTTGGCGTCGATTATATCATCCCTGCTCCCTTTGATCCGCGGCTGATGGACGTGGTATCAGCAGCGGTTGCTAAGGCAGCCATGGATAGCGGCGTTGCCCAGAAACCGATCGAAGATCTTGACGCCTATCGCCAGAGCCTGAAAGCCCGCCTCAACCCGACCACGTCGGTGCTGACCCAGGCCTATCACGCCTGCCGCCTGTCGCCAAAACGGATTATTTTTGCCGAAGCCGAAGAGGATGTCGTGCTGCGCGCGGCGATCCAGTTCCAGCATGGCGGCTATGGCACGCCGGTTCTGGTCGGACGCGACGACCGGGTCCGGGAAAAGCTCAAGGAACTGGGCGTGCGCGATCCCGACAGCTTTGAAGTGCACAACAGCCGCAACAGCCCGCTGGTCCCCGACATGGTGAACATGCTGTACGAACGGCTTAAACGCCGCGGCTATATGGAGCGCGATATCAAGCGCATGGTCAATCAGGACCGCAACATCTTCGGCTCCGCTCTGCTCGCCATGGATCAGGGCGACGCGATGATCACCGGGGTTACCCGCCCTTATTCGCAATCGTTCCGTGATGTCGCCAAAGTGATTGATGTCGAGAAAGGCCGCACCGCCTTTGGTATCCATGTCATGGTCGGCCAGCATCACACGGTTTTCATGGCTGACACCACGGTCAACGAACGGCCAACGGCTCACGAACTGGCGGATATCGCCGAGCAGACGGCCGCCGTCGCCCGGCAAATGGGCCACGAACCGCGCGTCGCCTTCCTCAGCTATTCGACTTTTGGCAATCCCGAAGGCCGCTGGCTGGAGAATCTCCGCGAAGCCGTGGCACTGCTCGACCAACGGCGAGTCACTTTTGAATATGAAGGCGAAATGGCGCCCGACGTCGCGCTCAACCCCAAGCTGATGGCCAACTATCCGTTCAGCCGCCTGTCACAGCCCGCCAACGTACTGGTCATGCCCGGCCTGCAATCGGCCAACCTGTCAGCGAAATTGCTGCGCGAACTGGGCGGCGATTCGGTCATAGGACCGATGCTGGTCGGACTGGAAAAATCGGTGCAGATTGCCACCATGGCATCCACTGCATCGGAACTGGTGACACTGGCGGTACTCGCCGCCAGCGGCATTGCCAAATAGGCGGAACCGTTAGGGCCGCGTGGGGTCGTTGCTACGACCCTGCGCGCCCGGTGCGCCGACTGCGCCGATATTGCCAAAAAGCTCTTCGAAAAAGGAGCGATTACGACCCAGAGTCGGCGTTTTGTCGCCATCCGGGCTGATGCTGGCCACCAGTTCAAGACCGGTGCGATCCACTGCGGTCACGTTTCCATCGGCATCAAATTGCACGCGCATCACCTGCTGGTCGCGGGGATGTGGGTTGTTGAAGCCATATTGGCGGGTGTCGCGGGACAAATAATACCAGGTATTTTCGTCAAACTGGCCGGTGAAGGTCGGACGGCCGAGCGAAGCTTCCACCGACTGGCGGTTGTCGACGCCCGCCTGAATCGCCGACATCAGCACTTCATCGGCAATATATCCCTGATGGCCGCGGACCTGAGTACATCCGGCCATCGTCATGGTGCCAGCCATCAGCCCGAGCCACAGACTGTATTTCTTGATATTGCCGACCATCGAACTCATTCTCCACTATACAGCCAGCACCGTATCGGTGCCTGACTCGTCATCGCCCATTGCATCTCGCGCTATAAATATCAATATGCCCTGTATCCAGACTTAACAAGCGCCCCGATCGTGCATAAACTTGCGATCCAACCAGCGGAACCAGCAATGTCCTTTTTCAGCAAGATTTTTTCCCGAGACAATCCCAATGCAAAAATGCAGCCACTGTATAATGCGATTGTCAGCGAGGGGCGGCAACTGGCCTGGTATGAAGAGGCGCAGGTGCCGGACAGTCTCGACGGCCGGTTCGACATGATTGCTGCGATATTCTCGCAGGTGCTTATCCGGCTGGAAAAAGACGACGAACGGGGTCAGGAACTGGCCTGGCTGACCGAGATTTTCATCAAGGACATGGACGGGCAATTGCGCCAGATTGGCATTGGCGACATGATCGTGGGCAAACATGTCGGCCGCATGATGGGCGCACTCGGCGGCCGGGTCGGTGCCTATCGCGAAGCGCTGGAAAATGGCGCGGACCTGCGCGAGGCGATTGTGCGCAATATTTTCCGTGGCGAACAGCCAGACGATGCGGCGCTGGACATTCTCGCCAGCCGGTTGGCCGCCTATCATGTAGCGCTGCAACAGTGCGACGCGGACGCTATCATTGCGGGCCAACTGCCAGCCAGCGGACCGGCCATATGATCGATTCACCGGAATTTTCCCATATCGTCAAACTGTCGGAAATCGGCTCAACACCGCGCACGGGCAAGCTGTCCGCAAGCGAGGAAGAACGGAGCAAGCTGGCGCAGAGATTCGATCTGCCGAAAATTAACACGCTGGATGCCGCCTATATATTGCTGGCCGGTGCCAACCGGATCAGCTTTACCGGGCGACTCGAATCCGATCTGCAACAGCGCTGCTCGATCACCGGAGAAAGCTTTCAGATCCGGCTGCGCGAAAAATTTGACATTGCCTTTATCCCCAAAGCGGAAATTGAAGGCGCTGACGAAGAAATCGAGCTGACCGAAGAAGATTGCGACATAATCGAATATGACAATGGCCAGCTTGATCTCGGTGAAGCCATTGCCCAAACGCTCTATCTGGCACTCGCGCCTTTTCCGCGCGGTCCCAATGCCGATGTCGTGGCGCGCGAGATCCTCAAATCGCCAGAGGAAGCCGGCCCCTTCGGTGCGCTGGCGGCGCTGAAGAACGAGCTGCCCTAGCCCGTTTCCTTATCGGCCTTGCGGGCAGCCGCATTGGTCAGGCGTTTTTGCAGCCCGTTTAGCCGCTGCTTGCTGGTGATCTTGCTGCCCAGCAGGTCGGTGATGTAGAAAGTATCCACCGCGCGCTCGCCATAAGTGGCGATATGGGCGCTGTGCACCGTGACCTTCGATTCGAACAGCGCATAGGCCAGCTCGTTGAGCAATGCCGGGCGGTCCTGCGCGTTGACCTCGATCACGGTAAACCGGTTCGATGCATCATTATCGACCAGCGCAAAGGGCGTGATGATGAATGCACCGGCCCGCGAATGGGCCAGCGGTCGGGCCTCGAGCTTGGTAGAAAGTTTGGTCCGGTTGGCCAGCGCATCCTCAACCGCCTGCTTGAGCCGGTCGAGCTGCCCTTCCTCGGAGAAAGGCTTCCCGTGCGGATTCTGGACCAGGAAATTGTCCAGCGCCATGCCGTCTTGGGTCGTGTGGATGCGTGCGTCGATAATATTGCCGCCAGAAACATGGATGCCCCCCGCGATCCGGTAAAATAGTCCCGGATGGTCAGCCGCATAAACGGTGATCAATGTTGCACCGCGTTCAGGATAGACATCCGCAAAAATCGCGAGGTCCGTGTCCCCCGCATCGAGCACGAGCCGGGCATTTTGGACAATGATATCATCCGGTTCGGCAATCCAGTAGGGATCGGTGAACCGCATGACCAGTTTCTTGAATTCGGCTTCCGGCAAATTGAGCGCCTCGGCCAGGACGGCTTTTTTCTGATCAATCCGTTCCTTGCGGCCACGCTGCTTGTGGCCGAGCAACAGCATTTCCTGCGCGGCTTCGAACAGGTCGGTCAGCAACTGACGTTTCCAGCTATTCCAGACGCCGGGCCCGACCGCACGAATATCTACCACGGTCAACACGGTGAGCTGACGGAGACGTTCGACGCTTTTCACCTGGCTGGCGAAATCCTGAATGGTCTTGAAATCCGACAGATCGCGCTTGAAGGCAACCGCCGACATCAGCAGATGATTGCGAACCAGCCAGGCGACCAGTTCGGTTTCGTGCGGTTTCAGAGCCAGTCGCGGGCAAAGCTTCATCGCCACTTCCGCGCCCAATACGCTGTGGTCGCCGCCGCGGCCCTTGGCAATGTCATGCAGCAGGGTGGCGACAAACAGCACTCGCCGGTTCTGCAGTTTTTCCATCGTCGCCGTGCTGTTCGGATGGTCGGCCACCAGGTCACCCCGGCCGATCCTTGCCAGCAGGCCAATCGCGCGGATGCTGTGTTCGTCGACGGTATAATGATGATACATGTCGAACTGCATCTGGCCGACAACGCGGCCGAAATCGGGAATGAAGCGGCCAAAAATCGCCGCCTCGTTCATCCAGCGCAGCACCAGTTCGGGATCACGCGGAGAGCATAGCACATCGAGAAACAGCTTGTTGGCGCGCGCATCCTTGCGGATCTTGTTGTCGATCAGCTTGGCATCGCGGCGCGCCGCCCGCATCGCCAGCGGATGGATTTCCAGCTCATGCTTGTCAGCGAGCCAGAAAATTTCCAGCAGCCGGACTGGGTCTTCCTCGAAAAATGATTCATTCGGCAAGGCGAGCCGTCCGCGATCCAGCACAAAGCCATTGAGCTTCTTCGGTTTGCGGGTCAGCGACGGCAGGAACCGGCGCACGCCGGCATTGTGGGTTTCATCAAGATGGGCCAGAAACACACCGGTAAGGTTGCCAACCACTTTCGCGTTCAGGAAATAATATTGCATGAACCGCTCGACCGAGGACTTGCCGGGCCGGTCGGCAAAGCGCATGCGCCGCGCCACTTCGGGCTGAAGATCGAAGGTTAGCCGGTCTTCCGCTCGGCCGGTGATATCATGCATATGGCAGCGCACCGCCCAGAGAAAATTGGCCGCCTTGCTAAACCGCTTGAACTCGTCAGCGGTGAGCAGGCCGACATCGACCAGCTCTCCGGCGGACGTCACCCGATGGATATATTTTCCGATCCAGTAGAGCGTCTGCAGATCGCGCAGCCCGCCCTTGCCTTCCTTTACATTGGGTTCGACGACATAGCGGCTGTCCCCCATTTTCATGTGCCGCACATCGCGCTCAGCCAGCTTTTGCGCTACGAAGCCGCTGTCGGTTCCGGCGACCACATCGCTGTAGAAGCGCTGTTTCGCTTCTTCGTAAACGCCGGTATCGCCCCAGATATAGCGCCCCTCCAGCAAGGCCGTGCGAATCGACAGATCCTCCCTTGCCATGCGGACCATTTCATCGATCGAGCGGCTGCTCTGCCCGACCTTGAAGCCGAGATCCCAGAGCCAGTAGAGCATCGCCTCAATCGCCTGCTCGGTCCAGCTGTTGGTCTTGTGCGGGGTCAGGAAAGCAATGTCGACATCGCTGTGTGGCGCCATTTCACCGCGTCCATAGCCACCCACCGCCATCACCGCGATACGTTCGCCCGACGACGGATTGCTCACCGGATATTGATGATTTACCGCGATATCGTGGATCAGGCGGATCAGCTGGTCGACCAGAAAGGATTGCGCAGCCGCCATTTCGTGACCAGCCGAAGGCCGTTTCAGCAAGCGTGCGCTAATTTCCGCCCGGCCGTCATTGAGGGCGTCCTGCAGCAGCGGCAGAATTTTTGCCCGCGCCTCGCGCATGCCATGCTCGGCGATGAGGCTTTCGATTTGCTCGGCCAGCACCCGGCGATTGATAATATCCCGCTGCCGGACGATCCGCTGCTCCGGATCCGCCGGCGCAGCCGGGATATTGGCGCGAACGTTCACCCGGTTGCAGCCAGTTCATCACGATGTTTTTTCGCCAGCACGATTTTTGCAATTTTCGCGGTACCGAGTTTCGGCAACGGCTCGTCATATTGCCAGACATGCACCGGCATCTTGAACGGAGCGAGCTGGTGCTTGAGCGCTTCCAGCAGTTCTTCATCGGTCAGGCTATGGCCGTCCTTGGTGTGATAGACCAATGCCGGCACTTCCCCGAACCGCTCATCAGGAACGCCAAAAATGCAGGCTTCTGCCACGGCCGGATTGGCGTAGACGGCGGCTTCCACTTCCTGACAGCTGATATTCTCGCCGCCGCGGATGATGATCTCTTTCTTCCGATCGACAATGAAAAGATAGTCTTCGGGATCGAGATAGCCAATATCACCGGTGCGGAAATAGCCGTCATCGGTAAAGGCATCCCTGGTGGCTTCTTCGTTGTTCCAATAGCCGGTGAAATTGGCGGAGGTGCGAATGCACACTTCGCCGCGCTCCCCTTGCGGCATCTTGTTGCCGTCATCATCTAGGATCGCGACATCGACAATCGGCGGTGTTGCCCGGCCGGTGCTGTCCGGCTTGGCGAGATAATTTTCATTCTGGTTCGAGCAGCCGACGCCATTGGTTTCGGTCAGGCCATAGCCAATCACCGGATAGCCATCGCCCATTTTTTCCTTGATCCGCCGGACATGTTCGACCGGACGCGGCGCCCCGCCGGCAGCCATGGTGACGCAGCTGCTGAGATCATATTTGTCAAAATGGGGGTGCGAATAGATTTCCATGCTCATCAGCGGCACGCCGACGAAATAGGTCACGCGTTCCTTCTCGATCAGGCGCATCGCTTCTTCGGCATCCCATTTATTGAGGAATACCAGCTTGCGGCCAATCGCGTAGCTGACCAGCACCAGCGGCACCGATGCGGTGACGTGGAACAGCGGCACGCAGACCATCGCGGTCGGTTGTCCTTCCGGCATCTTGCCGGCTTCGGTCATGATATGGACCAGCACCAGCACCGTGCCGACGAAGCTCATCGCGCCCTGCACAACCGAGCGATGTTCAGCATAGGCGCCCTTCGATTTCCCGGTAGAGCCGGAGGTGAACAGGATCGTCGCATTGTCTTCGGGGGCCATCTGCGGCAGCGGCGTTTCCGCACTACCACCCTTTTCCAGCATGACTTTCAGCCCTTCCAGCGGCAATTTGTCATGTTCGAAGACCAATAGTTCGGCACCGTGATTGCGTTTGGATTCGACCAGCCGCTGGGCCCGCTGATAGTCGGCGAAAACGAAGGAACAACCGACATCCTCGATCCCGTCGGCCAGTTCATCGCCGCGCCACCAGCCGTTCAGCTTGGTCGACACACCACCCGCCATGGTGATCGCCATGTCTAGAATGACCCAGTTGGCCGAATTGCGCGCGGCGATTCCGATCCGGTCGCCTTTCTGAACGCCATAGCCTTCGACCAGCCCGCCAGCCAAAGCGCGTGCAGCGGCATAGGCCGCTCCAAAGGTCAGACGGATATCGCCATCGACCAGAAATTCCTTGTCGGCATGCTGGTTACAGAAATAGGCAAAATAATCAGAAACATTCTGCGGTGCGTTCTTGAAGATTGGCATGTCGACGCCGTATTTTTTGATCGTGTCGAGTTCCAGCAACTGACCTGGCTGGGTCAGCGCTTCCAGCGTTTTATCGATTACCAGATCCAGTTCAGAGGTCGCCATTATTCAAGTCTCCCGTTGTTCCCTCTTGGTATAGGGGAATTTCCCTTTATATGGACAGGAAACCACATGGGGAAAAGAGTTGATTGATATTATATTGGCCAATGCGGCACAGTTTACGCGATTTGAGGAACTTGGCCTCTCTCCCAATGCGCTCGACCTCGGTTTTTTCCAGCTCAAATGGTATTCTCTGGCCTATCTCGCGGGGATTTTGATCGGCTACTGGTATCTGACCAAATTGGTCGACCAGCCAGGCTCGCCAATGGCGCGCCGCCATGCCGATGACATGATCTTCTGGGCGACGCTCGGGATCATCGTCGGCGGCCGGTTGGGCTATGTATTTTTCTATAGTCCGGAAATCTTGCTGGACCCGATCAGAATATTTCAGGTGTGGAAAGGCGGCATGTCGCTGCACGGCGGCACGATCGGGGTTGTGCTTGCATTGTGGTGGACCTCGCGGCGAGAGAAGCTCAGTTTCCTGCGTATGTGCGACTATATCGCCTGTGTCATCCCGTTCGGCCTGTTCTTCGGGCGGCTGGCCAATTTCGTCAATGGCGAGCTGTGGGGCCGGCAGACCGACGTGGCCTGGGCGATCATCTTCCCGATGGGCGGCGAAGTTGCGCGCCATCCCAGCCAGCTTTATGAAGCAGGATTGGAAGGTATCGTCTATTTCATCATCCTCTCTTTGCTCTTCTGGAAGACTGATGCCCGCTATCAGCCCGGCAAGCTGGTCGGCGCCGGATTGCTGGTTTATGGCTTCAGCCGCTTCACTGTCGAATTTTTCCGCCAGCCGGATATTCAGCTGACCTGGCTGGTCGAGCAATCGGGTTTCAGCATGGGCCAATGGCTGACGGTGCCGATGATATTGCTTGGCGGATGGCTGTTCTTCACCGCGAAAGGCCGACGCGCGCGCGTCGAAACAGTGGCGGGAGACAAGACCGTTGCCTGACGGCATCAAGGCGGACCACCCCACTGCAGCCCATATCATCGCGGACCGGATCGACCGCGAAGGCTCGATCCCGCTTGGCGACTATATGGCGATCGCCAATGCCTATTATTATGCCAGCAAGGATCCGCTGGGCGAAGAGGGTGATTTCGTCACTGCCCCGGAAATCAGTCAGATGTTCGGCGAAATTGTCGGTATCTGGCTGGCCGATCTGTGGCTTCGCAAAGGATCACCCAGCCATTGTCACTATGTCGAACTGGGTCCGGGGCGAGGCACATTGGCCCATGATGCGCTGCGGTCGATGTGCAAATTCGGCTGTAGTCCGGCGGTCCATTTTGTCGAGACCAGTCCGGTATTGAAAGCCAAACAGGCGCAGCTACATCCCGATGCAATATGGCATGACGACATTTCAAGCCTGCCGGAGGACGGACCGCTGCTGATCGTCGCCAATGAATTTTTCGACGCCCTGCCGGTCGAGCAGTTTGTTGCGACATCCGGCGGCTGGCGCCGACAGATGGTTGCGCGGGATCGCAGCAAATTTGTCCCGATTCCCAGCGACGAGACCGCTGGCGACCAGATTAGCGGCTCGATGAGCGGATTTCCGGAAGGCACGATATTGGAACGCTCGCCGGTCAGCGTGGAATGGGCTGGCAATCTGGCCAATCGGCTGGCGAAACAGGGAGGCACCCTGTTGATCATCGACTATGGCTATGCAAGGCCGGGTACCGGCAGCACCCTGCAGGCGGTGAAGGATCATATGCCTATCAGCCCGTTTGACTGCCCCGGCACCTCCGACCTCACCGCCCATGTTGATTTTCATACTTTGGCCAATATTGCGCGAACCCGCCTGCTCTCCGTGCACGGGCCAACGGAACAGGGCCAGTGGCTGAAGTCGCTCGGGATTGATCAACGCGCTGCGGCGCTGATTGCGGCCAGCCCGAAACAAGCCGACACTATCCGGGCTGCGCATCAGCGGCTGACTCATGCAGACGAGATGGGATGCCTGTTCCGGGTGATGGCGGCCAGTGCGATCGACTGGCCGGAACCCGAGGGGTTCAGCTATGGCGAGGAATAGCGGGCTTTGCTAGACTGCTAGCCGACCCATAAGGCGACCTCGGCAGCCACTTTATTGGCCGCCTTGTTCAGGCCTTCTCCGACGGCGCCCGGTTCAGCGGCAAAAACTTTTCCACTGGCTTCGAAGCGTTTTTTCTCGACCGGCTTGTCTGCGGTCATTTTTACCGCATCATAGGTGACGGTGACCGTCAGGCTGGGCCCGTCGAGACCGAAATTGACCAGTTCGCCGGTGATATAGGTTTGCGCATTGCCACCCGCTTCGGTGGCAGTGAGCACCAGCCGACCATTTTTGGCGGCGATGGTTTCGCTGAGCAGATCCTGAAACAGACGAGCCGGTTTATCGACCCAGACGGCGTCCTTCAGATAGGCAATGCCCGTGCCGCTGGTCTGCACCGGCACGCGAATGGTGTTCAGTTTTTGCGGAGCCGCGGGCAGCGCCACCACCAGCGACCCGGCTTGCGGCCCGCTCTGCGTCGCTCCGGCAGATAATTTCTGGTCAGGGGACAGCGTCAGCAGCGACGGCGGCGGTTCGGAAGCCCCGAAACTGACGCAGGCGCCGAGCGCGCCGGTTGCGGCCAACAGACCGACGGCTTTCAAAAATTGAAACTTGCTCATCATATCTGCCCCTTCATTGTCCTGGCTCATAGTCGGGCAGTGCGGGCGCCGACAATAATGACCCGGCCCCGCCCTGATCCAGCCGCTCGGTCACATTGGTCATGGATTTGGTCAGCGCCTGCATATCCTGAACGAGCTGGTCGACTTCCGGCAGGGTCTTTTTGGAAAAACGCTCTGCGCCGGGCTGGGCATTTTTCAAAACGCCTTCCAGCGCGCGGAGACTCTTGTCGGCGGCGTCCAGCGTATTGGCCAGATTTTTTGCTACCGGTTCGCCATTATTGGTCAGAAAATTATTGGCGCTGTCTGCCACAAGCGAGAGCTTCTCTGCGGTCTGGCCAGCGTTACGAATGGCGATCCGCGATTCTTCCATCAAGGCTTCCAGGCCCGGCGCCTGCTTCGCAAGGCTTCCGGTCAACTTGTCGGTATTGGCCAATATGCCACTGATCGATTTCTGATTATCCTCCGACAATAGCTGGGTCAGCTGATCTGTCAGGGTTGCCAGTCGCTCTACCACCAGCGGGGCGCTGTTCAGCAGTTCGCCGAGCGCGCCCGGTTTGGTCGGGATCACCGGCACCCCTTCGGGGCCGAGCTCGGTAATTGGTGGCGCACCCTTTTTCGCGCCATCGAGCTGAATATTGGGTGGCGCGGTAAAGCTGACGCTCTGGATGGTGGCGGTGGTGCCTTCCAATATCGGCGTGTCTTCACTGACCGCAATCCGGACGCGAACAAAATTCGGATCTTTCTTCCACAGTTCAACCTTGATCACCTGCCCCGAGGGCACGCCAGCAAAGGTGACGCCGGTTCCCGATGCCAGTCCGCCTACCGACTGGGAAAAGAAAATATCATATTGCTTGGTCGTCCCGTCGCCAAAGCGGACGATCCAGACCAGGAAAGCGGCCACTAGAGCCAGCATTGCCAAAGTGACAACACCGACAAGAATATGGTTGGAGCGCGTTTCCATCTAGTTCACCTCTATGACGAGCCGTGCCGTCACCTGCAACAATTCTCTGATTCGCTTCATCATTCTCATCCCAGCATCTTTTTGCCGGCAGATGCCAGCCGACCGCGCGGGCCGTTGAAATATTCCTGTATCCAGGGATGGTCGAGCGCGAGTAATTCGTCGATTGTGCCAACGGCGATCACGCGCTGGTCGGCGAGTACCGCCACCCGGTCACAAATGGCATGCAATGTGTCAAGATCATGGGTGATCAGAAACACCGTAAGCCCCAGAGTCTGCTGCAATTCCTTGGTCAGATTGTCGAACGCGGCAGCGCCGATCGGATCCAGACCGGCGGTAGGTTCATCGAGAAACAGCAGCTCCGGATCGAGCGCGAGCGCCCGCGCAATGCCAGCCCGCTTGCGCATACCGCCGGACAGTTCGGAGGGATATTTCGGGGCGGCATCGGGCGACAATCCCGAAAGGCAGACCTTATATTTGGCCACTTCGCGCCGGAATTCCCGATCCATATCCGGATAAAATTCACGGATCGGAACCATCACATTTTCGGCGACCGTCAGCGTCGAAAACAGAGCGCCACCCTGAAACAGCACACCCCAGCGCTTGCGAATTTCGATCGTCTCGGCATCGGATTTCCCCAATATCTGTTCGCCAAAGACCTTGATCTCGCCCTCTTGCGGGGTTTGCAGTCCGATGATCGAGCGCATCAGCACCGATTTTCCGGTACCGGATCCCCCGACCACGCCGATGATTTCGCCGCGATGCACGTCGAGATTGAGATTGTCGTGAACCACCTGCGTACCGAAGGCATTGCGCAGGCCGTGGACACTGACGATCGGACCTTCATAATCGGGGTCATAAGCAATGGCCTGCGAATCGAGCATCAATCCCATCCGATCCACGTGAAGAAAACCGCGAAAAAGGCGTCGAGCACGATGACCAGAAAAATCGCCTGGACCACCGCTGCCGTTGTTCGCTTGCCCACATCCTCGGCATTGCCCTTGACCTGCATGCCTTGATAGCAGCCGGTAATCGCGATGATCGCACCGAAGACCGGCGCTTTCACAAGGCCGACATAAACGTCGGTCAGCGGTACAACCTCGCGGATGCGAGCAAAAAATGTGGCGGGCGGGATGTCCAGTTCGACCCAGCTGAGCAATCCGCCGCCCATGATCGCCACGATCGAGGCGTAGAAACCGAGCAACGGCAGCATGAACACAGCGGCGATAAAGCGCGGCAGCACCAGCGCTTCTATCGGTGATACGCCAATCGTGCGCATCGCATCAATTTCTTCGGTCAGCTTCATGGTGCCGATTTGCGCGGCAAAGGCCGAGCCGGACCGACCCGCGACCATGATCGCGGTCATCAGCACGCCCAGTTCGCGCAGCGTCAGCCGGCCAACGAGATTGACGGTGAACACTTCCGCACCGAATTGCCGCAACTGGACCGCTCCTTGTTGCGCGATCACCAGGCCGATCAGAAAGCTCATCAGGCCAATAATGCCGAGCGAGCGAACCCCGACGACATCAAAGCGCTGGATCACGGCGTTCCATCTTATTCTACCGGGGTGCCGGACCAACCGCAGAAAACCGACAATGATCGCACCGAAAAAGCCGATCAATCCAGTCATTGTGCTAAAGGCAAGGGTCGTTGCCTCGCCGATATCGCTCAGCACCCGGATGACCGGGTTGACCGGTTCGGGTCGAATCTCGGTCGGCTGGTCGGCCCCGGCGACGGCAGCGATCAATCGCTGCGCATCATCACCCGCACCGACAATTTCCGCTTCCATATCGCGCGCTGTCCGGTGAATCAGCCAGGCACCGACCGTGTCGATATAGCCCGTATCGGAAATATCGAGCCGCTTCGCTTCGCCGGCATATTCCCTCAGCCGTTCCGGCAAGTCGCCGACGCTACCGATCGAAAGATCGCCGGAAAAATGCAGCATAACCGCTCCGTCTTCGGCTGTCTCTTCGACAAAATCGCTTGGTATCGACATCGTATCTATAGGTGACCGATATTCCGGCAAAGCTCAAGAGATTAAACTGCTCAAATATTTGGTGCATTTGCAGGCAGGCTGCTATGGCCCGGGCGAACGGAAAATTCGGGACGGCATGCAAAAAATATCGCTTTACGACATGGACCGCACGATTACCGTGCACGGGACCTATACGCCGTTTCTTTTTCATATGGTTTTTGCCAGAGCGCCGTGGCGTCTGATTTTTCTGCCGCTGTTGTCATTCGGCTTTGTCGCTTACGGGCTCAAGCTGATCAGCCGCGGGCAATTAAAGACCTTCAACCAGCGGATGCTGATGGGCAGCGGTCCGCAACTTGCCGCATTGCAGCCGGATATCGAGCGTTTCGCGGAGAAGGTGCTGCGCTCATATCGCCACCAGAAAGCGCTGGACCAGATCGAAGTGGATCGCGCTGCCGGACGGACTCTGGTGCTGGTCACGGCTTCCTATGAGCTCTATGCCGAAGCGATCGCCCGACGCCTTGGCTTTGATCACCTGATCGGAACGCTGCTGGAAGTCGACGACGAAGGGCGCGTACGGCCGCACATCATCGGCGAGAATTGCTATGATGATGTCAAGATCGGCCGGATCGAGGATCTGTTTGCCCAGCAGGGGTGGCAGCGGGCCGAAAGTCATGTGCGCGCTTATTCCGACCATGTCAGCGATCGAGCGATGCTGGCATATGCCGACGAGGCGATTGCAACGACACCGACGCCCAAATTGCGGCATATGGCCAAACAGCGCGGCTGGAAAATCGTCGACTGGCGCTGATTGGCCGGCTAATATGGCGGTCTTGCTGATATTATAGAATGGCGGAATGCAAATGCGCTTCGGCCCATTGCTCAACTTCAGATTTTGATCGGAATTTTGCAAGGAAGCGCGAAAGGTCAATAATTCTGTCGCTTTCGCTGAAGCTGGCTTTGTCTTCTTGATGCAAAACCGAATAGAGCAGATGAACCCTGTCAAACAGCGTGATGTTGGTGATAGTGGGATTTTGAAAATGGAATGTTCGCAGCAGATCGAAATCCGTTCCGGATTGTCCTATTTTCCCGGCACATTCAAAATCGATCGCCCAAACGCGATCTTCATCGTCCAGCAAAAAATTCGCGAGTTTGGCGTCGCCAAGATATAATCCCGCATCATGAATCTTGTCCAAAATTTCTAAGCAGGACTCAAGATGACGAACCCCCAGTTCGCCATTTTCGCGCAAATTCAGCAGATTTTCTCCCTGTATTCGGGACATGGCAATGACATTGCGTCCGCCAAAGCTGCCATATGCCTGCATCTGCGGCGCCAGATTCGAAAGTCCATGTTCTTCCAACAGCTCAAAAAATCGATATTCTCGCTCGAGCAGATCGATTCCATCGCGTCCATCGGGCATGACCTGGCCATTGCGATATCCGACCTTCAATATGATATCGCTGAAAACCGGCGCATCTGTATCAAAAGCGGCGAAGACGCCGCCTTTCCCGCCCTGACCCAAGACTTCATAGACCGGAAAGCGCGAAAGAAATTCGTCAAAGCCGGTGTTGCTTTGACGCGGTTCGTGAAACGGTAAAAAGGGATCGTCCAAATCATCGATTATTTTCGAAGCACATTCCGCCCGATCATCTTCCATGCTCTGGCCGTTCACCACGATATGGTCCCCGGAAAATGCGCCATATCTATAGAAAAGCGGCAACCCGCCGCCCAATTCCTGGGCAAAGGGAACCGCTGGCGCCGTTCCCCGAAACGGATTCAGGCTTTGCTTGAGCTGGGTCAGCAATGGTTCGATCGGCCCGTCCGGCTCAAGATAGGCAACGATCAACTTACCGACCTGAGAATAACCATAAAGCCCGGCATTTTGCTTCCTCAGCATCTTGTCGGAAGATACATATTTATAGGAAACGCCATATTGTTTGAAAATCGGCCGTACGATCTCCAGCGTTTCAAGAAAACTGTTGAGCGTCGCCGAAACATATAATTTCCAGCCCTGGCTGGCGCGCACGAGCGGACCATCGAAATTCCAATTGCTATTGGCTTCGATGGCCTGGCTTTCCCTATTGGTCGGGGCCGGGATGACCAGCTTTTTAAAACGCTTGTCTAGCACATTAGCTCAATCCGGATCATCGGCTGGGCATCGCCGACGGCACAGGTACTAGCCCTTCACCGATGCGGGCAAATGAGCAAAAGGACCTCATGAATATCGCGATCGGCGCCTAAAATCTGTCAGCACATTTGCATCAATAGGCACTTGGCGTGAAGATCAGAACCGTGGTTACGGTCACGGTTGTCACAGCGGCAAGCTGATGTTGATCCGGAAGGATCGTCCGCAAACGATCATCATCAATGACAAAATCAAGCAAGATATCGGCTCGCTCTTTCTCCGACTTGACGCCCTTTAACTTGGCCTTGAGCTTCTCGTAGCTCTTGGTGTCCGAACGTATCGTTTTGATGGCATCCAGCATCGCCGCCTGCGCTTCTTTTCTATCAATTTTTTTGCCGTCCATGTTTAGTCTCCTCTTCAGCTGATGGGTTTGTAAATGAACAACCAACTAATCAAAGCTTCAAAACCTCTCGTCTTCCCTTGTTTCGGCTAGGAATTTTCCAATTTTCTGATCTTTGCCTTGCCGCTATCAACGATTTTTTTCCGCTTGAAACCAAAAGATCGCGTCGACCATTTGGGCAGTGCCTGGACATATCCGCTGAGTAGCAGAATTATCGATTCTTCGGCCCATTGTGCAATTTGATTGTCGATACCAATCCCGCTTTCGATTTTGCCGAACGAACCCGGGTCATGTTGTTTAAAGGCCTGTTTCATCCTGTTTATCGCTCGCATCTCGTCGAGAAATTTCAGGAAGGAGGCTTGCTCTGACGTCAACAATGTTTCCTGCAGATCTTCCGTGAAGCGGCTGTCTCGCAGCAGCGCCTGACCATCTGCTAAAAATTCGATCGAAAACTCAGCATGGCGTTCACTTGCCAGACGCCATTCGGCAACGGCCTTATGGATCAGGCCGCGACTCTCATTCAATCGGGGGTCAGGCGGGTCGATCAGTTCATATTGATATCGATATACCAGCTTGTCGAGAATCGACCGATCAACCGGATAGACAGAATCATAGATCGGATACGCGCCGCGCAAGGCAACACCCATTTCTTCCGGATTCTCAAAATAGGGGCTGAACCGGTGCACTTCGAAGTCCCCCAGTCCGACCGGCGGGTCCAGATGGAACAGTTTCGGAATCAGTGGAACCATCTCAAGATAATTTTCGGCTTTCTCTCTGGGGAAACCGGTGATCAAATTCCAACTCGCGGTCACCCCCTGCTCTTTGGCAAGGCGCAAGGTTTGAATATTGTGCGCGGCGGTCACGCCCTTGCGCATGATCGTGAGAATATTGTCGCTCAGACTTTCTATCCCCGGCTGAATCCAGCGCACACCGGCGCTGGCCAGCTGCTCAATTTCCGGTCGGCGCATATTGGATTTGATTTCATAGAAAATGGTCCAGCCCTTGTCAGCCTTGTCCACATCTGGCAAAAATTTGTTGAAGAAGCTTCTCGGCATGATCAGGTCGACGGCAAAAAAATTCTTCACGCCATATCTATCCTGATAATGTTCCAGCTCTTGCATCAAGCCTTTGTCGCCGCGCTCGCGATATTGAATGATTTCGTTCAGCCCGCAAAATGTGCATTGGGCCTTCTCGCCATACCAGCAACCCCGGCTGCTTTCGAACGGGATCCAGAAGCCATGGGCCGTCAGCAGTTTGTTATTCGCAACACGGTTGAAATAGCTGTCGAAATCGAGATTGTTCCGCTCGCGGGACAGCGCATATAGCTGCGCACGTTCATTGGTAACGATCGTGCCGTAGCGCCGCCAGCTGATGCCCGGTACTTCATCAAAGCCGCGTTCACCGTTCAGTGCTTCCACCAATTTTGGCAGGATGACTTCGGCTTCGCCATGCACGGCAACATCAACTTGCGGGCATAGTTCCAATATGGCCTGCCCCATTTCGCCGGCGCAACTGGATCCGCCGAAAATGATTGGCACGTCGGGGAATTTTGCCTTGATGCGTTTTGCCATCGCCATGGAGGCAGCGGTCTGCGACGCCGTCAGTGAAAAGCAGATCGCATCATAGCTCTGCCAGTCAACCTCGGCGATACAGTCGTCCAGAAGCTTTTCGATTACCGGCGTCAGAAAAACGAACACATCATCCTGAATCGCCTTGGTTGCAAAGCCAAGGTCGACTCTGTCCTGATTATATTGCTGATGAAAATCGTCGAAGTAAAATTGGGAGAAGAGCAATTCGCCGGTATAGCCAGAGTCGTTCGCGATCGCCTTGCAGAGATGTATGCCCGTGGCTTCGGTCAAATCGGTATAAAATTCAAATACATCCGATTCAACGTCCAGACCGGCCAGCACATCCTTGACGATGGCCAGTTGAATAGACGGCAGATAGGCCCAAAACCAGGGCATGCTCAGCAGAGCGTAGCGCGGTTGCGCCCTGCCGCTCATTTTCTTCCCAATTGTTCGAGCGCTTCATCGATATGGCTCAAGCCAGCGAGGCATATTCTCTGCCGCATGGCCTGCAATTCTTCCAAAGACGCGGATTGAAATAGATTGTCCATTTCAGCCAACAGCTCATCTTCTTCAGCGGCTTCGGCTTCGGCGGGAACGAGGTCATCCAGGGGCTGGTCAGCCGAAATTGTCTTTTGATCAACAAAATGCTCTATGGTGATCAGAAAATTTCTTAGAGATTCGAGATCGCTCATGTCATGCACATAGATGAAAGCAACAACAAAAGCAATGTTCTGAGTCAATTAAGGATTGATGTCAGATCTATAGTTGAAGACATCAACGTTAACGATAGCGAGCTATCAGCTTATCTACATGGTTCTGTGCTTGAGGCAGGGTGGCAACCTGCCTCGGACATCGACATGCTGTTTCTGTGCCAGGAACTCACCGATGATATATTGGTCGGCCTCTACAGCCGGATTGCGGGATTAACCGCGTTTGGCAGTGCCGTGAAGGTCGAGAAAAGGGTTGGTCCACTGATCGCAGAGGGTGATGAAATGGGATCACCCGCCCCGGTCATTGTACATGCTGTCATTCATGATCGACGCAGTTGGCAATCCATATCCCCGGCAACGCAAATATTATTGGCAATGAGCGCGGAACCGATCATTGGACATGCGTCAATATCAACAACATTCAGGGGCCTGAGCCCTGGCAATCTGGCAATGAAATTCTCCGCCGACCTGCAATATTTGCGGGACATTATGCAGTCCGGGACTTTGCCATTTTGGCAATGGTCGGACGACGAGCGTCCAGTGCAATTGCGCTTCCGCCAAAAGATAGAAACGGACGAGCAGCGACGCAAATTGCTCCGCTATGCCGCCGCCTTGTTGACCGGGTGGATCTGGATCCTGCACGACCGCAAGTTGGACAAATTGTCCGGCCTGTCGCTGGAGGATTTGATTCAGCTGGCGGGCGACTTGAGCAGGGCGGAAGATATGGCATCGGCGGCAAAATCATTGCTGGCAGTGTGAAAGCGGGATGCGCTGCAATCTGCTACAAGAAAAAACCGGAAACCGAGAATCGCATATTCTCTCCCGCGTGCGGCGCAACCTTGTTGATCGAGTGAATCAGCGCCTTGCTCATAAACACGATCCGGTTCGGCAAGGGCATGACAAATTCGCCTATGCCTGTCGCGACATGGGCCGAGTCGCCAAAGCCGCCGCCCTGTTTATAGCCGAGGTCGATTGAATGTTCTTCCGCCTTATATAGTCGCTCTTCCGGCAGGATCATCAATTCTCCGCCCCAGTTGCCGCGCCATTCATCATGAATGTAAAAGGCAAAGGCACCGCAATAGGGACCGGCGTCATCATGCCATGACAGCCCCCAGCCAGCGCGATATAAATAGGTCGCGACCACATATTTTATTTCGCTCTCCTGACATTGCAGAATCTGCGCAATTGCTTCGGATTCCTTTTCCATTGTCCGAAAGAAGAGATCGAGCGGCGTATCGGTCGGGAATTGCCCGCCCGCCCGTTCGGTTTCGCCGCAGGAATTGGGTGTGGTCACCAGGACCTTGCCATCCAGCGGGTGCCAGACTTTATTCCACTCAAACGCATTTTCGTAAAAATAAGGCTCTTTCTTGAGAAAATTGCGCAGCTCGACCAGTTCATCCGGGTCCATGAAATCATCAATGACCAGATAGTTTGATGTGGATTTGACTATCATTCGGCAACTCCTTGTGAGCGATGAACCTTTGCGCGGCGCAGCGAGATTGATCGATCATTTCCCTATCAGCCGGAGCCCGGTCTGTTCAAATCACCGCAATCTTGCGCGCTATTCCAACAACAACAGAATGAACCACAACAACAATATTGAATGTAAAGCATCGCAGACGAGCCTAACAGAATCAAGATATTGCAGGCGTTACATGATTTTCTCCATCCCATATCTGATACCTATTTGCCTGGCTGGGCAGCGGGTCAGCATATTTACAACTCTGCACGGCCACAGGTGGTTGACAGTCCCGACCATCCATCGCAAGCGATCCGGCATGTCTATCATCGCCACCATCATGAACAGCGCCACCGGTCAGCCGATCCAGAAAATGACCTTTGGCCGCATGCCAAAACCCTGGGCTTCCTTCAGCCTCGAGACTGGCGAACTGGTCACCGCCGAACGGATCGACGTCGGCACGCCCGCGCATGGCAAGTTCATCGCGCCGGTATCGATCTGGGTGACACCCAAGACACCCAAGGCTTGATCGATGAGCGTCGCTTTCCGCAGAGAGGGGGATGACGAGCATCTCGAGCCTAAGTTCGAGCATCCGATCCCGCTCGGACCCAATTGGGTCACGGCGCGCGGACTGCAGCTGATCAAGGAGCGGGTCGCTGTCTTGCAGGCCGATGTTGCGGCGCTGACCGACGAGGTCGCGCTGAAAATTGCCCAACGCGACCTGCGCTACTGGAACACCAGGCAATCGACAGCGGAACTGCCGCCGGTGCCGAGCGGCGACACCGTCGAATTTGGCACCAGGGTGACCTTCCTGCTCAACGGCAAAGAGAAGATTCTCGCCATCGTCGGCGATGATGAAGCCGATCCGGCCAAGGCGCTGGTCTCCTTTTCCGCGCCGATCAGCCGGGCGCTGATCGGACTGGAGGCCGGAGACTGCAATGATTTTGCCGGTCAGGAAGATGCGATTGAAATTCTGTCGATCGCGGTGGTGGCGGAGGAATAAGACCGATCAGTTTAGTAATGCTGCGCAACAAAAATGCGGCAGACGACTAAATAAACCTTACACCAAAGCGCGTTTCTAATTTCCGTAACCTTTGCCCCAAAGCCTGCAATTTCTGGGCTTTTTCTGATGCCGATATTGCGCCGAGTGTGACCTTTCGGCGGGACTTAAATCCAGTGCAGTCGACGCGGGCGATCTCGCTGCAAAACGCCATCCAGATTGTCAAAGAGCCGGCTGCGAGCATAACCTATTGGAGCGGGTGTAGGAAAGGCTCAGCATTGAACTCCCCTTGCTACACCCGCATAGATCACGGCCTCAACACATAACGATAGACATAATCTGCATCTGTTTTTGAAACTCCATCATCGAGCCGGATGTAATTTCTGCGCCAGATGACTGAGCTTGCCCCTGCCGAACGTCTCCCTTGGCTGATAGGACCATATCAGCAGAGGGGTGAATGTAATGAAGGACGGATTGAGGGCGCGTTACACGCTTGAGTTCAAGCAGGAGGCGGTACGTCTGGT
>Ga0209491_10002079_pt1 | contig 36735 bp, 33 predicted proteins | sample BON02_FD_187213 | JGI IMG/M metagenome (GOLD analysis project Ga0209491, IMG submission 187213) | Freshwater microbial communities from Lake Bonney liftoff mats and glacier meltwater in Antarctica - BON-02 (SPAdes) (version 2) | ecosystem: Environmental > Aquatic > Freshwater > Ice > Glacier... | reverse complement strand
AAACCCCCGGGCGCCTTCAAAACGTCGTGCCGTGCTAAGCTGTAGGACCGCCTTTTTCCAACTACCCCGAGAAAACCCTATGCCCGGATTGCTACCCAACGTTGACCCTGATGGCCTGCTTGAATTTTCGGTGGTGTACACCGACCGCGCGCTGAATCACATGTCACGCAACTTCCAGGGCGTGATGACCGACATCTCGACCATCCTCAAGGAAGTGTACAACGCGCCCTCCGCCGTGCTGGTGCCCGGCAGCGGCACTTACGGCATGGAAGCCGTCGCCCGCCAGTTCGCCGCAGGTAAGCATGTGCTGGTCCTGCGTAACGGCTGGTTCAGCTACCGCTGGACGCAAATTTTCGACATGGGGCAGATCCCCGCATCGTCCACCGTGCTTAAGGCGCGCCAGCCAGGTGTCGGCGCGCAAGCCCCCTGGGCACCCGCACCGATTGCTGAAGTACAGGCCACCATCACCAGGGAAAAGCCCGCACTCGTGTTTGCCCCGCATGTGGAAACCGCCTCCGGCATGATCCTGCCCGACAACTATTTGAAGGCCGTGGCCGACGCCGTGCATGCCGTGGGCGGCCTGTTTGTGCTCGACTGCATCGCCTCGGGCGCGATGTGGGTGGACATGAAAGCCACCGGGGTAGACGTGCTGATCTCCGCCCCGCAAAAAGGCTGGAGCAGCTCACCCTGCTGCGCCATGGTCATGCTCAGCGAGCGCGCCCGCGCCGCCATCGAAAGCACCACCAGCTCCAGCTTTGCCTGCGATTTGAAAAAATGGCTGCAGATCATGGAAACCTATGAAAAAGGCGGCCACGCCTACCACGCCACCTTGCCGACCGATGCGCTCACGCGCCTGCGCGCCGCCATGAAAGAAACGCAAGCCTACGGTTTCGCTAAAGTCAAAGCCGAGCAGCAGGATCTGGGCAACAAGGTGCGTCAACTGTTTGAATCCAGGGGCCTGCCCAGCGTCGCCGCCGAAGGCTTCAAGGCGCCGGGTGTGGTGGTCAGTTACACGACCGACCCGGACATCCAGTCCAGCAAAAAATTCATCGCCCAAGGCCTGCAGACGGCCGCTGGCGTGCCGCTGCAATGCGACGAAGGTGCCGACTTCATGACCTTCCGCGTCGGCTTGTTCGGGCTGGAGAAGTGGCACCAAGCAGACCACACTGTGGGGCAACTGGCTGGCGCGCTCGACCGGATCGGGCTACTGGAGAATGTTGCTGCTGAAGCCGTTGCTGCCTGAAAATTGGTCAGCTCCGGCACGCTCCTTTCACCCTTTTATTGATGAAGAGATGTGTAAATGAAATGCGCATTGGTAGGATCCCGTTTCTTTGCCGCCTCGGTCTTCGAGGCGCTGCGCAAGGAAGAAGGCATCGAATTCACCAGCATCGTCGCTCCCGCTGAAGATGATCGGCTGGCGCTGGCCGCGCGAGCGGCCGGTGTCGCTGTGCATGTGCTCGACAACCCCAAGATGGTGCCTGGCGAGGCCATTGTCGAGGGCACCGATCTCATCATCGCCGCGCACACGCACGCACGGGTGAGCGACGAGGCGCTCGCGCGTTCGCGCCTGGGCGGCATCGGTTATCACCCCTCGCTGTTACCCAGACACCGTGGCATTGCAGCCGTCGAATGGACGATTCTCGAAGGCGACCCGATCGCCGGTGGCTCGGTCTATCATCTGGCCGACGGCTGGGACGCGGGTGCCATCGCGGCTCAGGACTGGTGCTTTGTCGCCAAGGGCGAGACAGCGCGCGAACTATGGGAGCGCGCTCTGGCGCCCATGGGTCTTGCCCTGTTGAGCAAGGTGGTTCATATCGCCCGCTTGCAAGGTCACGTTCCCGCCAGAGCGCAAGACCCGCGCTTCGCAACCCGAGCCCCCATGATTCGCAAGGCTGTCGTGCTGACCGAGGAGATCTCTGCGACGACCACATCGCTTGTAGTTTCAATCATCAGTGCAGACCGTCGCGGCATCGTCAGTCTGCTGGCAGACCGGGCGGAGCGCTTTGGTGCCAACTGGGCGGCGAGCCGCATGACAAAACTTGCCGGTGAATTTGCCGGCACGGTGCACTTCGAGGTGCCGTGCGAGAACGCCGATGCACTGGCAACTGCGCTGCGCGGACTGGCGTCCAGCGGCTTGCAGGTGGTCATCGCCAGGAGCGACGGCACCAGCCTGCCCACCTCGCTTCGCGTGGTTGAGCTTGAACTGGTCGGCGAGGACCGACTCGGCATTGTTAGTAAGCTGACGAAGATGCTGGCAGAGCGCGACATCAGCATCGAGAACATTCACACCGAGATCGTCCGCAGCGGCGTGTCGGGCAAGCAGACCTTCAAGATCGAAGCGCACCTGCTGGTGCCTGCCGCCTTGTCGGTCGATGCGCTGCAACAAGAACTCGGCACTCTGGCCCGTGAGATGATGGTCGACATCGCTTTGGGAGAGCGGCAGATTGCGTAAGCCGCATCGTCAGAAAACAGAAGAGTATGCAGCGTGAGGCAACAGCCAAGTTGCTACCGGGGCGCACAGACAATTCCCCGGACGGGACCTCAACCCGACAGACTGACTACTGTTACTGCGAATAGTCTGACCCCTTATTTTGTGACGAGGGGTGTCGGAATCGTTGCGGGGTGGAAGGCCGGTGCTGCTGCAAGCAATCAGACCGTATTCAGCCTAGAAACCGCTACAGAGCCCTGGCTTCAGGTCTCATGCAGCTCGCGTAAACATCGAGCGCGCGCTGATAAACCCGGGTCTGGATACCGAGCAACCCCAGCACCGAATGAAAGTAGTTTTCATGCGAGATATGAACGTCTCTCTGTTGCTCTAGACACTGTGGCTTGAGTCCGGTGCGCTGCGACAGTCCGCTTGAGAGCCAGGTGATCCAGGGCACGCGTTTTTGCACGTCGGGCGCGATCAGGTAGGGCAGTCCGTGCAGGTACAGCTTGTTTTCACCCAGCGATTCGCCGTGGTCGGACAGATACACCATGGCCGGATCAAAGCTGGCTTGCTGGGTTTGCAGCCAGCGGATGGTGGAGGCCAAAAAATGGTCGGTATAGGCAATCGAGTTGTCGTAGGCATTTATCAGTTCGTCGTGGCTGCAGTTTTGCAGGTCGCTGCTGGTGCACTCGGGCATGAAGCGCTTGAAGGCCAGCGGCGAACGTTTTGCATACGCCGGCCCGTGGCTGCCCATCTGATGCATGACCAGCACGACGCCGCGTGCCCGCTGCGCAGCGGGCAAGGCGGCCACGCGGCCTTCCAATCCTTTGAGCATGATGGCGTCAAAGCATTCACCGCCCGGGCACAGCTCGGGGTCGGTCAGGGCCGAAGTGCTGACGTGGGGCACGCGGTCGCACGTGCCCTTGCAGCCGGCCTGGTTGTCGAGCCAGAGCACGGCCAGCCCGGCGCGCTGCAGCACGTCGAGCAGGCCTTCGTAGTCGTTCGGTCGAGAATTGAAACGGTCGCGGCTGCCGATATGGGAGAACATGCAGGGCACCGACGCGGCCGTGCTGGTGCCGCACGACCACGCATTGGTAAAGCTCACCACGTTTGTCTGCGCCAACTCAGGCGTGGTGGCACGCGCATAGCCGTTGAGGCCAAAGTTGCCGCTGCGGGCGGTCTCGCCCAACACCAGGACCAGCAACGGGGGCCGCTGGCCGGCGCTGGGCGCCGGGCTTTGCGCGTCAAGGCCAATCGGCTCAATCATTGAATTGCGTTGCTGCAGTGAATGGGTCACCAGGTAGCCTAGCGCGTAAACCGAATTGAGCGGATTGATGAGATAGCGCACATGCTTGTAGTTGCGCATGGTCGATGCCAGGGGCTGAAACACGGCCAGCGTCACCAGCACCAGAACTAGGATGGCACCGCCAGCCTGTAGCAGGTTGTGCAGCAGTTGGCGCGGCGCGCGCGCATAGCGTACCGGCATGCACCACACTAGCCAGGTCGGCAGCACGCCCAGCACCAGCAGCATCATGAAAAGCCGCGGCGTGAGCAGGTCCGCCGCTTCACGCGGATCGGACTGCAGCACGTTGACCATCATGGTCGCGTCAATCACCAGGTTGTAACTCTGCATGAAATGAGCACCTAGCGCGGATGCCAGCAACAGCACGCTCAGCGCTGGTTTGAGTGTCGCTCGCCAGGCCAGCGCACTGAGCAGCACGCACAAAGCCGTCGCAATGATCAAGGCCAGACCGGCCACCCAGGCCCAGCCGGCTGGGTTTGACAGTTGGCCCAGTTGCGATAGCGTTTGCCACAAGGCTAGGTTGGTCGCCGTGGCCATCCAGACGCTGGCAGCGATAACCAGCCAGAACGGGCTGCCTTTGAAGGCTGGATTGGCAGCGGCAGTGCTTTTCATGCGCCGCCTTGCTGCATGGCTGCCACTGGCGCCATCCGGGCGGTCACCCCGTCCGCGGCCCAGGCCGCACACCAGCAAAGCCAGCCGGTCCAAAGCGTGTGACTCATGAAATGCGCGCCGCGCAACTGCTGCGTCAAACCCAGCGCAAAGCCAGTCAGCACAGCCGCTATGAGCCAGCTGCGCGCCAGGGCCGGGGACGCATGCCTGAAAGCAAAATAGCCACCCAAAAACGCAAAACCGGCCGAGGCATGCCCGGCTGGAAAGCAGCGTCCGGCCCCGCCGTCAGGCACAAAGAGATGACGCCAGTGCGAGGCGTACTGCGCCACACCGCCAAATTCAGACAAGGCCCAGGGGCAACTGGTGTAACTCAGTGATTTGAGCGCGGACACCACGGACACCGCCAGCAGGCAGGTCACGGCCAACTGCAGTCGGCGGCTCATGTCAATGCGATGGAGCCCGCCCCAGGGCCACCAGACGCCCAAGCTCAGGGCCAGCAGCAAAACCCAGGCCGCGCCGCGCGCACCTTCGTGCATCACGTGATTCAAGAACCAATCGTTCCGGAGCGGAAAGCCGGCCGGGCCGCCGAACCATTGCGCCAGCGCCAGGTCCAGCCCCGCCAGATCCCATAAGAGCAAGGCCAGCGCCATGAGCGCCGTGATCAGGGACAGGCGCTTGGTAGAGGAAGTATGCATAAGACCTAGCTTGGGCCGACCGTCTTAAGCCATCCTTAAGGTCTGCCGATCGGTGTACCGGGCGCTGCGGGGTGGCGCGCACTCAAGCACAATCGCGCTATGCGTGTATTGGTTGTGGAAGATGACGAGGGCATTGCCACTGGGCTGGAGGCTCACCTGCGCAAGCTCGGCTGGGCAGCTGATGTGACCGATGGCGTCGCCAGCGCGTGGGCGGCGCTGTGCGCGGAACCGTTTGACCTGGTGCTGCTGGACCTGGGCCTGCGCGATGGCGACGGCGCCGAGCTGCTGCACCGCCTGCGCCAGGCGCCGCCCAAGCGCCTGCCCGATGCGGCGACGCCGGTGCTCATCATGACCGCGCGCGATCAGGTGGCTTCGCGCATTGCCGCGCTGGACAGGGGCGCCGACGACTACATGAGCAAACCGTTTGACCCCGATGAGCTGGCCGCGCGCATGCGCGCCTTGCGGCGGCGCTCCGTGGGGCGCGCCCAGGCTGTGCTGCGCTGCGGCACGCTGGAGCTGGACCCGGCCGCCCGCACCCTGAAGCAGGCGGGCCAACCGGTGGCGCTGTCGACACGCGAGTTCAGCGTGCTGCTGACACTGGTGGAGGTCAGTCCGCGGGTGCTGTCGCGGGCGCAAATCGAAGCCCGGTTGTACAACTGGGACAGCGTCCTGGACAGCAATGCAGTGGAAGTGCATGTGCACCACTTGCGCAAAAAACTCGGCAGCGCGGTCATTTGCACCTTGCGCGGCGTGGGCTATTTTGTGCCGGAGGACACATGACCACACAGCGCTCCCTCACCCAACATCTGATCACCTGGTCCTTGAGTGCGCTGCTGATCGTGTGGGTCGGTTTTATTGTGCTGGCTTACCGCACTGGCATCCACGAGGCCGATGAACTCACCGATGGGCACCTGGCCAGCGTGGCGCGGCTGCAGTTAGTACAAAACACGGCGACGCAGCCGCTAGCCAACATGTGGGACAAATCGCCGGGCCGCCCCGATCTCAAGAATCACGACTACCAGCGCTCACTCAGCGTGGTGGTGTGGGACGCTGGCGGGCGCGTGCTGTCGCGCAACGGTGATGCGCCCCTGCCGCCCTTCACGCTGAGCGAAAGTTTTGAAACCCTGCAACTGGGCAGTCCACCAGTGGCGTGGCGGGCCTTTTCGCGCTGGGACGGACCCACCCAGCAGAAAAAAGTGATGGTGCTGCTGAGCGTGAGCGAGCGCGATGACCTAGCCCAAGACATTGCCGAGCAGATGGCCGAGCCCGGCTTCTGGCTGTTGCCTTTCACCGCGCTCGCCCTGGGCCTGGCCATTCGCCGGGGACTCCAGCCGCTGTATGCGCTGTCACGCGATGTCGATGCGCTGGACATTCGTCAACCCTCCCCGTTGGGCAACTCCTACCCGCAGCAGGAGTTGCGCGCTGTGGCGGATTCCATCAACACCCTGGTCGATCGCTACCATACCGTGCTCAAGCGCGAACGCGAACTGACCGATGAGCTGGCACACGAGTTGCGCACGCCCCTGACTTCGATCACCTTGCAAGCCCGCGCGTTGCGCACGCCAGCCGCCGAGGCCGATCGGCAAGCCATGCTGGCGCGGCTGGAGCGCGATGCCCTGAGCGCCGGTCAGGTGCTGTCTGACTTGCTGGCCCTGGCCCGTGCCAGCCGCACCGAACTGGTCGAGCGCGGTCAAGCGCTGGACCTGGACACGATTGCCCGCAACGTGGTGGCCGAGTTTGCGCAAATGGCCCACCGCAGCGGCCACCAGCTCGCACTCTCGAGCCCCGGCCCGTTCCCTCTGACTGGTCACCCCGTGCTGCTGAGTCTGGCGTTGCGCAACCTGATTGAGAACGCGCTGAGCCACACTCCGGGCGGTACTCGGGTCGAAGTGCAGTTGGACCCCGACGCCGGCTGGCTGCAAGTGTGCGACGACGCGGCGCAGTCAGTCGCCCGCGCACTGTCAGCGACCGGCATCGAAAACGACCCGACGGTCAGCGCGCTGGGCCTGGGCCTGGGCCACCGCGTGGTGCAAAAAATCGCTGTGGTGCACGGCGGCGGGTTTGAGCAGGTCACGCCGCCCACCGGCTATCAGCGTTGCTACCGCTTGGTTTTTAAAACAGCGAACCCTCAAGGATAAAAATCAACCGGTCTGCGGTTTAACAAGCGACTTCAAGAACGCCAGCAAGTTGTCGAAGTAGCCGTTGGTATTGAGCAGGTCAATCGGTTTGTCGTGGTAGCCAAGCTGGCGCGAGTTGCTCGCTCACGCAAGAAACCTCTGCAGTAGTGCCAGCGCCCATGTACCAGCACAAAACAGCAGGCTTAGAAGCACAGCGGCACTGCCCATGTCTTTGGCGCGTTTGGAAAGGGCGTGCCACTCCGGGCCTATGCGGTCGATGGCTGTTTCGATCCCAGTATTGAGAAGTTCCACAATCATCACAAGGATGACGCTGCCAGCTAGCAGGACGGTTTCAACCCAAGTCCGACCCAGCCAGAACGCTGCAGGAACCAGAACGACAGAGGCGATGGCCTCCTGGCGAAAGGCGGTTTCAAACCAGCCAGCGCGCAGACCCGCCAGGGAGTAACCAAAGGCATGCCAGACACGATTCAGGCCCTTGCGGTATTTTTGTGGGTTAACGGGCTGCACGCTGGACGATTGGGGTGGACTTCGTGGACGACGAGAACTGGACCGATTCAAGCATATAAAGCATTGTCGCGTTGCTTTGTGGCAACTGGAAATTAGTTTTTACTCGTTGCTGCGGCGTTTTTCCGAGCGGTCAGCCTTGGTGCACGTTTGGCTGCATCACGGATAGGAATTTCAACCGCATGGCAAGTATGGCACCGAAAAGCGTCCTCAAAAATCGTGCTTTCTTTGAGGTGGTGATCTGAATTTCCAAGGCTTTTACGCCCATCGGCACAAACAACATGCAAAGCTGGGCTGCGGACACGCGGGTTTTTGGGGTCAGAGTCCAAATTCATCGTGCCTCCGGAACGCCCTTCGGGGGCGGTGCAACGCACCGCAATGAAATTGGCGTCTAACCCCAATAACCCTCTTTCACCTCCTCAAAAAATCTCAACCGCCGCGCCCTGCCCGGTTAAAAAAGCTGCTTTCACGATTGCACCGGGGTAAATCTGCTCCACCGCCTTGCGGTAGTTGCGCAACTGGTCCAGCAACTGCGGCTGGCGCAAAGGGTCGTTGGTAGATTTGTAGTCAAGCACCCACCAATGACCTGCATGACCTGCGTCTTTGCGTTGCACTAGGCGGTCAAGCCGCAAGGTCTGGCCAGCGTGTGTCAGCTCTATCTCATTGCCCTGCCAGGCGATGACGGCTTCATCCCAAGCCCATGCGCCTTCGCCTGCCAGAATGCGCCGCGCCGCCGCTGCTGCCTCTTTGGCCTGCGCCGGGTCAAGGCGAAACTCGCGGGCCACGCGCTGGGTCTGCGCATCTGATACATCGCCCCGCTCCAGCAGGCGGTGCATGGCTTTGCCGACTCTTGCGCTTGCGGAGTCTTCGTCGACTGCAATGGAATTAATCGTGCTTTTTACCAAAAGCGGTGCTGCCGGTAAATCGGGCAGCTGAAATGTTGATGCCTTACGCATCGACATTTCGTTGTCAAGCGCGTCATCAAGTGCGCTTGCAGGCTCTGGCACTGCTACCTCGCGTGACAGCGGGTGCAGGCGCTGCCACCAGCTATGCGGTGCCTCACGAAATGGCGCTATGGATGACACGGCCAGCGTAGCTCTGGCTCTGCTCAAGGCGACATATAAGGCATTGAGTTCTTCACGCTGGCGTGCGGCCTGCTCTGCCGCCAGTGCCTCCTGCGCACAGGCGGGCGGGCGGCTTTCGCTGACTAAAAACACAAACTTTTGCGGCGCAGGCGCTTGCCCCGGCCAGTCGATCAGCACGCTCATGCTTTCCGCATTGCGCTCTGCTGTGTCGGTGTCTAACAGCAGCACAGCCTCGGCCTCCAGGCCCTTGGCACCGTGAATGGTGAGCAGGCGCACGGCGTTGGGATTGACGGCTGCGGGCGCTTGCAGGCCACCGGCTTTGAGGGCGCGCACAAAGGCATAAGGTGTGGCGTAACGACCGCCATCGAGTTGCAGCGATGCGCTTAGCAAGGCGCGCAAATTAGCCAGTACGGTGCTGCGGCTAGCAGCGGGCGCGGCGGCTGCGAATTTGGCCAGCACATCGCCATGCTCGTAAATGGCTTGCAAGGCATCATGCGGTGGGAGAGTGTCTAAAAAGTGTTTGTAAAGGGCTAAATTGACTGCCAAATTTACGGGTAAAGCGGTCTGCAAGCCAATCGAAGAGGGCGTTATAAGCTCCTGATTTTGCAGCAAACCTTGCACGATATCCCACCACGAGGATTTCGATTCACCCTTAGTCAGCGCTATCTGCATCAGCGCATCGTCACTCAAACCGAACAGTGGCGAGCGCAACGCGCGGGCCAGCGACAAGTCATGCTGCGGCGACACCAGCGCATCGAGTAAGGCCACGATGTCGAGTACCTCGCAGCAGTCGATCAGCTCGGTTTTTTCGCCGATTTGCGCGGGGATATGCAAGGCGCGTAGCTCGTCCTGAAGCGGCAGCAAGCCTGCGCGTTTGCGGGACAGGACCATGACCTGCTCAGGCTTCAGGCCGGGGGCACCCGAAGTGGCAAGCGTGGGGGCCAGCATACTTTTTATCCAGGCCGCCGCTTGTCGGGCTTCCAGCGTGCGCAAGGTGTCTTCAGGTAGTTCACGCGGCGTGGTGAGGCTGTCGCGCCAGGCAGCATCTGCGGCGCTGTCGTCATCGTCATCGTCATCGTCATCGTCAGCTACGCTCGCTCGCGGAATCGGCGGTAGGCGAACCACTTGCCCCGGCTCAATGGAGGCCGTGCTGTGCTCGCGAAAGCCGTCATAGCCATCCACATCGCGCGCCTGGCCCATGACGCTGTTGACAGCGGCTATCACGCCAAGGCTGTTGCGCCGGGTGTGATCGCATTCCAGCAGCTCGCCGCCCAGCCCGCCCAGCATAAATTCTTTGGCCGCGATAAACACTTGCGGCTCGGCGCGGCGAAAGCGGTAAATGCTTTGCTTGGGATCACCGACGATGAAAACGCTGGGTGCATTGCCTGCGCCCGCATAGCCGCCCAGCCAGCTTGACAGTGCCTGCCATTGCAGCGGGTTGGTGTCTTGAAACTCGTCAATCAGCAGGTGCTTGATGCGTGCGTCCAGCCGCTCCTGTACCCAGCCCGACAGGACAGGGTCGGTCAGCATGACTTGCGCGGCACGCTCAACATCGTTCATATCTACCCAGCCGCGCCCCTGCTTCAAAGCCGTGAACTCTGCGAGCAAACATCTGGCCAGGCGCGCCATGCGTTGCTGATAGACCCAAGCCTGGTGCTGCTGCTGGGCGCTAGATAAGCGCAGGGCGAGTTCTTGCGCTTCGCGGATCACGCCAATGCCGACGATTTTTTCACCGAACTTGCGGGCTGTGCCTTTTTCGGTCAGCAATGCCAACAAGGCAGCGGACAGGTCATTTGCAGTGATGGCTTTTTCAAGCTCGACACCCTTGGCTGAGAATGTGGGCGCTGTGGCGGATCCTAAGTTTTTTGCTGCGGCGCTGAGTAGTTCGCGGCAGGCGCTTGAGGCGAAGCTCTGTTCGGGATGCTCCAGCCCGGCGTATTCGGGGAACTGCACGCTGAAGTGCGCAACCGAGCTGTCAACCACGCCCGCCGCATCGGCCAGCGCAAATTCAACTCGCTTGTCGAGTGCGCCCTGCAAAGCTTTTTCAGTTTGAAAACGGCCATGCTCCAGCACCACCGTTTCAAAGTCGGCTCGCAAAGCCGCATCAGCCACCAGCGCCGCATAAAAGCGCCGCCAGACCAGCGCCTTGGCCGGGCCATCGTCTTCCAGCAGTTCGTAGTTGACGGGCAGGCCAAGGCTTTGCAAGGTCGCCATGGGGGCACTGCGCAACAAGGCTGCAAACCAGCTGTGGAAGGTGCGGATTTGCACCGGGCGGCCAGATTCGAGTACGCGAAGGTATAAATTTGATAGCTTCTCACGCATATCAACGGGGGCTTGCGGACTCTTTTGACTTGAAACGCCACGTATGACCAGCTCATGGCGCAGCGTCTCGTCGTCTGCATGGGCGAATTGCTTCAGCCATTCATAAAGCCGCTCACGCATTTCACCTGCGGCTTTTTTGGTGAAGGTGATCGCCAAAATTTCATGTGGCTGAACCGGGTTGCCCTGGCTGTCGCTTTCCAGCAGCGCGCGCAGCATCCGCGACACCAGCATCCAGGTTTTTCCAGCCCCGGCGCAGGCCTCGACCGCGACGCTGCGGCGTGGGTCGCAGGCGATGGCATAGAAGGCCTCGGCTGAGACTGGCTGGCCGTTGTGTTTGTAATTTGGTGTCATGACCAGAAGTCCTTGCGGCACATGCCGCGTGCCGAGCAATAGTCGCAGGCTTTGCCTTCACCCAGCGCAGGCATTGGCGCACCCGCAGCGATGCGCGATACATCACTCAAAATGCTCTCAATCAACCCGTCACGCAAGTGAACAATATCGCTCTGGCCGTAAGTTTTGGTGGGCTCTTTTTCGCCCAGATTGATATATGCAGCTGCCAGCGTGTCGTCAGCCAGCAAGGCGGCGTAAAAAGCCAATTGTGTGTCTTCTGATCCTGCTTTGATGCGTGCCTGCGTGGTGGCGCGAGCTTCGGTTTTGTAGTCCATCACCAGAATGGAGCCGTCTGCCAATTGGTCAATCCGGTCGAGCTTTCCGAACAGTGTGACGCTGCTATACGGCATCTCTTTCCAGACCTCGCCCTGAAGAAACTGCGCACCACCTGCTTCGTGCCCGGCCAGCCAGTCAAGGTAGCCATCACGCACCCGTGGCCAGCTGGCGGCGAAGGGTAAAAATTCGCTGTCAGTCAGGCCAAGTTCTTTGGCAGCGGTTTCGGCTGCTATGTTAATCATAGCTATTCGGGCCTGCATTGATTGGTCTGTAGCTATTTTTAAAGCCTGGTGAAAACTGTTGAGCAAGGTGTGCAGCCAGTTCCCAAACTCGCGCTTGCCCAATTCGCTCTCAAGCTCTTCCGACTCCTGCAACTTGAGCAGCCGCAGCGCGAAAAAGCGGTACGGACAGCGGCGCAGGTCTTCGTAGGCGCTGGCAGACAGGCGCGTAAGGCGTGTGAGGGGGGTGGACAGCGCCTGATTCGTCGACACCAGCTGTGGCATGGGGTGCGGCGTGGGCTGGGCCGCCACCTCACGTTGAATGCGCGGATCAGCCGCCATCAAGGGTGATTGTTTGAGTAGCACCTCCTGCACAAAGCCGCTGGGCATCAGCGCCTCACCAGCCTCGCTGGTACGCCACAGCACGTCGATGTGCGGCATGTGCAATGCGTAGTCCCACGCTTGCCGCTGGGCGCTAGCTAACTCGGCGCGCGACGGCAAGCCAAGCACCTCACGCTGGCTTGACGTCCACATGCCGGGCGGCTCTGGCGAAACAGTCAGACGCACTTCATCGGCACCCGGCAGCACCACCGCCTGCATGGAACGACCCAGCAGCTGACTAAGCGGCAAGATCAGCACCTGTGCCTCGGGCGGGTGCTCGGGCGCAAAGCTGGCGGCCTCAAGTGTCTGCATCGCCCAGCTGGTGAAGTCTTGCAAGCTCATACGGATGCTAGAGGCAAATTGCACCTCGCTGCTCTCATCGAGGCGCAGCGCTGCAAATACGGCGCTACCGGCGGCATCCCTGGCCAGCGGCTCCCATTGGTTTGAGGTCTGCAATGCGGCGCGCAAATCGTGCAGCCAGTCGGCCAGCAAGCGCGCGCGTTGCAGGCCGTCGCGTAGGACCGTGACGCTGATGGCCAGCGGTGTGTCAAGCACCATAGGGACCCTCTGCATAACTCCCTGCGGTCTGTGATCAGCCGGACTCGGGCTGTCTGCTGCGTTGTTTTTCTTGCCAATAGCTGGGCTATTGCCTGCAAAAAGACGCCTTGCAGCCCATCCCGATCCGACTGCCACAGCCTCGCCAGAGTTATGCAAAGGGTCCCTAGCTGGCAAATCGCGCCAAAAGCGCACGCCCTCCTTGCGTAGTTCAATCTCCAGTAGCGTCACCGTCGAGGCATCAAACGCTGGCGCATTTTTCAACCAGTCCAGCACGGCATCGGCGGATGCGTCCCACGGCATCGCCCGCAGCAGGCTCATCAGCGTGGCGGCGGCGCGGGTGGTGGAAAGCTTCCAGCCGGTTTCATCACGCAGGGCAATGCCGCGCCCGGCCAGCATGGCGCGAAGGCGGCGCGTCAACACCCGGTCTTGCGTAATTAGCGCGACCGGGCAGCGGCCCTGCTGCAAATGCGCGATGACGCAAGCGGCAGCGCGATGCGCTTCGTCTTCGGAATCTTGTGCGGCGTGCAGCGACAGCGCGCCCAGCATGGGCGGGGCCGTTAGTTTGAGCGTCACAGCCTTGTGGCTGAAATGCACTTTCAAGGCCTCAACCAGAGGCTCAGACTGAAAACCCCCAAGTACCACCAGCAAGTCAAGCTGCTGAGAGAACAGCACATCGGATGGGTAGCTGGATGCCGCAGCCCAGGCCAGCGCAATCCGCCCGACTGCAAGCTCAAGCGCCAGCAGCGGGGACTCCAGCCCAACACCTAGTTGCGCAGCCATCTGCGCGCCCCAGGCTAGGCGCTGTGCGGGCGCTTGCGCGGCGGCCAGTCTTGCCATGGCCCAGCTTGCCTCAACCAAGCGTCCTGCTAACGCAGCTTGCTGTGCGACTAGGCCCGCGCGCTCCAGCAAGGCAGCGGCAGTAAGCGCATCAAGCGCTGCATCCATCTGGATATCTTCAGGCGCGGGCACAAAGCCGCCATCCCCACGTTCAGAAGTTTCAAAAGTGCCCGCCCAATTCATGGTGCTCTCAAAACGCGGCATGAACGATGCGGCTTTGCCAAGCAATGCGGTGTGCGCAGCCCAGGCGCATCTAGCCTGCTGTATCAACTGTGCGTAGGGCACCAAAACCACGCTCCGGGACGGATGCGCGCCATGGATTTCGATCGCCTCAGCCAGTTGCACCATGGCCTGCGCCCAGCACACGTCACCGGGATGAGCAGAGAGATCGGGGCTTTGCGGGGTATCGGCTATCGTGGTCATTGTATTGATAAAACTTGGGCGCAACTGCGGTGGGACTTGATTTCTGACACAATGCCCAGAACTTTAGGGCACTTCTAGCCGTATCCAGCAACCCCTCGACATAAGGAGCCATCATGGCCAGCGAACTGATTAAACATACCACCGATGCCACCTTTGACGCCGACGTGCTGAAATCCACAACCCCCGTACTGGTGGATTACTGGGCTGAATGGTGCGGCCCCTGCAAAATGATTGCGCCGATCCTGGACGAAGTCGCCACCAGTTACAGCGGCAAGCTGCAGATCGCCAAGATGAACGTCGATGAAAACCGCGATATCCCCGCCAAGTTCGGCATTCGCGGTATCCCGACGCTGATGATCTTCAAAAACGGCGAACTGGCAGCCACCAAAGTCGGTGCCATGAGCAAGGCACAACTGACCACGTTTATTGACCAGCAACTGGCTTAATTCGCAAACCTGCGTTTATTTGCGTTTAAATCTGATGGAGAAGCACTCCTCCCCATCAACGGCCTTCACAAAAACCCGCATTTTTCCTGTCATAATCCAAAAAGATTCAGCAGACGGCCTTTAACGGCGCTTTATCCAGGGTTATTGAACCAATAACCCTCCGGCTTCTTTTCAAACCTCCCCCCCGTTTTCTCCAATGAACTCACGAATGAGTTCCACCCCAGCAGGTAATCCATGCACTTAAACGAACTCAAGGCACTGCATGTGTCTGAAGTCCTCAAGCAAGCCGAAGAGCTTGAGATCGAAAACACCGGCCGCATGCGCAAGCAGGAGCTGATGTTTGCCATCATTAAAAAACGCTCCAAAACCGGTGAAACCATAGTCGCCGACGGCGTACTCGAAGTGTTGCCTGACGGTTTCGGTTTTTTGCGCGCGCCCGACTCCAGCTACACCGCCAGCACCGACGACATCTACATCAGCCCGAGCCAGATCCGCCGCTTTAACCTGCACACTGGCGACATGATCGAAGGTGAAGTGCGCACCCCGAAAGACGGCGAACGCTACTTTGCACTGAACAAGCTCGACAAGGTCAACGACGGCCCGCCCGAGGCCAACAAGCACAAGGTGATGTTCGAAAACTTGACGCCGCTGTTCCCGCGCGAACAGTTCAAGTTAGAGCGCGACATCAAGGGTGAAGAAAACCTGACCGGCCGCATCATCGACATCATTGCGCCCATCGGCAAAGGCCAGCGCGCCCTGCTGGTAGCGCCGCCAAAGTCCGGCAAGACCGTGATGATGCAGCACATCGCCCACGCCATCACCGCCAACTACCCCGACGTGGTGATGATGGTTTTGCTGGTTGATGAGCGCCCTGAAGAAGTGACCGAAATGCAGCGCAGCGTGCGCGGCGAAGTCATCTCGTCAACCTTCGACGAGCCCGCCGCCCGCCACGTTCATGTGGCCGAGATGGTGATTGAACGCGCCAAGCGCCTGGTTGAACTCGGCAAGGATGTCGTCATTCTGCTGGACTCGATCACGCGCCTGGCCAGGGCCTACAACAACGTGTTGCCGTCGTCCGGCAAGGTGCTGACCGGCGGAGTGGACGCCAACGCATTGCAGCGCCCCAAGCGCTTTTTCGGTGCAGCCCGCAAGATTGAAGAAGGCGGCAGCCTGACCATCATTGGCACCGCTCTGATCGATACCGGCAGCCGCATGGACGAGGTGATTTTTGAAGAATTCAAGGGCACCGGCAACTGCGAAATCCATCTGGATCGCCGTTTGTACGAAAAACGTGTCTTCCCTGCAATCCACCTGAACCGCAGCGGTACCCGCAAGGAAGAACTGCTGCTAGCCCCCGAAATCCTGCAAAAGTCACGGATTTTGCGTCAATTCATGTACAACATGGACGAAATCGAGTCCATGGAACTGATGCTGAAAAACATGAAAGCGACCAAAAACAACCACGAGTTCTTCGACATGATGCGAAGGGGTGGTTAACTGGTTATTGGGGTCAGACACCAATTTCGCAGCGGTGCGAAGCACCGCACCCGGAGGGCGAGCCACAGGCTCGGTGAATTTGGGCTCTGACCCCAAAAACCAGAAGGGGTGGCTAAAAACCATGACATAATATGGGGCTTCACGGAAAGTTCTCAAAACGGTTTTGAGTGGCTCCCGAAACGACACATAGAAGACAAAGGAAAGAGGAAAGATCATGAAAGAAGGCATTCACCCCAATTACCGCGAAGTCTGTTTTTTGGACATGTCGAACAACTTCAAATTTGTGACCCGCTCATGCGTGAACACCAAAGAAATGCTGAAGATGGAAGACGGCCGCGAACTACCGTTGTACAAGCTTGATACGTCGAGCGAATCGCATCCCTTCTACACTGGCACACAAAAATCCATAGACAACATGGGTGGCCGCGTTGAGCGCTTCCGCAACCGCTTTGGAAAAACTGCCGCCAAGGACGCTGCACCGGCTACTGCCGAGTAATTCCATTCCTAAATCATTCCTATATGTCGTTGCTTCGCCTTGCCGTGCTACAGCACTGCCTGCGGCTTCGCGTCTAATCTAGAAATGATGTAGAAACGGAATACGCTGCAAGGCCAGTTGCGAATAGTTTTTCTTTCGCCGCCTTCATAAAAAGCAGCCTGAAATTCAGGCTGCTTTTTTTTCGGCTTCAGTGACTCTGTGAAAATGCCAGCGTGAACAAACCATCTCCCGCCATCGTTGCCCAGTCAGCCGTGCGCCGCCTGCCCCGGCTTGCACTGGTGCTGTTTTGCCTGGCCTATGTATTGCCCGGTTTTTTTGGCCGCGCACCCTGGAAGTTTGAAGATATCGCAACTTTCGGCGTGATGCGCGAGCTGGCCTCGCCTAGCGGCCACTGGCTCGCGCCGCAACTGCTTGGGCAGGCCAATGGGTCTGATGCACTGCTGCCCTATTGGCTGGGCGCACTGGCCATCAAGTTCCTACCATTTCTGGACCCGGCTTCTGCCGTACGCATTCCATACGCCTTGCTGCTGATCTTGACGCTGCTCGCCACCTGGTATGCCGTGTATTACCTGGCCAGATCCCCGCAAGCCCAGCCAGTCGCTTTCGCCTTTGGCGGTGAGGCCAATCCGACAGACTACGCAAGAGCCATTGCCGATGCTGGCCTGCTGGCACTGATTGCCTGCCTCGGTCTGGCGCAGTTGTCGCACGAAACCACGCCTGCGCTGGCGCAACTCGGTTTTACCGCTCTGATGTTTTATGCCTTGGCGGCCAGCCCTTATCGCCGCGCTACCAAAATCTTTGGCCCGTCTCTGGGCCTGCTGATCGGCACAACCGGGCTGGCCCTCAGTGGCGCACCCACTCTTGCACTATTGTTTGGCATGGGTGGTGCACTGGTGGAGTGGACGCACATGCGATGGGGCAGCACGCAGGCATCGGCACATTTGGATGCGGACAACAAGCGCCAGTCCTTGCAATGGGTACTGCTGATCGTCGGCATCACGCTGGCTGTCTGCCTGCTTGGTTTTGCCCTTGACCTGTGGCGCTGGCGCATTGAGCTGCCCGGCGCTGACGGGCAGCCAGGCTTGACAGCATGGCGCAAGCTGGGACGTTTGCTGCTGTGGTTTACCTGGCCCGCCTGGCCGCTGGCATTGTGGACACTGTGGCGCTGGCGACTGCAACTGGCCAGCCGCCATGTGGCCTTGCCGCTGTGGTTTGCAGGTATGTCGATAGCCGCTACATTGACGACAACTTCAGCCGACCGCAGCCTGCTGCTCAGTCTGCCGCCACTGGCAGCCTTGGCGGCTTTTGCACTGCCGACTTTCAAGCGCAGTGCCGCATCGCTGATTGACTGGTTTACGCTGGTCTTTTTTACCGGTTCCAGCCTCATCATCTGGGTAGTCTGGATTGCCATGCAAACCGGCATACCCCGGCAACCGGCAGCCAATGTGGCAAAACTCGCACCCGGTTTCGAGCCGAGCTTTTCGTGGTTTGCATTTCTGGCAGCGGCCCTTGCCACACTCGCCTGGGCCTGGCTGGTAAAGTGGCGGGCAGACAAGCACCGTACCGAGATCTGGAAATCACTGGTGCTGCCCGCTGGCGGCGCAACGCTTTGCTGGCTGCTGCTGATGACGTTGTGGCTGCCCCTGCTGGACTATGCGCGCAGCTACGCACCGTTGTCACGGCAGTTGGCGGTCCGGGTCGATCCCCAGGCCTGTATCGAGGTCCATGGCCTGAGTAGTGCCCAGGTGGCAGCCTTTCAATACCACGGAAAACTGGAACTGCGCCAGGCCAGAGCCAAAGCAGCGTGCCCCTACCTGGTGGTCGATGCCGACGCGCAGGGCACGCTCAGCAGCATCGTCGATATGCCCGAGTGGGCATTCCTAGCCACGCTGCGCCGACCGACCAACAAGAACGAAAATGTGCTGCTGTTCAAACGCGTCAGCCGTCCGTGACTCCAGCCAACCCGCGCTGCTCCGTTTCTCCCGCCCCACGGCCTGCAACTGGCACGCGACGCCGCAAAGGACATGCCACGATGACCATCAGTCCCAAACCCGGCGCTCACGAATCCAAGCCGATTACCGTGCGCATCGCGGCGGTAGAACAACTGTTGCGCTCCATCCACGACTGGAATGGCTTTGAAAACCAGGTCCGCTGCGTGATGCAAGCCGCGGGCGACTACAAACCCCAGTTTGTGCTGCTGCCCGAGATCTTCACCACCCCGCCGCCCTCAGACTCCGGCGGCCTGAAGCTGGCGCACCCTCGCGGCCGGAAAGATAATTGAAAAGCGCGAGCCGCGGCCAGGCTGGCTCTCGATGTGCAGCTCGGCGCCATGACGCTGGGTCACATGTTTGACAATCGCCAGACCCAGACCGGTGCCACCGGTCTCGCGTGAGCGGCTGCTGTCCACCCGGTAGAACCGCTCCGTCAGGCGTGGGATGTGTTCTAGCGCAATGCCGAGCCCGGAATCCTTGACCGAAAACTCAGCACGCCCGTCGGGCAGCCTTTGCCACTTGACCTCGATGCTGCCGCCTGCAGGTGTGTAGCGAATCGCATTATTCAGCAGGTTGGACATCGCGCTGAGCAACTCGGCCTGCGAGCCGGCGACCTCGCCATCTGCCGCATCCTCCACCTGCAGGACATGCTTTTTTTCGTTCTGGTCCGTGAGCAGGGCCGACAAGGCGCGCCCTTCCTGCTCGCACAGGGCCAAGAGGGCATGCACGGGCACCCATTCATTGGCCCCTGGCGGCGGGCTGCCTTCCAGCCGAGACAGCGTCAGCAGATCACTGACCAGCGTCTGCATGCGGCCCGCCTGCCGGGCCATCAGTTCAAGGTAGTGGCTGCGCTCCTCTTCATTGAGTGGAAGCGTCTGAAGCGTCTCCACAAATCCCGAGAGCACGGTCAGTGGTGTGCGGATTTCGTGGGAAACATTGGCGACGAAGTCACGCCGCATGGTTTCAGCCTGTTCCAGCGCAGTGACATCGCGCGACAGCAGCAACTTGCGCCCTTCGCCATAACGATGCAAGTGCACGGCCAGCCTGACGGGCCGGCTGGCCGTACTGCGCGGGCCAATGATGACGATTTCGTGCAGGTAGTCGTCGCTTGCCAGATAACTTGCAAAAAGAGGATGACGTAGGAGGTTGCCGACATGCTGCATAACGTCCTTCTTCGGATCAAAGCCGAAGTGCATGGCTGCGGTCTCATTGCACCACTCGATGCGGTGATTTCTGTCGAGCAGAATCACCCCGTTCGGAGAGGCCTGAATGGCCGCGAGAAATTCCTGTAGGCGTGCCTCGCTGTCCGCCACCTTGCGCTCGCGCACCTTCACCAGCCGCCAGATCCGGTCGGCCACTTCGCCCCACAGGCCATCGATTCTTGCCGGGTTGGCGGTCTCGCCGCGTTTGAGCCAGAGCAGCAGGCGGGCACCGCGGCGCAGATCAATCAGCAGCCACAGTGCGCTCGCCGCGAGCAGGCCCAAAATGGCCCCTTGCGCGGGATTGCTGCCACGGAACAGAAAACGGCCCAACAAGGCACCCGCCAACTGGAACAGGAAAAATCGAAAAAGGCGCCAAGTCATGCGTCAATTGTGGAGGAAAAACCCGCCATCACTGGGTTCGGGGATGGGCCGTCAGGCGATAACCCGCACCGCGCACCGTTTCCACCAGCGATCCCGCAGGGCCCAATGCCTCGCGTAGGCGCTTGACATGGACATCCACCGTCCGCTCCTCAATGAAAACGTGATCGCCCCAGACCTTGTCGAGCAACTGGCCCCGGCTGTGAACGCGCTCCACATGTTTCATCAAATAGTGGAGCAGCTTGAACTCCGTCGGGCCCAACTTGAGCTCCTGATTCTGGAACGAGATGCGGTGGGTTGCCGCATCGAGTACCAGCGCACCGACGGTCACGCTATCGTTCAGCGTCTCAGGAGCACGCCGCCTGAGCACGGCACGGATGCGGGCCAGCAACTCCTGGGTGGAAAATGGCTTGGTGATGTAGTCGTCCGCGCCGGCATCCAGGCCCGCGATTTTGTCGGGCTCATCGCCTCTTGCCGTGATCATCAGAATAGGGATGGCTTTAGTGCGCGCGCTGGCGCGCCATTTTTTGGCCAGTTGTAAACCGCTATGACCGGGCAACATCCAGTCCAGAAGAATGACATCCGGCAACACGGCGTCAAGTTCGCGCTGCGCGGCATCGCCGTCGGCCGCCCAGATGGGCTGAAAACCGTTGTGCCTGAGGTTGACAGCAACCAGCTCTGCGATCGAAGGCTCGTCTTCCACAACCAAAACCCGAGGTACTGTCTTCATATGCAGCGATCTATGATCAGCGGACTATGGACTCAATGGCCTCCATCGAGGTGTGGCGCACATCGGCGCCCTTGACCACATAAATGATGAACTCGGCGATATTCTTGGAATGGTCGCCGATTCGCTCAATCGCCTTGGCCACGAACAGCAGGTCCAGGCTGGAGGAAATGGTGCGCGGATCTTCCATCATGTAAGTGATCAGCTTGCGCACAAAGCCATCAAACTCCTTGTCGATCGCATCGTCTTCCTTGAGGATGGACACGGCCGCGTTGACATCGAGCCGGGCAAAGGCATCGAGTGCCTTGCGCAGCAAACCGGATGCCAGGTCGGCAGCCATACGCAGCTCGGAGGACGGCAGGGTACGGGCGGCGCCACTGTTGATGATGGACCTGACCATGCGCGCAATTTTGTCCGCCTCATCGCCGGCACGCTCCAAATTCGCCGTGGTTTTGAAAATGGCGATCAGCAAGCGCAAATCGCGCGCCGTCGGCTGTCGGCGCGCGATGATGGAGGACAGTTCCTTGTCAATCTCCACTTCCATGGCATTGACACGCGTCTCCATGTTGGTGACCTCGGTGGCGGCCTCCGCGCTGAACTGCGCAAGCGCATAGACGGCGGTTCGAATCTGGGACTCGACCAGGCCGCCCATCTCCATGACGCGGGTTGAAACGCTGGTCAGTTCGCTGTCGAACTGGCTGGATAGATGCTTGTCATTCATGATCAACCAAACCTTCCCGTAATATAGTCTTCGGTTTCCTGGCGCTTCGGTTTCATGAAGATATCGTTGGTGACGCCGTATTCCACCATTTCACCCAGGTACATGTAGGACACATAGTCCGACACGCGGGCCGCCTGCTGCATGTTGTGCGTCACGATCAAAATCGTGACCGTGTTCTTGATTTCGCCAATCAGCTCTTCGATGCTTCCGGTGGCGATCGGGTCAAGGGCCGACGTGGGCTCGTCAAACAGGATGATCTCCGGGTCGGTCGCAAGCGACCGCGCGATACACACACGCTGCTGCTGACCACCAGATAAGTTGGTGGCCGATTCGTTCATCCGGTCTTTGACCTCGTTCCAGATGGCGGCTGCCCGGAGCGCGGCTTCGACCTTGTCTTCAAGATAACTCAGGGATTTTTCCCCACGCACACGCAAGCCGTAAGCCACGTTTTCGAAGATCGACTTCGGGAAGGGGTTGGGCTTTTGGAAAACCATGGAGATGCGCATGCGGACTTCGATAGGGTCAACCGCGTGGTCAAGAATATCCACATCGTCGGGGTAAAGCTCGATCTTTCCATCGTAGCGATGACCGGGATACAGATCATGCATGCGATTGAAGCAGCGCAGGTAGGTCGACTTGCCGCAGCCGCTGGGCCCGATCAAGGCCGTGACCTTGTTCTCATAAATCGGCATGCTGACGCCTTTCAATGCTTTGAAAGTGCCGTAATAAAAATCGAGATTCTTCGACTGGGCCTTGAGCGCAGGCGGGTTCTCGGGAAGCGTGATGGTAGATGGCATGGGGTATTGGGCTCTCTAAATGATTACCACTTGATGTTTTTGCGAAGGCGATAACGCAGCCAGATGGCCAGACCGTTCATGCCCAGGGTCAGGACAACCAGTACAAGACTTGCTGCCGCCGCGTTGGCATGAAACTCCGGGTTAGGTCGGGAGGTCCAGTTGAAGATCTGAATCGGCATCACGGTAAAAGGGGAAAAAATCCAGTCGAACATGCCGGCCGGAGGGTCGCCCATGAACGGCGCCGGCGGCAAAAAAGCGATGAAGGTCAGCGCACCAATCGTGATGATGGGCGCGGTTTCGCCGATAGCCCGCGACAGCCCGATGATGATGCCCGTCAGGATGCCGGGCATGCCATAAGGCACCAGATGGTCGCTGACCACTTGCCACTTGGTCGCGCCACAGGCATAAGCACCTTCACGCACAGTCTGGGGAATGGCCCGAAGCGCCTCACGCGTTGTCACAATCACAATCGGTAGGATCAACAGTGCCAAGGTCAATCCCGCCGACAGGATGCTCTGGCCGAAGCCGAAGGTGTAGACAAACAAACCGAGTGCCAGCAGGCCATACACAATGGAAGGCACACCGGCGAGGTTGCTGATGTTGATCTCGATCACATCGGTGAACCAGTTTTTACGGGCGTACTCCTCCAGGTAGATGGCGCTGGCAATGCCCACCGGTATGGCAAACAGGGCGGTGACGATCATCACGAAAAACGACCCCACCCAAGCCGACAAAATACCAGCCTCCCCGGCTCTGCGCGACGGGAAGTTGGTAAAGAACCCGGAAGAAAGCCGCGGAAAACCATCAATCACCATTTCCGCAAACAAGACCACCAGGGTCAGGATCGCCAGGGCGATGGCCACCACACCGACCAAGCCGAAAATGACATCCCAGCGCTTGTGTGATTTGATAATGGCACGAAGTTCTTCCGTGCGGTTTGCATTGCGACTCATCAATAAGCCTCCCGATATTTGCGGCGCAGCCAGTGACCCAAAAGATTGAACATCAGCGTGATCAACAGCAGCGTCAAGCCCGCCGCAAAAATGGTCTGGTAACCCACGCTGCCGTGCGGCAAGTCGCCCAGCGCGACCTGCACGATGAAAGACGTGATGGTCGCCGCAGGCTCCAGCGGATTGAGCGTCAGGTTGGGCTGCATACCAGCCGCCACCGCAAGAATCATGGTCTCTCCCACGGCACGCGAAATGCCCAAAATATAGGCCGAAGCAATGCCGGAGAACGCCGCCGGAAACACCACCCGGGTGGCCGTCTGGAAACGCGTGGCGCCCATGGCATAAGAGCCCTCACGCAGACTCATGGGAACAGCGCGCATGGCGTCTTCAGACAGCGAAGACACATAGGGAATGATCATCACACCCATCACAATACCCGCCGACAGGATGTTGAATGTGGGCAAACCGGGATAGATTTTTTGAATCAGGGGCGTAATCACCAGCAAGGCAAAAAAGCCGTAAATGATGGTGGGCACCCCGGACAACAGTTCCAGCACGGGCTTGAGCACCTCACGCACACGGTGATTCGCAAACTCGGACAGGTAAATCGCAATGATGGTGCCCAGGGGAATGGCGATGGACAGGGCCACCAGCGAACTCGACAGCGTGCCGGCCAGCAGCACGGCGATGCCAAAGTGCGCGTCGTCAAACAGCGGGGTCCACTGCGTGTCGGTCAGGAAGGTCCAGAGCGGAACATTGCTGAAGAAAACCAGCGACTCTTTAAGCAGAATATAGACAATGGCCAGGGTGGTAAACACCGAAACACTGGCTGCCATGAGCAACACAAACTCAATCATCGCGTCCGTGCGTTTTCGCGCAACCTTGATCTTGGCCAGTTCAGCCAGACGGGCTGCACCTGTCAATCGTTCAGCAATCACAATGCGATCCGAAGTAGTAGAAGCACTCATTGTAGGGTTCGTTCCGTAGACGACAGATCAAAAAAATCTGCCTGCGAACTTCCCCGAAGTTGCAGGCATATCTGGTTTAAGCCAGCGGATGGACTGGCTTACAGCTTGGCTTCGCGCTTGACCAGCTCTTCGATGCTGATGCCCACTTCATTCTTGCCACCGAAAATCGTGCCTTTTTTGTTGTCGGCCATGTGCTTGATGTTCGTGGTGTAGATGGCAGCCGGCAAGGGAACGTACTTGACCTCTTTGGCCAGCTTGGCACCTTGGCTCATGTAAAAGTCCACAAACTTCTTGACTTCGGGCTTGGCCAGGGATTTGGCGTTGATGTAGATGAAAATCGGACGGGCCAGCGGTTGGTAGGTCCCGGCAATTACAGTTTCAGGGCTGGGCGAAACCGCCGGTTTACCCTCCTTCTCGACGATAGGCAGGGCTTTGAGTTTGCCCATGTTTTCCGCGTAATACGCATAACCAAAGTAACCGATGGCATTGACATCACCGGCAATACCCTGCACCAGCACATTGTCGTCTTCGGACGCGGTGAAATCGCCGCGGCTGGACTTGGACTTGCCGACAATGGCTTCGGTGAAATAGTCGAAAGTGCCGGAGTCAGAGCCTGCGCCAAACAACTTCATCGGCTGGTCCGGCCATGTCGGATTGACTTGGTTCCAGCGCATGACTTTGCCCTGGGCTGCGGGTTCCCACATCTTTTTCAGCTCGGCCACCGTCGCCTGTTTGAGCCAGGTATTCCTCGGATTGATCGCCACCGTCAGCGCATCAAAGGCGACAGGCAGTTCGAAATACTCGATCCCGATTTTTTTGCAATCTGCCATCTCGGACGCCGAAATCGGGCGTGACGCATTGGAAATATCGGTATCGCCACGGCAGAACTTCTTGAAACCGCCACCCGTGCCGGAGACACCGACGGTGACTTTCATGCCCTTGTGGGCCTTTTGGAATTCTTCAGCAACCGCCTCGGTGACAGGATAGACCGTGCTGGAGCCGTCAATTTTGACAACCTGCGCGGAAGCGGCCAAAGGCATCGCACCAAAAAAGGCCAGCGAAGAAGTGGCCAGAATCAATTTGATAGGGGAGCATTTCATGAAATATCCTTTTGAATGAATTGAAAACCAGTTAAACCGAACTCAACAGGCGTAACTTTAAGCCGCCAATATGTCAATACCGTGACAAGCTCAAACAACTTTGCAGTTCTTCAGGGTGGACTTGCCGTTGTGCATGAGTTCGGCGGCGCCCGGGCCTTGTGTGACCAGTTTCCAGTTCTCCGCCTCATAGACGCCTGCCGCCTTGCGGTCCAGCTCGTAGCCACCTTCTTAGCGGACGTGCAGCCACTTCTGAAAAAACTGCGCCTGCCCCATCGCCGGGTCCAACTGGTAGCCAGCAAATCCCACGCGCTCGTAGAGCATGATCGCACTGCGGTTGCCCTGCAGCACCTCCAGCGTCAGCTTACAGGCGCCACGCTCGCGTGCGATCTGCTCGACAAGCGCCAGCATCTGCTCGCCGACGCGCCGGCCGCGGTGGCTGGCCAGCACCACCACATCATGCACATTGACCAGCGGCAGGCAGGCAAAGGTGGAAAAGCCTTCGATGCAGTTAATCAAGCCAATCGCTTCATCACCATCAAACGCCAGTACGCTAAAGACCTGTGGACGCGCGACCAGTGCGGCTACCAGATTGTCCTTCGCAAAATCACTGAGCGACTCACCGCCACCGGCTGGGTCCTGCGCATAAGCGTCCAGCAGCTGAACCAGCGCCCCAGCATGCACGGGGTTGAGGTAATCGGCCCTGCAAATGCGCAGGTAGGAAGGGGCTGAGTCGGTCACGCGATGTTCTTTCACTGAAAATGATAGTGTGATTTTAAAGACAGCACCAGGGCAGCTCGAGGACGACGGCTCCTAGGAAGCTAAAGCCGATAGATGCGTCTCGCATTCCCGCCCATGATAGCGGCCTGCTCGTGTGCGCTCAGGTGTGCCATCAGCAGCAGCGTTTCGTCCCACCACTGCGCGTAGCTGCTTGAGAGCTCCAGCACCGGCCAGTCACTGCCCCACACCACCCGGGAGGGCCCGAAGCACGCCAGCACATGCTCACCCCATGGCCGCACGGCGCCGGGCGGGGGTGAATGGCCGGCCTCGGTCAACAGGCCGGAGAGCTTGCACATGGCGCCGGTTTCCATGGCCAGCTGCGCGATGCCGTCGGCCCACGGCTGCCACTCACCCGCGGCAATAGCGGGCTTAGCCGCATGGTCTATCACCAGACGTAAATCCGGGTAACGCCCGGCCAGCGTCACGATGTGGGGAAGATGAACGGACTTGACCAGTGCATCGAACACCAGGCCGCAATCCGACATGGCCTGGAGCGCCGGGGCCAGCGCGGCTTGCAGTATCCATTCGGCATCTTCAATGTCCTGCAGCATGGGACGCAGGCCCTTGAGCCGCGGATGCCGCGCGAGTACGTCGATGCGAGCAGGCGCATCGACTGCAAGTAAATCCACCCAGCCCACGACGCCAAGAACAGCGGGATTCGCCTCGGCCTGCGTCAGCAGAAAGTCGGTTTCGGCTTCGGTGGGCGCCGCCTGCACCAGCACGCCGCCCGTGACGCCGTGCGGTGCAGACTGGGCTCGCCAGTCACTGACGGCGACATCACGGTAAATGGGCGACAGCACGGGTGTCAACCAGCCATAGTCGTCACGCGCCAGTCGCCAACAATGAAAGTGTGCGTCGATGCTCATGGTGTGGGCGCTTCAGAAGGAATCAGGTTCTGCACACGCAGTGCGACCCAGAATTCAGGCGCAATGGGGTGCTGCAGCATGGCCTGCGCATCGTCCCATTCGGCTACCTTGCGCGCGCCGAGCATCACAATTTCCACCGCGGGATGGGCCAGCGGAAATTGCAACGCCGCCGCACGCAGGGGAATGCCGTGGGCCTCGCACACCGATTCAATCTGCCCGGTGCGCTCCACCCATTCCCGCGCAGCCGGCGCGTAGTTAAAAGAAGCCGCTCCAGCGCCTGTGCTCTTGACGCCGGTGGCAAGAATGCCTGAGTTGAACACCCCGCCCAGCGCAATGCGGACACCGCGTGCCACGCAGTGCGGCAGTAGCGCGGGCAGAGCGCTGTGGTCGAGCAGGCTGTAACGCCCGGCCAACATCAATACATCCAGATCAGCCTCACGCAACACCTGCAACACCACGTCGACATCATTGGTACCCAGCCCGATGGCGCGCACCAGGCCTTCTTTTTTGAGTTGCTGCAACGTCGGTAAGGTTTCACGGAGCACCTGTGCCAACACCTCAGGCGCGTGCGCGCCGTGCGTCGCTACGTCGGGGTCGTGCACATAGGCCACGTCCAGCCGCGACAGTCCCAGTCGCTGCAGGCTGTCTTCCACGCTGCGGCGGGTGCCGCTGGCGCTGTAATTCCACGCCTGCCGGAAAGGCAGTATGTCGACATAGCCATGCTGGGCACGGGGCTCCCCGGCATCGGGCGTCAGCACCCGCCCCACTTTGCTGGACAGCACAAAGTCATCACGCGAGTGACTGCGCAGCGCATTGCCCAGCCGGTGTTCGGACAGGCCATGTCCGTAATGTGGTGCAGTATCAAAGCTGCGGCAGCCGCTGACCCAGGCCGCATCCACCAGCGCCCGTGCATCATCATCGCTGACGGCCGAAAACAGATTGCCCAGCGGCGCACCACCCAAGCCGATCCGCCACTGGCTCCCTGCGCAAGAAGGAAAAAAAAGAGTCATTTCAGGGTAAGTCCCAATAAAAGTTTAGCCATCTTATAGCTAACATGTCAGTCATTGACACGGGGAAATCCCGTGGTTTCTCACACAACTCTCTGCCCTTTTCGACTCTTTCATGCTGAAAAACCTGCCGCCACTGCTAACCCCCGATGCCCTTCATGCGCTGGCCAGCATGGGCCACGGCGATGACGTGGCAATTGTGGATGCCAATTTTCCGGCTGCCCGCGTGGCGCAGCAAGGCGGCGCCCGGATGGTGCAACTGGCTGGTACCAGCGCAACGGAAGCCCTGAAAGCCGTTTTGCAGGTATTGCCGCTCGACAATTTTGTGGCCAAGGCCGCCTGGACGATGCAGGTGGTGGGTGACGCTAACGCTGTTGCCGTGCCGGTTGCCGAGTTTGCCGCCGCCCTGCGGCAGGCGGGTGAACAGCCTGCCGTCACGCTGGAGCGTTTTGATTTTTACCAACGTGCGCAGTCGGCCTTCGTGATCCTGCGCACCGGCGAGCGGCGCAAGTACGGCAACATCCTGCTGCGCAAAGGCGTCATTGCCAGCGACAGTGAGTGACTATGAGCAGCGCCGCCCACTCCGCCCCCATCAGCCTGCGTGCGCAAGCCTACGAGAGCTTTCAGCAGCAGATTGTTGACGCCAACATTCGCCCCGGCCAGTTCATCTCGCAGCGCGAACTAATGCAACTGCTGGGCATGCCACTGGGTGCAGTACGTGAACTGATCCCGCGCCTAGAAGCCGAGGGCTTGCTTAAAACCGTGCCGCAACGTGGCCTACAGGTGGCCCATGTCGACCTGAAGCTCATCAACAACGCCTTCCAGTTGCGTCGACTGCTGGAGCGCGAAGCGGCCAGCAGATTTGTGACTACCGTGTCGGACCGCGACCTGGCCGCTATTGAGCAGGCGCACCTGGACATCGTGCGGCGCGCGCGCAGTGCAGCCATTGACGACGATTTGCTCAAAGACGCCACTGCGGTGGACTGGGGCCTGCACGACATGATGATTGACGCGCTTGGCAGCGAGTTGATTTCCGATATTTACCGGATCAACAGCCTGCGTGTGCGCCTGATCAAGCTTGAATCCTCTACCCTTTCCGCAGACGTGCTGATTCCCGCCATGGAAGAGCATCTCTGGTTTATAGCCGCCCTCAAGCGGCGCGACGCGCAAGCCGTGATCGACCGCCTGAGCCACCACATTGAAAGTGCGCACCGTCGCGTACTTGGACTGCCGCGGCCGACGCTACCGTGGTCTTTGGAGAACCCTGCATGACCGAGTCCCAACATCCCGCGAACCCTGCTGCATTCTGCGGCATCTGGCCCGCCCTGCTAACGCCCCTGAAGCCGGACCTGGGCATTGACCACGCCCGCCTTGCGGCCCATTGCAAAACGCTGCTGACCAGCGGCTGCCACGGCGTGACCGCCTTCGGCACCACCGGCGAAGGGCCGTCGTTTTCCATAGCCGAGCGCAAGGAAGCGGTTGAACAGTTAATTAAGAACGGCATCTCGGCATCTCAAATCATGGTGTCCACCAGCTGCTCGGCTCTGCCCGAAACACTGGAACTGACGCGCCATGCGGTCAATAGCGGCGTGCACGGCTGCCTAATACTGCCGCCCTTCTTTTTCAAAGGGGTCTCTGACCAAGGCGTCATCGACTGCTACCGCTATGTGATTGACGGCCTGGCCGACGACAGGCTCAAGCTTTACCTGTACCACATCCCGCAAGTCACCGGTGTAAGCCTGTCGCATCATGTGATTGCCACGCTCAAACAGATGTACCCCAAGACCATTCTGGGCATCAAGGACAGCGCCTGCGATAGCGCGCATTCCGTGGGCTTGGCCGAGGCCTTCATGAAAGACCTGACGGTATATGTAGGGTACGAGCCCGATTTACCGGAAATGGGGCGGCGCGGCAGCACGGGCGCCATCAGCGGCCTGGCCAACTTCATGCCGCGCGTGGTTCACCGCCTGGTGACGCAGCCCGACGCGCCTGCAACGCCCGCCGAACGCGAGCGCGTGGTCAAACTGCTCGACCTGCTGGGCAGCTATTCGCTGATGCCTGCGCTCAAGGGCATCATGGCTATTTTGAGCGGCGACCCCGCTTGGCTGCGCGTGCGGGCACCGCTGGTGGCCTTGAACCCTGACCAGTTCCAGTCCCTGGAAAAAACCATCATCGCTTTCGGGATTGATGCAAAATCCGACTGACCTGATCACTGAACCCCTGTCAGGCATGCCTGATCCCCTATTCGACAATCGACGAGTTTGCAAGCCACTTAACCACAAAGGACACCATGAGAACTTCCCTGAACAGCCTCTTTCGCCGCAGCCTGCTGGCCACCGCTTCCGCCGTGATCCTGATGGGTGCCCTGCTGCCCGCCGCACAGGCCCAAAACAAAACCGTGCTGCGCATTTCCACCCCGGCAGTGCCGGACGACTGGCATGCCAAGATGTGGACAGCCTTCAAGGACTCGCTGGACAAGAGTGCCACGGGTGAGTTTGACGTGCAGATCCACCTGAGCGGCTCGCTGTTCAAGCAAGGCACCGAGCCCGCTGCGATGGCGCGTGGCAACCTTGAGTTGGCCTCCATATCGGCGCAGGACATCGCGAAAATTCTGCCGGAATACTCGATCTTTACTGCCGGTTACCTGATCCGAAATCCGGATCATCAGCAGAAGGTGTTCAACGGCCCGATCGGCGCCGAAATGTACAAGGCGGTGGCCGAGAAGATGAACGTGCAGATCTTGGCCGTTGCCTACCTCGGCAGCCGCCAAGTTAATTTGCGCGAAGTGAGAAACGTGCGGACACCGGCCGATCTCAAAGGCGTCAAGCTGCGCATGCCGGGATCCAAGGAATGGCTGTTCCTGGGCGAGGCCCTGGGCGTCACGCCCACGCCACTGGCCTTTGGCGAGGTTTACCTGGGCCTGAAAACCGGCACCATCGATGGCCAAGACAACCCGCTGCCCACGGTGCGTGCCGCCAAATTCTTCGAGGTCACCAAGCAGATCGTGCTGACCAGCCACCTGACCGACGGCGTCTTTATCGCCATCTCGAACAAGAGCTACAACGCGATGAACTTTGCGCAGAAACGCAAGGTCCTTGCGGCAGCGCAGGCGGCGGTGGCCTTCAACAACGAGAACCGGATCAAGGAAGAGGCTCAGTTGGTGGACTTCTTCAAGAAGGAGGGCTTGCAGGTGATTACGCCGGATGTAGATGCCTTTCGCAAGACGGTGCAGGCGGCCTACCAGAAGTCTGATTTCGCCAAGACCTGGCCCGCCGGCCTGCTTGAGCGCGTGAACGCGACCAAGTAAGCATTAAGACAAGCATGAAGAGCTGGCCGAAAAAAGCTGCCGATGCAATCGGCGGTGGACTTTTTCTGACCCTCTTCATCGTGTTTGTGATCCAGATCACGGCGCGATTCGGTTTCAACAAACCGATAGCCTGGACCGACGAAGCCGCCGTGATCCTGTATATCTGGGTCATCCTGTGGTCTGTTGCGGCGATCGTGCCGGAGCGTGAGCACGTGGCGTTCGACCTGATCTGGAACAGCGTCGGCCGGCGCATGCGCCAGGCGATGCGCATCGTCGGCAACCTGCTGATTGGCGGACTGGCGCTGGCGGCGCTGCCAGGCACCTGGGACTACGTCCGCTTTATGGCGCGCGAGGGTACTCCGGTGCTGAATATCCCGTTCATGTGGGTTTTTCTGCCTTTCGTGCTGTTGATGGCAGCATTGGTCGCACGGGCTGCATGGGCGATCTGGAACGCCTTGCGCGGAGTTGGCCTGGAAGCCGAATTGCGCGTATCTTCGCTGTGACAGCAGTATGAATGTTGGAGTAACTGTTCTTGTCTGCGTGCTGCTGAGCGGCATGCTGCTGCGCATGCCGATCGGCTTCTCCATGCTCGCCTCGGGCATCGCCTACCTGCTGGTCAAAGGCCAGGACATCGGGCTGGTCGCTGAGCAGATCGGCAATGGCCTGTACAACAGCTATATGCTGCTGGCAGTGCCGATGTTCGTGTTTGCCGCCAACATCATGAATGCCGGAACCGTCAGTGAACGCATTTTTGACTTCTGCCGCATTCTGGTCGGACGCATGCGTGGCGGCCTGGCGCAGGTGGACATTCTGGTCAGCGTGATCTTCTCCGGCATGAGTGGCAGCGCGATTGCCGACGCCGCCGGCCCCGGCCTGGTGACGATTCGCCAGATGCTCAAAAAACCGGAATACTCGCGCGGCTTCGCCGGCGCCGTGGTGATTGCCAGCGCGACCATTGGGCCTATCATTCCACCGTCGATCCCGATGGTGATTTACGCAATGGTGTCTGGCGCCTCGGTCGGCGCACTGTTTCTTGGCGGCGTCGTACCCGGCTTCATGATGGCCATCTTGATGATGATCGTGGTGCATTTCATCGCGGTCAAACGCAACATGCCGCGTGACGCCCCGGTTCCGCGTTCCGAGTGGGCTGGCCTCGTGTTTCGCGGCGCCTTGCCGCTGTCCATGCCCATCGTCTTGCTGGGCGGCATCTATTCGGGCGTGTTCACGCCGACCGAAGCCGCCGCCGTGGCGGCCCTGCACTCGCTGATCCTAGCCACCGTGTTTTTCCGCGCACTGACCTGGAACAGCTTCTGGGGCGTGGTGCTGGAGTCGACACGCGTCAGTGCCGTGATCACCATCATCCTGGCCGGCTCTTTCATCCTCAACTATGCGTTCACGGCCGAAAGTGTGCCCCAAGCCATAGCGCAGTGGGTGAACAGCATGCATCTGTCGCAAGTCGGGTTCCTGCTGCTGGTCAACCTGATGTTCCTGGTCCTGGGCTCTTTCCTCGATGTGTCGGTGCTGCTGCTGGTGTTCGTGCCGATGCTGCTGCCGGCGGCCAAACTGCTGGGCATCGACCTGGTGCACTTCGGCGTGCTGGTGGTGCTCAACATGATGATCGGCCTGATTACCCCGCCCTTTGGCATGCTGCTGTTCGTGACCAAGGCCCTGACCGGCATACCGATCGGCGAAATGGTGAAAGAGGGTTGGCCTTTCCTGGTCATGCTGCTGCTGCTGTTGCTGGCCATAACCTTCTTTCCGCAAATTGTGCTCTGGTTGCCGCAAACCATGGGCTACGGCGTTCCGAAGTAGCGGCTGTGCCGAGTCACCCGGACACCAACCCCCTGGGCATGCGCGGCATCGTACCCAGCATGAATACGCCGTTTCTGGCGGATGGCTCCATCGATGTCGAGGGTATCCGGCGGTCCGCGGAAGCGGTCTTGGCGGCCGGTGTGGCTGGCATGCTCGTGCTGGCCGTGGCGGGTGAAACCGGCAGCCTCGATGCAACGGAAAAGCACCTGGTCGCCCGAACCTTCGTGCGTCAGGCGGCCGGTCGTGTACCGGTCATCATTGGCTGCAGCAGCAGCCAGCAGGCTGATCGCGTGGCCCTGGCGGCGATGGCGCGTGAAATCGGCGCATCGGCCATGTTGTGTCAGGTACCTGACGGCTTGCGGGGCCAGGCACTTGTGGCGCAGATGCAGGCACTGGTGGAGGCAGGCCCCGCGATGCTCATGGTGCAGGACCTAGACTTCGGTGGCCCGGGCCTGCCACTGGCCGACATCCTGCTGCTGCGCAAACACATTCCCGCGTTCCGGTGCCTGAAGATCGAAGTCGCCTTGCCCGGGCCGAAATACACCGCAGTGCTGGCGGCAACCCATGGTCAGCTGCACGTGAGCGGCGGCTGGGCGGCGGCCCAGATGATGGAAGCCCTGCACCGTGGCGTGCATGCCTTCATTCCGACCGCGATGGACGCTGTCTACGTCGAGATTTTTCGCCTGTTTGCGGCGGGCCTGCACGGCGCGGCGCGCGGTTTGCATGCCCGCCTGACGCCGGTGCTGGCATTTTCGAACCAGCATCTCGACGTGAGCATCCGGTTTTTCAAGCACCTGCGCCAACGCGAAGGGCTATTCGCCACGGCGTACTGCCGAGCCGGCGTGGCCGAGCTCGATACCCACCAGCTGCGCGAGCTGGAGATCAACCTGCAGCGGGTGATTGCACTGCAGGACTCCCTGAATGTGAATACGCGACCCGGAGATTAGGCGCGAACAGTATCTGCAACCCGCTCGGCGCACGCCCTAGCCTGCACCGCATCGCGGGCCTCGACCATCACCCTCAGCAGTGGCTCGGTGCCGCTGGCGCGTATCAATAAACGGCCAGTATCACCAAGCTCTGCTTCCACGGTTTTGGTCATGGTTGCAAGCTTGTCGCTGCTTTTCCAGTCCTGCCCGGCCTTGAGCTTGACGTTGATGAGTGTTTGCGGAAACAGCACCACATCACCGAGCAACTGCGCAATCGTTTTGCCGCTGCGCACACAGGCTTGCAGCACCTGCAGCGCGCTGATGATGCCATCGCCCGTGGTGTGTTTGTCGAGCGCCAGCAAGTGGCCAGAACCCTCACCGCCCAGCAGCCAGCCACGCTTTTCCAGCTCTTCCAGCACATAGCGGTCACCGACTTGGGTGCGTATAAACTCAACGCCCTTGGCTTGAAGCGCCAATTCAACGGCCATGTTGGTCATCAGCGTGCCGACTGTGCCAGGTACTTTTTCGCCCCGCGCTAGGCGCTCATTAACCATCAAGTACAGCACCTCGTCGCCATTGAAAAGTCGGCCCGTGCTGTCCACCAGCTGCAAGCGGTCAGCGTCGCCATCAAGGGCAATGCCGTAATCGGCTTGGTGCTGCTTCACAGCTTCTATCAATGCCTCGGGGTGCGTCGCGCCGACCTTGTCATTGATGTTCATGCCGTCTGGCGCACAGCCAATGGCGATGACTTCTGCACCTAGTTCATGGAAGACTTTGGGCGCAATGTGGTAGGCCGCACCGTGCGCACCATCGACCACAATCTTCAAGCCCTTGAGGGTCAGATCATTGGGAAAAGTACTTTTGCAAAACTCGATGTAGCGGCCTGCGGCATCGTCCAGCCTGCGGGCCTTGCCCAGCGTACTGGAGTCAGCCCACACGGGCGCTTCTTCAAGCGCAGCTTCAACGGCGATCTCCCACGCATCGTCCAATTTTCTGCCTTGTGCACTGAAAAATTTGATGCCGTTGTCAGGATAGGCGTTATGGCTGGCGCTGATGACCACGCCTAGGCTGGCGCGCTGTGCGCGGGTCAGGTAGGCCACGCCGGGTGTGGGCAATGGCCCGAGCAGCACCACATCAACACCAGCGGAATTAAAGCCTGACTCCAGCGCACTTTCAAGCATGTAGCCCGAGATGCGGGTGTCTTTGCCAATTAGTACCGTGGGGCGGGCCTCAGTGCGCTTGAGCACGCGGCCCACTGCGTGCGCCAGGCGCAGCACGAAGTCAGGCGTAATCGGCGGCAGGCCGACCGTGCCGCGAATACCGTCTGTGCCGAAGTATTTTCTTGTCATTGTTGTTGTCCCTTGAGAGCCATGTTGTTTGACCATGGCAGTGATTTTAGAGTGTGGCCTTGTGACAGGTAACGTGCCGGGGGTTCCAGAAATTCGATTCTCGGGATGCAGGGCAAGGCGCACGGAGCACAGGAACCGGAAGGGTTATTGGGGTCAGACGCCAATTTCATTGCGATGCAGAGCATCGCACCCGGAGGGCGTGCCAAAGGCACGATGAATTTGGACTCTGACCCCAAAAACCCTACGAGCACCGCGCAACGCCGCCATGCGCCCGAGAATCGGATTTATGGAATCCCCCGGGCGGCGGACCAGACCTTGAGCGCTTGCACGGTTTCGCGCACATCATGCACCCGCACGATACGTGCGCCCCGATCAACGGCCAGCAGAGCCGCCGCCACGCTGGGCACCATGCGGTCAACCACATCGAGTTGCGCCACCGATTCCAGCGAAGTTCCGCAGACTGCGGCCAGCGACGATTTGCGCGACCAGCCAGCCAGCAACGGATGCCCCAACGCAAGCAACTCGCGTTGCCGCGCCAGCAGTGAAAAGTTTTGCGCAACCGTCTTGCCAAAACCAATACCCGGGTCAAGCACCATGCGCATCCTGTCCACACCCATCGCTTCAAGCCGGGCAGTAGCATCGTTTAAAAAAGCCAGCACCTGGGCCAGCACGTCGCCCTCCATAGGCGCAGTCTGCATGGTGACAGGCTCTCGGTGCATGTGCATCAGGCACACGCCGCAGGCCGAATGCCTGGCCACCACCTCTCTGGCCCCCGGTTTGCGCAGCGCCCAGATGTCGTTGATGATGTCAGCCCCCATATCCAGTACCGCCTGCATCACTTCAGGCTTATAAGTGTCTACCGATACCGGAACTCCTAGCGTCACGGCATGTAGCACCACAGGCAGCAGTCGCGCCAGTTCCTCGCCAACTGGCAGCGGCGCAGCACCGGGTCGGCTGGATTCGCCGCCAATGTCCAGAATGTCTGCCCCGTCCTTTATGAGCTGCTCGCAGTGCAGAACAGCCGTGTCTGTCGTGGCGTGCTGCCCAGCGTCCGAGAACGAGTCAGGCGTGACATTAACAATGCCCATGACACGGGGCTTGGTTAGATCAATTTGGAAACGGGAAGTTTGCCAAAACATTGCAAGTCAAAGAGGTCAAATAAAAATTCAGAAATTAAAACCGCTCAGGTTCAGCAACTCCGAGATCACGGCAAATCTTCCTGGCAAGTTGATTGTTGATCTCTGTATGTCG
>Ga0209491_10002077_pt1 | contig 36737 bp, 36 predicted proteins | sample BON02_FD_187213 | JGI IMG/M metagenome (GOLD analysis project Ga0209491, IMG submission 187213) | Freshwater microbial communities from Lake Bonney liftoff mats and glacier meltwater in Antarctica - BON-02 (SPAdes) (version 2) | ecosystem: Environmental > Aquatic > Freshwater > Ice > Glacier... | reverse complement strand
CGCTGCCGCCCGAAACTTCGACGATCTCGAAACCGCCATCGCAAACATCTGCAATCTCTACGACCCAAAGGAATGCTGGAACTATTTCAAGGAAGCCGGATATGTGTCAGATTAATCGCACGGTGCTCTAGTCGATTTCGTTCATGTAGTTTGGCAACCAGCCTTCATGTGCTTCCCGGAGCCGGGAGAGGGGCAGTTCAGCCACTTTTCGTGCTTTGACTGGCTCTTCAATGAAGACGAGATTATCGCCTTGGACACTTCCGCACCAGCCTGCATTGATGGACAATTCGTGGCCTCTCCGCACGATCTCGGCCTGTGACGACTGCGGAACAGCAATCAGGTAACGCGCCGAGGCTTCGCAGAACAGGTTCATTGCGGCGGCCTTGTCCTGGCCTATATCTTCGATCGAGACTGTCATTCCCATGCCACTCGCCAGCGCCAATTCGGCCGCAGCACAAGCAATTCCACCATCGCTGACATCGTGCACGGCATGGACAAGCCCGTCGTGAATGAGTTGCCTTACGAAAGTCGCGTGCTTCTTCTCAATTTCGAGGTCGATGGGTGGCGGCGATCCGAGATATTCCCCTTTCAGCCCAAGCCATTCGCGCGCAAAAAGTGAGGCGCCGAACTGGCCAGTCGTGTCGCCAATGAAAATCAGCACGTCGTCTTTTTGTGCGCCCTTGAGCGTCGCTATCTTGCTGACATCCTCGATCAGTCCGATCCCGCCCACGACCGGCGTCGGTGGAATGGCCACGCCGTCGGTCTCGTTATAGAGCGAGACGTTGCCGGACACGACGGGGAAGTCGAGCACGCGGCAGGCCTCGGCCATGCCTTCGATGGCCTTGACGATGTAGCCCATCGTGGCGGGCTTTTCCGGGTTGCCGAAATTTAGGTTGTCGGTGATTGCAATCGGTGTGGCACCGACTGATGACAGGTTGCGATAGGCTTCTGCAACAGCCTGCTTGCCGCCCTCAAAAGGGTCGGCGGCGACATAGTGCGGGTTGCAATCGGAACAGATGGCGAGCGCCTTGTTCGTGCCGTGGATGCGCACGATAGCAGCGTTACCCATGCTCTGCGAACTATCGACCGTGTCGTTCATCACGTGGCGGTCATACTGTTCCCAGATCCAGCGCTTGGACGCCATGTCCGGACAGGACATCAGCTTGAGCACCACGTCGCCATAATCCCCGGGCTCAGGGAATCTGGAGATGTCGAGTACGGCGCGTTTTGGCGGCTCGATCCATGGCCGGTCATAATTGGGAGCGTCTTCAGCCAGCGGTGCGACAGGGATATCGCACACGACCTGCCCAAACTGCGTGAGCACGAGGTGGCCGGTATCCGTCGTCTCGCCGATAACTTCGGCGGAGAGATCGTACTTGTCGAAAATCGCCTTCGCCATGTCGATCTTGTCGGGATAAAGCACCATGAGCATGCGCTCCTGGCTTTCCGACAGCATGATCTCATAGGCGGTCATGCCCTCTTCGCGCTGGGGCACCTTGTCGAGGTCCATGACAACGCCGATGCCTTCGCCATTGGCGCCGCCACTGGCCGCCATTTCGACGCTGGACGATGTCAGGCCGGCTGCGCCCATGTCCTGGATGGCCTGGATCGCGTCAGTCGCCATCAGTTCGAGGCAGGCCTCGATCAGCAGCTTTTCGGTGAACGGGTCGCCGACCTGAACGGTGGGACGTTTCTCCTCGTCACCTTCGGAGAATTCGGCCGACGCCATGGTTGCGCCGTGGATGCCGTCGCGGCCGGTCTTGGAGCCGACATAGAAGATCGGGTTCCCGGGCGTGGCGCCGCGCGCATAGAAAATCTTGTCCTGGTCCGCGAGGCCAATGGCCATCGCGTTGACGAGGATGTTGCCATTGTAGCCAGCGTCGAACTGCGTCTCGCCCGCGACCGTGGGCACGCCAACGCAATTGCCATAGCCGCCGATGCCGGCGACGACACCCGCCACGAGGCTGCGGGTCTTTGGATGGCTCGGGTCGCCGAAGCGCAGGGCGTTGACCAGCGCGATTGGGCGCGCGCCCATTGTGAACACGTCACGCAGGATGCCGCCGACGCCAGTCGCCGCGCCCTGGTAGGGCTCGATGTAGGACGGGTGGTTGTGGCTCTCCATCTTGAAGATGGCGGCCTGGCCGTCGCCGATATCGATCACGCCGGCATTCTCGCCGGGACCCTGGATGACGCGGGCGTTCTTGGTCGGGAATTTCGACAGGTGGCGCCGGGATGACTTGTAGGAGCAATGCTCGGACCACATCACCGAATAGATGCCGAGTTCGACCAGGTTTGGGTGGCGGCCAAGGCGGGTGACGAGGCGTTCCCACTCATCGGCCTTGATGCCGTGTTCGACGCCTTCTTTGGCGGTCTGAGTGGTCGTTAGCTGGGCGAGTATCGCAGATGTATCAGGCATGCGGGCGCTTTAACCGCAAAGTGCCCGAGTCGCCAGCCTGATTGTGCTCACTCGGGCGTTTGGGCCGCCTGCCAAGCGGCACCCTCGGATTTGGCCAGTGCGACCAGATTGCCCATCGCGAGGTTCATATCGACGAGATGCAGGCCCCAGTCGGCCAGGATTTCGCCGTTGACGAGCACGTCGCCGGGAATGTCATCGGCGCGCGGGTCCGTCGGATCAGCCTTGATTGAAATGGCCAGCCAGTCGTGCGTTTCATTGGCTTCGCACGTGGCCGTCAGAAGGTCCGGAAGCGAAACGAAGGGCGTCTCGACGGGTACGCCATAGTCGTTTGGCGCAGGCCGTCCGAGGCTTTGGCGCGGCATGAAGGCGTGCAGGCCATCTCCGTCGCCCGTGAGCTCTGTGGGGTTGTTACAGACGGCGCGGTGGTCACCATCCGCTAGTCCGAACCGGGAGTCGGCTGGCGGCGGCGCGGTCGCGCGGAAGCTCTCGAAGTTCACGAGGCAACCGGTTTCGGCGCCCGATTTGCAGACGGGCAGGCCTGCTGCCTTGCCAGTTGCCGGGTCAATCCTGGTTGGAAACCCGATGGCGTGTACGGCAATCAGTTTCGCTTGGTCTGGCGATCCGACGATGTCTGTTTTCAGCATGTCGTAAATCATGCCGGCGCCCTGTGAATGACCGATCAGGACCACGCCGCGACCATTGTTCTGGTCCTTCATGTATGTGTTCCAACTGTCGATCACGTCGGCATAGCGCATCTCTGCATTAGCGGTGGACTGGCCCGTCATCATCTGCGTGCGCAACTCGAGCAGCGTGCGCTGGCGGTAGATGGGTGCGAACAGGCGGCATGTCTCGCCATAGCGTGCGAACTGGTTTGCCACGACATTCAGTTCTTCGGGCCCGGGGGTCATGTCGCTGTTGGGCGTCGGGTCAAACGAGACGGTGGGATAGATGTAGAAGCAATCAAACTCAGGATCGACGGCAGGTTCGAACGGGATGATCGAGGTCGTACCGTCGGCAGCGATTGCGGTCGCGGTCAGGTCAATCGCGCAGGCGTCTGACGCCTTGTCGGGGTGGCACAGCCAGTTTGCCATGTCGGCATAATCATTCTGTTCGAAACCGGGGGCTTGCGCCGCTGCCGGCTCGGCGACGGGCGTTGCGTTGTTGCTCTTCGGTGCGTCTTTGGAGCACGATGACAGGACGAGCGCGGTAGCGCCGATCAACAGCTTCTTCAACATGGATGTTTCCTCGGATTTCTGCTTGCCGAGAAGTGCTGTCAGATTCTCAGAGCCTTGTCGATTTCTGAAAGGTGGCGGGCCTTGTCGGCGTCGCTGAGAAAGGCGCCGGTGAAACTGTTTCGGGCGAGTTGAACGAGTTGATCGGCGCTGAGGTCGAGTGCGTCGGCGATCTCAAGATAGTTCTGGTTTATGTACCCGCCGAAATAGGCGGGGTCATCCGAGTTGACCGTCACAAGCAAGCCCGCTTCCAGCTGTGTCTTCAGCGGGCTGTCGCGAAGGTCGTCGATGACGCAGAGCGACAGGTTGGAAAGGGGGCAGTTGGTCAGTGGCGTTTGCGAATCGAGCAGGACCTGGACCAGTCCGGCATCCTCCATTGACCGGTTGCCATGGTCGATGCGGTCGGCGCCGATATCGATGAGCGCTTCGCGGACATATTCCGGCGGTCCTTCCTCGCCGGCATGGAGACAGAGCTTGAATCCCAATTCCCGGCATTTCGCAAATAGGCGCCCAAACTTGGACGGCGGGTTGCCGACTTCTGAACTGTCCAGGCCGACACCAATGAAACGGTCGTGATAAGGCGTCGACTCGTCGAGGAGCGCGAAGCCGTCCGCCTCACTCAGATGGCGCAGGAAGCTCATGATCAGGCGTGACGTGATGCCGAGTTTTTCCTCGCCGTCGTTCAGCGCGCGGAGAATGCCATCGGCGACCGTCGCAAAGGCGACGCCGCGTTCGGTGTGCGCCTGCGGGTCGAAGAATATCTCTACATGGCGGACACTGTCGGTGGCTACGCGTTGAAGATAGGCCCATGTCAGGTCGTAGAAATCCTGCTCATGGAGAAGGACGGCCATGCCCTGATAATAGATGTCGAGGAATTCCTGAAGATTGGAGAAGGCGTACGCAGCCCGGGCCTCCTCCAGAGTCTTGAAGGGCACCGTAATCTTGTTGCGCTCCGCAATTGCCAACATCAGTTCGGGCTCGAAGCTGCCTTCGATGTGGAGGTGGAGTTCGGCTTTGGGCAGTTTGGCGATCAGCGAAGCACGGTCAGTCATTCAAGGCCTCCAGGAGTGGTCTCAGGTGGGATTCATAGTTCCGCCAGCGACCCGAAGAACGCTGGTAGAGCGGTTCGCGCACTTGCCAGACGCTGGCCGTCTTAACAGGCGTGCGGCTATTGTGAAAGTCGAGGCAGGCGGCGTCAAACGGCAGGTTGAGGAAGGTCAGGACCTTCCGGATTTCGAGTTCAGGCGATCGTACCAGCGCATCATAATCCACATCGATAATCTTGTCCGGAGCGATGGATTTCCAATGCGCCATGAGCCCTTGATAAGCGCGGTATTGGTGGCCGAGATGGGCGAGGTCGAGGGCGTGAGGCTGCATGTGGCTGAGGTGGAGGAAATAGTTCGACAGGCACGTGTCGAGGGGGTCTCGGACCGTGTGAAGGATGCGCGCATCCGGAAACAACCTGAGTATGAGACCGATATGGTAGAAATTGTCGGGGCGTTTGTCCGTGACGATGCCTGAAGCGCCAGGCAAGCGGAGCGCCACGCCTGAGAGATACACGTCGCGCAGCTCGGCGGCTCGTGCGGTGGAAAGATTGGCCAGGCTTTGCGGGTAAGGTCTCAGGTCGCGCGCTGCGATCGTGCCCAGAAGGGGAAGCTCTCCGCCCGTTGTAACGGCGCTGTGCGCGGACAAGACCTGTTCCAGCAAAGTCGAACCGGACCGGAACTGGCCGAGGATGAACACGGGCGAAAGCGCGCCGGTGCTGGTAGGAGTGATCGGCCCAGGAGCCGGCAGGGACATGAGCGCTGCTACCAGCGCATGCTGGCGCGCAGGATCGTAGCCAGGTTGCTTCGGGTCGCGCGCCGCGAGACTCTGGGCATTCGCGTTCTTGAACGCCTCAAATGCGTGGTCATAGGCGCCGACCTGATCGAGCAGGCGACCGAGCGCAAATCCAAGACTCGTCCGGGCGGAGGCGGGCAAGTCGGTGCGAACAAGCGCAGACTGAATCTGTACGACAAGCTCATCATGCGGCGAATCGATTTTCGACAAATTGGCGAGGCGGGCGAGGGGTTCCGGTTCGCTCGGCGATTGTTGGAGCAGTGTACGGTATTCGGATGCCGCGCCTTCACGGTCGCCCAGGTCTTCAAGCGTGTTGGCGAGATTGAACCGGGCGTGTCCATAGCGGGGATTGATCGCGAGTGCGGCGCGGTACGAGTCCTGAGCCTTGGCTGGGTCAAGCAAGTCGTCGGCAAAGATCACCCCCTTGTTGAGGAGCACTTCTTCGGGACCGCTGACATTGAGCGCGAGGGCGCGATCATAGGCGGCAATGGCGGCAGTCGGGTCGCCGGCACGCCGCAGAAGCCAGCCGAGATTGTACCAGCTATCAGGAAGGTTTGGCGCTTCGGCCAGCACGGCGCGATAGGCGGCTATGGCTTCGGGCACTTTGCCGGATTCCCTGAGCATCGATGCTCGGGCAAGGCGTTGGGCAATACGAGGGGGCAGTGGTTTTTGTGTCATGCTGCCTGTCGTTTTAAGTGTGACAGGCGCACGTGGCCAGCGGATCAGGTGGCGCTGACGAGGCTTTCGAAAACGCCGAGTCCATCAAGGCCGCCTTCGTTGCCGCCGACGGCGCGTTCAGGGTGTGGCATCATACCGAGCACACGACCATTTTCGCTGAGGATGCCAGCGATGTCACGCGCGGCTCCGTTCGGGTTTTCGCCCTGAACATAGCGGAACGTAACCCGGCCTTCGCCTTCGAGCCGGTCGAGCGTCGCGTCATCAGCGAAAAAGTTGCCGTCGTGGTGGGCGATCGGGAAGGTGACCGTGTCGCGCCCGGCATAGGCGCTGGTAAAGGCGGTATTGGCGCTTTCCACGGACAGGCGTTGTGGCTTGCAGACGAAGTGAAGTGACGCATTGCGCATCAGCGCTCCCGGCAGGAGACGAGTTTCGCAGAGGATCTGGAAGCCATTGCAGACGCCCAGAACATAGCCGCCGCGTCTGGCGTGCGCGGTCAATTGTTCGATGATTGGCGAGTTGCCGGCAATTGCGCCGCACCGCAGGTAATCCCCGTAGGAAAAGCCTCCGGGCACCATGACAAGGTCGGTGTCGGACGGGATCGTCCCGTCCTTGTGCCAGACCATGGCCGGGACCTTGCCCGTGACCTTGGCCAGGGCATCCTGCGCGTCCCGGTCACAGTTGGATCCGGGAAAAACGATGACGGCGGTTTTCATGCGCGTCCTTTAGCAGGGAGTCGGAGGAAAAGGGAACTGGTTTTGGCGGAATCGGCCGTACCGGACGAAACAATTCACGACGAGACGGCCGGTGCGAAACTACTGCTTGCTGGTTCCCGATTACGCGCTCAGCATGAATTGCTCAGTCGAGAAGGAGAGCATTCCATGAAAAAGTTTCTGATCGCCCTTATGGCCGTTTCTTATGTGCCGTTCGTCACTGCCTGCAACACGGTAGAAGGCGTTGGCAAAGACGTTGAAGCTGGCGGCGAAGTCGTCCAGGACGCGGCCAAGAAAGTCAAAGAAGAAATTACCGAGTAATCCGGTTGGCGTCCGGCGGGAATTTCCAGCCGGACGCCCGTTCCGTCACGCTACGGCCGGCTGTGCGGATCAGTAATTGTCCATGAATTTCAGGTCGATATGGCGCTTCAGAGCCCAAAGTCCCGGCATGTTCAGGGTGACGCCCCATTTCTCAGCAATGGCGCGGCGTCGACCAAGACTGACAAGCTTCAGGTAATCCTTCTGCGGGTGGTACTGGGCTAGCGGCTGATTGGCCGCGAGCCTGACGAGCTGTTTGGCGAGCACCGCTCCCTGACGCACGGCGAAAACGCCGGCCTTGGGTCTCGGGTCAAACGTCAGGTGGGCCGTGTCCCCACACGCGAAGACGTGGGGGTGGCTGACGGATTGAAGTGCCTGACCCACGGAAACGAATCCGTCGTTCAGGGTGAGCCCTGTCCCGGTCAGCCAGGCCTGTGGGCGCGCGCCGGTCGCGAGGGCCACAAAGCCTGCCGGGACGTCCTCGCGAGATGCGAGGCGGAGACTGTCCTCGTCAGCATCTGCAACAGTTTCACCTGTGAACATCGCTACGCCGGCCCGCTTCAGTTCGCGCTGCAGCTGCGCCCGCATTGATGCGTTGCCGCCTGGCAGCAGGTCGGTCCCGCGCTCGATTAATGACACGTGGACAGGACGAGAAAGGCCCAGTTTTTCCAACCGGTATTTCATCGACAAGGCCAGTTCGACGCCAGCTGTCCCGGCACCGAGGACGGCGGCGTGAGGCGGAAGCTTGCCGGTCTCTACTTGGGAAACAAACGCTGACCAGCGGTCCGCGAACGGGCCGAGCGGTTTCACGGGAACGCCGAGTTTTCGCAGGCTTTCCGGGCCTGAGACTTCGGCTATCGCGCCGATATCCAGTGACGCATAGTCGAACGAAAGCGTGTCACCATCAGCGAGATCGACAGTCTGCGCGGCGGGGTCCAGCGAGGTTGCGCGGGTGGAATGCAAGGTGGCGCCAGCGGTGCGGCAGAGCGGCGGGAGGGGTATTTCAAGGGTGTGGCGCTTCCAGTGCCCGGCAATGTGGCCGGGCAACAATCCGCTGTAGGATGTCGTGAGGTCAGGGCTGACGAGATGGATGTCCAGCCCGGCAGGTTTGCGCCGGGCGAGGTGTCTCAACGCTACGACATGCGTGTGTCCTCCTCCGATCAGGAGGATGCGCGTCATGCCTTGGCTGCCGGCGATGACCACCAGGACTGGATCGCAGCGGCGATGGCGTGGCTCGGGTCACTGGCGGCAGCAGGAGCGCGGAAGGCGACGACGGCCGAGCCTTCAAGCGCGCTTTCGTCATTGACGTCCACTGGCCATCTGGCGCCGGCGATTATGCAGTCGTCGAGGCCGGCAAGGTATTCACCGAATTCTGCCTCGCGGCCGTCCCGGAAGAGCGGCAGCCAGAGGATCAGGATGCCTTGCGGCCAGCGTTTCAGCGCGCGCGGTGTCCAGAGGGCAAGCGCGTCAATGTCACGGCTGGTCTCATAGCTGGGGTCAACAAAGCAGACCATCTGTTCGCCGCCCCGGGGCGACAGTTTCAGCGCACCGGAATAACCGTCGGAATGCTTGACCTGAACGCGGGGGTCGCTGCCGACGGCGGCTTCCAATGCCGCGTGCTCCGCAGGGTGCTTTTCGAAGAACACCATGCGTGCCGTTGGCGGCAAAAGCTGACGTGCGAGGTCGGGAGAGCCCGGATAGTTTTTCATGCCGCAGTCTTCAACATGCGATACCCAGGGTTTCAGCGCACGTGGCGGCTTGCCACGGTGCAAGGCCAGGATGCCCGTCTCCGCTTCGCCGCCCTTGCGTGCCTGTTCGCCGGTCAGGTCATAGCGTCCGCGCCCCGAATGCGTTTCGACATAGAGGATCGGTTTGCCGACCGCCGCGATATGTCCGAGCAGCGCGTGAAGGACGGCGTGCTTGAGCACGTCGGCGCGGTTTCCTGCGTGGTAGCCATGTTGGTAGGAGAGCATGGAGGCGCCTTTCCGGCGTCAGAATGAAATAGTCCCGAACGACCGTCAGGGCCATCCGGGACTAAGACGTTTGGGCGTTCGCGTCTATTCGGAAGCGAGCGATTCCTTGCGGGCGGCCTCGAACTCGTTGCCCGGATACCAGGTCGGCCAGTCGGACGAATCGGCGATGCCTTTACCCACGGCATAGAGCGCCTGGATGTCCTCGGTGAAGCCGGAGAGGTCCCAGTCATCCGAATATTCGTCCATTGGCTTGTGGTAGCGCTCGGCTGTGTAAGCCGCTGCTGCGGCCTTGCCTGCGGCTACGCCGCCTTCAAGCTTGTCGTCGCCACCGTCGGCATAGAGCATCGGCACGCCACGCTTGGCGAGCGAGATGTGGTCGGACCGGTAGAAGTATCCCGCTTCCGGTTTGCCGTCCGGTGTAATGACGCGGTCATTGGCCTTCAGGATGGCCGCGAGGCGGTCCTCAAGCTGCGATGCGCCATAGCCGATCACGACCATGTTGTGCGTGCGGCCCACAGGCAGCGCGCCGTCCATGTTCACGCCCGCGACGATCTGGTTGAGCGGTACTGTCGGGTGCTCAGCGAAATATTCCGAGCCGAGAAGGCCGGACTCTTCGAGTGTCACCGATACGAACAATAGCGAACGATCATGCGACTCGGCGGCAAAAGCCTCGGCCAGTTCGAGCAGGGCCGAAGCGCCGGTCGCATTGTCCACTGCGCCATTGAAGATCTGGTCGTCATAGAAGTCTTCGCCCGGGGCGCCGGTTTTCTGGCCCGTCTTCTTGCCGAGGTGATCCCAGTGCGCCGTGTAGAGCACATATTCGTCTGGCGTGGTTGCGCCCGGAAGGACACCGATCACGTTACGGCTGTCGAGGTTTTCGATCGTTTGCACGATTTCCCCCGTCGCCTTGACGCCGGTCAGGGGGACCGCCTGGAAGCCGGGCGTTTTCGCGGCGGTTTTCATCGCTTCGAAATCCTTGCCGGCGGAGGCGAGAAGCTTTTCAGCCATCGCACGGCTGATCCAGCCTTCCATCAGGGCCCGGTTGGCGCCGCCATCGGCGCGAACAAGGTCAGACTGTGCGCCCGACCAGGAGTTCTTCACAACATCCCAGCCATAAGAGGCTGGTTCGGTCTCGTGGACGATGATCGCGGCGGCGGCACCCTGACGGGCCGCCTCTTCGTACTTGTAAGTCCAGCGACCGTAATAGGTCATGGCCTTGCCCTTGAAGAGATCCGTGTCGCCCGTGGCAAAACCAGGATCATTCACGAGGATGACCACTGTCTTGCCGGTGACGTCCTGGCCGGCATAATCGTTCCAGTCATATTCCGGCGCGACAACGCCGTAGCCGACGAAGACGACGTCGGACGGTGCGAATGAAATTGTCGCGGAATCCTGATGCTTGGTCCAGATGACCGAGTCTTCCTTCAGGACGGTCGGCATTTCCGTGCCGTCCGGCACCGTGAAAGTGAGGAAGGATTGTGCGGGGTCAATGGTCTGGTTGACCATGGCGACCTTCTGGAAATACGTGCCGTCGTCACTGCCGGGCTGGAGGCCGATGCGCGCCATTTCGGCGCCGATCCAGGCAGCAGCGGCCTCGCCGATTGGCGTGCCGGGGCCGCGACCTTCGAACGTGTCGTCAGCCAGCGCTTTGATACGCTGGGCAAGGTCGCTTGCGTTAATATCAGCTGTCGTATCGGCTGGGAGCGGCAGAAGCAGCGTTTCGGCTGGCGGCGTTTCGGCGACAGGCGCATCGACAGGCGCTTCCTGCTTCGGGCCGCCGCATGCGGCGAGTGCGATCAACGACACGGCAAGTGCAAAATTTTTCATGGATGTTTGCCCCTCCAATGGGCATCGTTCAGAGATTGCCAACGGGTCTGGCATGCGCCGCTTCGGGCTTCAAGCCGCATGCTGGGGAGGGACCAGTAAAAAAGGCGGACCCCATTGCTGGAGTCCGCCCTTGATCGACTTGTTATCAGTCAGAAACTATTCCGCAGCTTGTTCGGCAGCAGCTTCAGCTTCTTCGGCTGCTTCTTCTGCGACTTCTTCCGCTGAATCAGCAGCCGCGTCAGCGGCTTCTTCCGCAACGTCAGCAGCTTCTGCAGCGACGGTTGCATCTTCGGTCACTTCAGCGGCGACAGCGGCAGGAGCAGATTCCACGGCGACATCAGCTGCATCTGCAGCCACGTCAGCGGAAACTTCGGCCGAAGCGGCGTCGAGGCTTGCGGCGGTTTCGGATTCGGCAACGGTTGGTGTTGCGCAAGCGGCGAGCATAGCCATTGATGCAACGGCACCGGCGATAAGTTTGATGTTCATGAATTTCACCCTCTCTGAGACTTTATTGTCTTGTGTATGGCGAACGCCCTTCCCGGAATTCGCCTAGGGCGGGCGTGTCAATTAAATGCGGCGATTTCAGGGCAGGGGGATCCATTCTGTCTCGTCACCCGGTACCGGCGGGAACCGGTCTGTGCCGTGGGACTGCGAGTATTCATTCCAGTCCTGCTTGGCCTGCTCAATCATGGCCTCATCGGATGCGACAAAATTCCAGTCGATTTTTCGCGGTCCATCCAATGGCGCTCCGCCACAGACTACAGCCTTCGTTCCCGGAAAGAATTCCACCGGAATGTCGGTACCCGGCGCGAGGATGAGCATGACGCCTTCCTCGACGCGTTCGCCATCCACGCGTACGCCACCTGAAACCAGGTAGAGCGCGCGCTCCTCGGCGAGGCCCGCAGGTAGTGTGAGACTGGCGCCATCTGGCGTTTCGATCGCGAGATAGAGAATCGGCCATGGGAAATCGACAGGCGAGCGGTGGTCCCAGGCTTCACCGGCGAGCACGCGGACGTCAGCGCCGTTCTCTTTGAACGCGGGTAGCGTGTCGGCGGCGTGGTGCACGAACGACGGCGCGATGGCTTCGTGGCTGAGTGGCAGGGCAACCCAGGTCTGCAATCCATGCATACTCTGGCCGGCTTCACGTTCAGGCAGCGGCGTGCGCTCGGAATGAACAATACCGTGGCCAGCGGTCATCCAGTTCACGGCGCCCGGACGAATAACGAGATCAGTACCGAGGCTGTCCTGATGGCGGATGGCGCCTTCGAACAGGTAGGTCACGGTGGCGAGACCGATATGCGGGTGCGGGCGCACGTCGAATCCTTCGCCGGGCGCGTAGTCCACAGGGCCGAAATGGTCGAAGAAAATGAAAGGCCCCACCATCTTGTGGGCGTGGAAAGGCAGCACGCGCCGGACACGGAAACCGCCGCCAAGGTCGCGGGCGCGCGGGTCGATTTTTCTGACAATCTCGTTAGCCATGGGACGTAGCTCTTTCCTGATCCAAATCCGTCCTCACATATGGCTATATAATCGACGATCTCAAATCATATCTCGATCAGATTCACGCGTGCTGGCTGCGTGAACATGAGATGAGCCGCGCGCTGAACCCCGTGCTGCAGGTGAGCGGAAGCGCGAGGATACTGGTCGCAGGGCAAGCGCCGGGAGACCTGGCCGATGTGACGGGCACGCCGTTCAATGATCCGTCGGGGTGTCCGCTTGCGTGAATGGATGGGCGTCACCGAGGCCGAGTTCTACGATGCGACGCGGGTGGCCATCGTGCCGATGGGGTTCTGCTTTCCCGGAAACGACAAAAAGGGCGGCGACCTGCCGCCGATGAAACGCTGCGCGGAAACATGGCGCGCTGACCTCCTCGCGCAGTTGCCGGACCTCAAGGTGAGCATTCTTGTCGGAGGTTATGCCCAAAAATGGCATCTCGGCAAACGGGCCGGGAAGTCTTTGACGCACACCGTCCGGAACTGGCAGGCCTTTACAAGTGAGCGAATGTTCACTATACCGCACCTAAGCTGGAGAAACACTGGATGGCTAAAGCGAAATCCCTGGTTCGACGCCGACGTGCTGCCGGAACTACGGCGCGCCGCGTGGGATGCCTTGGACTCCTGACGCTCGTGATCGCGGCTTTTGCGGTCGCCAGTTGCACCCATCCCTTAACCCAGGGGGCCTTCCTGATGTCAGCACCGGTCACGCCGCGCTTCGATCCCGAAAATCATGTGTTCGTCGCTGACGATGGCGCCAGACTGGGACTCACGGTCTGGCCTGCCAAGGGTGTCGAGACTCCGGAACTCGTCGTGGTCGGCGTCCACGGCATGAACGATTATGCAAATGCGTTTCATATGGCGGCGCCGTATTGGGCGGAGAATGGCGTGACGACTTATGCCTATGACCAGCGCGGGTTTGGCCGGTCGCCCGGTCGCGGGATATGGCCCGAAGAGGAATTGATGCGTGAGGACCTGCGCGCGGCTGTAAGTGTCGCGCGGGCCAGGCACCCCAAAGCGGTTATTACGGTAGTTGGCATCTCGATGGGCGGGTCTGTCGCCATGAGCGCGTTTGGATCGGACCGGCCTCCAGCGGCTGACAGGCTGATCGCGTCGGGGCCAGGCCTTCGCGGGTGGGGGGCAATGAATCCCATCTACAAGGCCAGCCTCTGGGCCTCAACGCACACGCGGCCGGGCTGGATCGTGAGACCGCCGCGCCGTCTGGTGAAGATTGAACCGTCGGACAATGTCGAGATGCTGCGCCGGACATGGTCTGATCCCTTGATGATGACCTTTAACCGGATCGACCAAGTATATGGCGTCGTCAGGCTGATGGAGACAGCGCACATGCGGGCCGGGCGGCTGCCCGCCGGCTTGCCCACCTTGCTGTCATATGGCGCAAACGACCTCGTGATACCGCCTGCCGGCGTGAAACGCACAAGCAGGAACCTGCCGGACGGCGTTCGCACCGTGTACTACCCGAACGGCTATCATATGCTCTTGCGAGACCTGCAGGCCGAATCCGTGCAGGCTGACTATCTCGCGTTCATGAGGGACCCGGCATCGCCCTTGCCAAGCGGCAGGTCGGAATGGCCGTGGCGCTGAAGCGCGCATTCCACAGCCCAAAGCCCCTTGCGATCAGTCGCGCGTGGACAAATATAGGTCATTCTGCCAGTTCTGGCAGAATAGAGATTCCTGACAGCCAGCCCTGAGGCCTGATTTCATGACGAGTTCGTACCAGACTGCCCTCAACCTTGTTCCCATGGTGGTGGAACAGACCAGCCGGGGGGAGCGGGCGTTTGATATCTTTTCGCGCCTTCTGAAAGAGCGAATCATTTTCGTCACCGGCGGAATTGACGACAGCATGGCCGCGCTGATCACGTCGCAGCTGCTGTTCCTCGAGTCGGAAAACCCGAAAAAAGACATCGCTATGTATATCAACAGTCCTGGCGGCTACGTCACATCGGGCCTCGCGATCTATGACACGATGCAATATATTCGTTGCCCGATTTCGACTGTCTGCTTCGGCCAGGCCGCCAGCATGGGCTCGCTTCTGCTGGCTGCGGGCGAGCACGACATGCGCACCTGCCTGCCAAATGCCCGCGTGATGCTGCACCAGCCATCGGGCGGATATTCAGGCGTTGCTACAGATATCGAGCGTCACGCGAAGGACATTATCGACCTGAAGCGGCGTCTCAACAATATCTACGTCAAGCATACGGGTCAGGAATATGACGTGATCGAGCGTAAACTCGACCGGGATACGTTCCTGACGGCGGAAGAAGCGGTCGAGTTCGGCATTGTCGACAAGGTGTTTGAGCGCCGCGACGCTGAGGACGAAAAATAGGCGGCGACGCTCCCTACCAATTGCGGCCCGCCTCTTGCAGGGTGGGCCATGACCCTTATTGTCATATTAAGAAACCGGGTGAGGGCGCTTAAAGGCCCCGTTAAACCTTACCCGGCATTGAGGACGGCATGACCAAGCAAAACGGCTCAGGCGATTCGAAGAATACGCTATATTGTTCTTTCTGCGGAAAGAGCCAGCACGAAGTTAAGAAGCTTATCGCTGGACCTACGGTGTTCATCTGCGACGAGTGCGTCGAACTGTGTATGGATATCATCCGCGAAGAAAACAAAACGGCCATGGTCCGGTCGCGCGAAGGCGTGCCGACACCTCAGGAAATCTGTGATGTGCTGGATGACTATGTCATCGGGCAGCGCCTTGCCAAGCGCATCCTGTCCGTCGCCGTGCACAATCACTACAAGCGCCTGTCGCATGCCGGCAAGACGGATGGCGTAGAGCTGGCAAAATCCAACATCCTGCTGGTTGGCCCGACGGGCTGCGGCAAGACGCTGCTTGCGCAGACGCTGGCGCGCATCCTGGATGTGCCCTTCACCATGGCTGATGCCACAACTTTGACCGAAGCCGGTTATGTCGGTGAAGATGTTGAAAACATTGTTCTGAAGCTGCTGCAGTCGGCAGACTATAATGTTGAACGCGCCCAGCGCGGCATCGTCTATATCGATGAGATCGACAAGATTTCACGCAAGTCCGATAATCCGTCTATCACACGCGATGTGTCGGGTGAGGGCGTCCAGCAGGCGCTGCTCAAGATCATGGAAGGCACGGTTGCTGCTGTGCCGCCCCAAGGCGGCCGCAAGCATCCCCAGCAGGAATTCCTGCAAGTCGACACGACGAACATCCTGTTCATCTGTGGCGGTGCCTTTTCCGGGCTCGACAAGATCATTTCCTCGCGGGGCGAGAATGCCTCGATTGGCTTTGGTGCTTCGCTCAAGGATCCGGAGGCGCGCGGCGTGGGCGAAATCCTGCGCAACACGGAGCCGGAAGACCTGCAGCGCTTCGGCCTGATCCCTGAATTCATCGGCCGCCTTCCGGTCATTGCGACTCTGGAAGACCTGGATGAGGGCGCTCTGATCGAGATTCTGACCCAGCCTAAGAACGCACTGCTGAAGCAGTACCAGAAGCTGTTCGACATGGAGAATGTCTCGCTGACGTTCACGCCTGAAGCCCTGACGAGCGTTGCGCGTCGTGCGATCGGTCGCAAGACCGGTGCCCGTGGCCTGCGGTCGATTATGGAATCGATCCTGCTCGACACGATGTTCGAATTGCCAAACCTGCGCAGCGTTGAAGAAGTCGTGATCAATGGCGAAGTGGTCGAAGGCAATGCCGAGCCGCTTTACGTGCACTCAAAGAAGAGCCAGCCTGAAGCCGGCTGAGCCATCAGACACCATCAAGAATAGAAAAGCCCTGGACCTTCGGTCCGGGGCTTTTTCTTTGGCGGTCATGTCTGAGACAAAGAAAAGGCCGACACCCGAAGGTGCCGGCCCTACAAGGCTTAAGAGAGAGAGATTCGGCTCTTAAACCTTGTAGTACATTTCGAATTCCACCGGATGCGGGTGGAGCTCATAGCGCATGTTCTCTTCCATTTTTAGTTCGATATAGGCATCGATCTGATCATCGTCGAAAACACCGCCCTTGGTGAGGAACTTACGATCTGCATCGAGCGCCGCAAGGGCTTCGCGCAGTGATCCACAAACTTGTGGGATGGCTTTTGCTTCTTCTGGCGGCAGATCGTAGAGATCCTTGTCCATGGCGTCGCCTGGATGGATCTTGTTCTCGATGCCATCGAGACCGGCCATGAGCAGCGCCGCGAAGGCCAGATACGGGTTTGCCGCCGGATCCGGGAAGCGTGTTTCGATACGCTTGGCTTTCGGGTTGGAGCCGAATGGAATGCGGATCGAAGCCGACCGGTTGCGGGCCGAGTAGGCCAGCATGACAGGCGCTTCGTAGCCCGGGACCAGGCGCTTGTAGCTGTTGGTCGACGGGTTGGTGATTGCGTTAAGCGCCTTGGCGTGCTTGATGATGCCGCCGATATAATAGAGGCACATCTCCGACAGGCCGGCATATTTGTCGCCGGCGAAGAGGGGCTTGCCGCCACCCCAGATCGACTGGTGGACGTGCATGCCGGAGCCGTTGTCCTTGAACATGGGCTTGGGCATGAAAGTCGCCGTCTTGCCATACGATGCCGCCACGTTGTGGACGACGTATTTGTAGAGCTGCAGGCGGTCGGCCATCACGGTCAGGGTCGAGAATTTCAGGCCCAGTTCGTGCTGGGCAGGAGCCACTTCATGATGGTGCTTCTCGGGATCAAGGCCGATGTCGAACATGACCGACAGCATTTCGCTGCGCATGTCCTGTTCGGAATCGATCGGCGGCACTGGGAAATAGCCACCCTTTGGACCTGGACGGTGGCCCATGTTGCCCATCGGGTATTCTTTGTTTGTGTTGATCGGAAGTTCGGTCGAATCGAAGCTGTAGCCGGTCGAATGCGGTTCCACCGACCAGCGCACGTCGTCGAACACGAAGAACTCGGCTTCCGGCCCGAAGAATACCGTGTCACCCACGCCCGCCGCTTTCACGTAGGCTTCGGCTTTCTTGGCAGTTGTCCGCGGATCGCGGTTATAGGGTTGTCCGGTGATCGGATCGAGTACGTCACACATCACCGCAAGCGTCGTTTGCTGGAAGAACGGGTCGATGATGGCAGTGTCCTGATCCGGCATCAGTAGCATGTCGGATTCATTGATGGCCTTCCAGCCGGCAACCGAGGAACCGTCGAACATCTGGCCTTCGGAGAAGAAGTCGTCTTCGACCATGTTCTTGTGGAATGTCACGTGCTGCATCTTGCCGCGCGGATCGGTGAAACGAAGATCGACGTATTGTACGTCTTCGTCTTTCATCATTTTGATTAGCTTGTCAGCCATTGGATTTGCCCTCCAGGATTGTGCGGTTTGCTGAGTCTAGAATGTCATTATTGCAGGATTAGAGCGCAGCGTCGCCTGTTTCTCCGGTGCGGATTCGCACAGCCTCGAGTACGGCCGAAACGAAGATCTTGCCGTCGCCGATCTTGTCGGTATGCGCGGCTTTCTTGATGGCCTCCACCGCGCCGTCGACAGCGCTGTCGGCCAGGACGATTTCGATTTTGAGCTTGGGAAGGAAATCCACGACATATTCCGCGCCGCGGTAGAGCTCCGTGTGGCCGCGCTGGCGACCGAAGCCCTTGGCCTCGATGACTGTCATGCCCTGCAAACCGATCTCCTGCAGTGCTTCCTTCACGTCGTCCAACTTGAATGGCTTGATGATTGCTTCGATTTTCTTCATGGCCCATGTTCTCCCAGCCGCTGAATTGATATTGATTTTGGGTAAGCTCACTCGGCCTGAGAGGCGAGCACAAGATACCGAAACGGCGGGTGATTGGGGTGCCTGGTCGAATATTGGACATCACTGCCTAAATAATGGGCGCCGAGTGAGTGGTTCCGATTAACGAAGATGACGCTAGCGTCACTTTTAATGTCGGGCGGCATATGGTATCCAGAGGGAGAAATTGCAGCGAGAGCAGAATTCAATGACCGAAGCGTTCATCCACCCAGATCGCCGTCCGGCGAGGTTTCGCCCGCTGGTCGCCTGGAGGCACATGCAGAAGCTGATCGCCGACAAGGAAGACACCGAACAGGTCTTTCATATTATCGAGTCGCTCAACGGACGTTCGTTCGAGAAGAATTTCCACGCTTTCGCTGCCAGCGACGAGGGACAGGCGCTGCTCTCAAAGAAGGAATACCTGCCACCCCTGCTGGACGACCATGATTGGATCCGGGCGCTGCCCGACGGCACGGTTGGCCGCGCCTATGTCGATTTCATGGAGCGCGAAGGGCTCACAGCTCAGGGACTTGTCGAGGAAAGCGAGAAATTCAAAGGCGCCATGCGCGACTTCGATGACGACTATCGCTGGTACGGCAACCGCCTGCGCGATACGCACGACCTGTTTCACGTGCTCTCCGGATACGGTCGCGATGCGCTCGGCGAAGCCAGCCTTCTCGCCTTCACCTACAGCCAGAACCCGGGAAAGGGTGTGATCTTCATATCTTTTATGGGCACCCGCCAGATCATGAAGAGCGTACCGAAAGAGGCGCGCGTGATGGATTGCTTCCGGGAAGGCAAGCGAAACGGTTCTGCGGCATCCCGCATAGTGAGAGAAGACATCATCGCACTGCTGCATGAACCCCTCGAAGCTGCCCGTGCGCGTCTTAATATCGCCACGCCGGTCGCCTACCTCAATGCACTGGACGTATGTGCCGACATGGGTATCGGGGCTGACCAGATTCAGATCGCCGCATGATTTATCTTGTTCGGCACGGCGAGGCCGCGGCCGGTTGGGGTGATCACCCTGACCCGGGACTGAGCGAGCTGGGACAGAAGCAGGCGGCCGCAGCAGCGAACGCCTTGATGGCGCTCGGAGCCACGTCAGCCATTTCCAGCCCGATGCTGAGATGCCGGGAAACAGCCTTGCCGTTTGAACAGCGCATGGGCCTTGTCGCTACCGTGGTGCCGGAAATATCCGAGATTGATACGCCGGAAGGCATTGATGAGCGCGCCACATGGCTTCGCACGCTGATGGCAGGGGACTGGCACGGCGGCTCGCATAGTTTTGTCGACTGGCGCCGTGCCATGCTGGACTTTGTCTCAGGGCTTCCTGACCAGACAGTGGTTTTCTCGCACTTTGTCGCGATCAACGCGCTTGTCGGGATGATCGAGGCGGATCCGAGGGTTGTCGTGTTTCGTCCGGGGCATTGTTCTGTAACGCAATTGACGCGGGCAAACGGCCCGCTTTCAGTTGCTGAATATGGAAGCGAATCCGCAACACGCGTGTTATGAGGTCGCCCCATGGGCAGACCAATCATTACACCACAGGAAATGACCGCCGCTGAACAGGCGGTCTTCGCAGCAGGCACAGACAGTTTTGAAGTGATGACGCGCGCCGGGACGGCCGTCGCAGAGTTCCTCCATGCGCGTTGGCCCGAAGGAATAGTACAGGTCCTGTGCGGGCCGGGCGGCAATGGCGGCGACGGGTTCGTCGCAGCGGCACGCCTGTCCAAGCTCTGGCGCAAGGTTGATGTGTTCTGCGCCGTGGATATCACCTCGCTGACCGGCGATGCCGCGAAGGCAGCGGCGCTCTGGGACGGTGAGGTTCGTCCGCTCGAAGCCGCTGTGCAGGCACCTCATGCCGTGGTGCTTGACGCCCTCTTTGGCGGCGGCCTTTCGCGCCCGCTCGACGGCGTGGCAGCAGAACTGGCCCAGCGCGGCGGCAGGGTTGTGTCGGTCGACGTGCCGTCGGGCATCGATGGGCTGACGGCCCAGCCGCTCGGGCCATGCTTCCGTGCCGAGGGCACGATGACGTTTGCGGGCCTGCGCCCGGCGCATGTGCTTCAGCCCGCAGCCGCTTATTGCGGACTGGTCGCAGCCGCCGATATCGGCGTGCCGGTCCAGACATCCGCATTCGAGAACAGTCCGGTCCTGTGGGCACCCATCATGCCGCGTCCGGGCCAGGCTGCTTACAAGCATCAGCGCGGCCATCTCAAGGTGATCAGCGGGCCGGCATCGGCAACAGGCGCGGCGCGCCTTGCCGCCACGGCCGGGCTGAGGGTCGGGGCCGGCCTGGTTACGGTCCTGTCGCCGCCGGGCGCGGTGTCCACGAATGCAAGCCATCTCACCGCTGTCATGTTGCAGGCCATCAATGGCTCCGATGATCTGGAATCGGCAGCAGCGACCGCGCAGGTGGTTGTGATCGGCCCGGCTGCCGGCATAACGCCTGCTACCCGGGCCAATGTCGAACTCCTGCTCAAATCGGATACGCGGGTCCTGCTCGACGCTGACGCGCTGACGGTCTTCGACAGCGCGCCGAAATCGCTCTTCAAGCGCTTGCGGCCAGATGACATCATAACGCCGCATGTCGGCGAGTTCCGTCGGCTCTTCGGTGATCCTGCAGAATCCGAGGTCAACAAGATCGAGACGGCGCGGCGCGCAGCGCGGGAAGCTGGATGCGTGGTGCTGCTCAAAGGGGCCGATACGGTGATTGCGGCACCTGACGGACGTGCGATCGTCAATACGCATGCGACTCCCTGGCTGGCGACGGCAGGTTCAGGCGATGTCCTGGCGGGGCTGATAGCCGGTCTCATGGCACAAGGCATGCCTACCTTTGAGGCCGCCGCGATGGCAACCTGGTTGCATGGTGAAGCGGGCAGGCGGGTCGGAGCCGGGCTGGTTTCAGAGGACCTGGAGCGACAAATTCCGACCATTCTCGGCGCCTTGCACGGAGAAAATGCCTGAAAATCCGGGCGCATGGTGTTTCCTGTTGAAACGCCCTGCACGCTCGCGTAGGAACCGCGCGTCGCGGGTGTGGCGGAATTGGTAGACGCACTGGATTTAGGTTTTTCCGCGCCGTCGAACAAAATAATATCAATTAAAACAGATGGTTGTGTCGTCCTTAATCGAGGCGACGACAACGAAACTATAGCAACCTCCAAACCATGAAACGCTAGATTGGTATTCCAAGGCGGATATTGGGCGTTCTTCTACTCAGAGATGAGAGCTTGCAGCGACCTCCAACTTGTTCCAAACGGGCACCGAAATGTGACGTCGTAGGTGACGCGCGGTTCAGCAGGCATTATCTTCGAGCTTGCATGCGGGTATGACGGAATTGGTAGACGTGCGAGATTTAGGTTCTCGTGTCGCAAGGCGTGGGGGTTCGAGTCCCTCTACCCGCACCACTAGTTTGAGGTTGCTTTAATTGCCTGAGCGAAGCGGCGGCAAAGGCTGTGCTTGCATGAAATGTCTCGCCCAAGTTTTGAAATCAATGATGTCATTTTCTGGCATCATTGATTCGACCTGTTCGATAACCATGCCAGCGACCGCGTTCTGGACAGACGAGGCGCGTTCAATCTTTTGAATAGTCCCGCCATGAGGGTCGTAAGGGGGCAGACTGGATATGATGGCCTGTTTTCGATCTTTGAATTCCTTCGCCCAATCCACGTTCGAGTTGTAACCGGACTCTATCCTTTTGAGCTGTTGCCAATAGCGCCCCAGCGTATCTGCGATATCAATCAACCCCGCCATCATATCGTAAGTGTTGATGCTACCTAGACGATCATCATTGGCTTCCGTTGCGGCGTGATGTCTAAAAGGTAGCTCGTAGATGAAACGGAACAGTGCCTGTTTTTCTGGAGCTATGCCGCTCAATGGCACAGGTAGCCGTTTCTTAATGTCCTTTGACACTGCCTGCCAAATTTCCGCATCGAAATCACCGTCCCACGTGGTCAGATCGAAGTAGTTCGCATTCTCCAAATCTGGCGGGAGATCGATGGTGTCGAGAGGGGCAATTACCAGAGGCAGAAGCTTTTCGCGTTTCAAGGCATAGCGAGCTTCATGAAGGCACCACCTGCTTTGGAAGAATGCTGGAGACCAACAGCAGGCTATGATGTGGCTTGCTTGTAACGCTTCATGCAACTTGTCTGGAAACTGATCGCCGCCCTTCAGTTCCTCGACATCCTGGAAAACGGTTCGGCTGGCTCCTCGCAACATCCGAACCAAATCTGATAACAAATCTCGATCCTGCCGCGAGTAGGACAGGAAGATATCAAATTGATGCTCGGTCGCTGCGGCCATTTCATAATCCGGTTTGAAACTCAATTCGTGGCGATAGCGCACAGTTCAATTCATTTGAACATTTGATTCAACCAACTTGAAGCCTGATGCTACGAGTAATTGCGGCTGGTGACGCAGGTGTGACGCGTGAGGCGTAATTTGACTAGTCACTCCAGGTATCGCTTGCCGCATCGAAAACTCTACAGCGTATCGGGACAACCCTTGATTTAGGTTCCAGCGCCGCAAGGCGTGGAGGTTCGAGTCCTCTCATCCGCACCAGGCTCCTGAACATGCAGCATATCCGGCAGAGTCTGCGTGGACAGGGGCTTTCGCCTATGACATAAGCCGCGCCTTCAGACAGGTTTCACACAGCCTCCAGCGTGCTTTTTTGCCTCGCGACCCCAAAAACGGATGAATAAACCAATGGAAGTTACCCAGACCAAGGCAGAAGGTCTTAGCCGCACATTCGAAGTGAAGGTTCCGGCGAGCGAACTCAAAACGAAGCTTGATGCGCGGATCGAAGAAATTCGTCCGCAAATGAAGCTCAAAGGGTTCCGCCCGGGCAAGGTTCCCGCTGCGCACGTTCGCAAGATGTTCGGTCGCGACCTGATGGGAGAGCTGGTCAACAAGCTCGTCGACGAGACTAATCAGAAAGCGCTTGAAGAAAACGAACTGCGCCCTGCGGGCCAGCCAGACGTTCAACTCGACGCTGACATGGAAGCCGTCGTCAAAGGCGAAGCCGACCTTTCCTACCACATGCATATCGACGTGATGCCCGAATTCACGCCGGCCGACATTTCGGCACTCACGATCACGCGCCCGGTTGCCGAAGTCTCCGACGCGCAGATCGACGAGGCCCTTGGCCGTATCGCCGAGCAGAACATCCAGTACGAGCCACGCGCCAAGACGGCGAAAGCCAAAGACGGCGACGCAGTTGTCATCGACTTCGTCGGCAAGGTCGACGGCGTTGCGTTTGAAGGCGGCACGGCTGAGCAACAATCGGTGGTTCTCGGCGCCAACCGGTTCATCCCGGGCTTTGAAGAACAGCTTCTCGGCGTCAAAACGGGTGAAGAAACCGAGCTGAATGTCACGTTCCCCGAAGACTATCCATCGGCGCAACTGGCCGGCAAAGCTGCCGTATTCGAGGTCAAGGTGAGCGAAGTTCGCGCGCCAAAATCACCTGAACTGGACGACGCGTTCGCAAAGGGCCTCGGCCTTGAGGACCTGGCGCAGCTCAAGGGTCTCGTGAAGGACCAGCTCAAGGCCGAACATGACAATGTTTCGCGGGCCAAGGCGAAGCGTGACCTGTTGGACAAACTGGACGATGCGCACGATTTCGATCTGCCGCCGAACATGGTCGAGCAGGAGTTCAACCAGATCTGGCAACAGCTACAAACCGAAATGGACGCCGGTCGCGTGTCTGACGAGGACAAGGCCAAGTCGGAAGACGAGTTGAAATCCGAGTACCGCAAGATTTCCGAGCGCCGCGTCCGCCTCGGACTCGTGCTCGCCGAAATCGGCCGCATCGCCGACTTGCGGATCACCGAGCAGGAAGTGAACCAGGCCCTGATCGCCGAAGCCCGCCAGTATCCGGGCCAGGAAAAGCAGGTTGTCGAGTTCTTCCAGAAGAACCCGAATGCGATGGCCCAGCTGCGCGCGCCAATCTACGAAGACAAGGTGGTCGACCACATCCTCACGACTGCCAAGGTCACCGACGAGACGGTAACGCGCGAGGAATTGTTCAAGGAAGAAGACGAGTAGTCTTCGACCAAACTGAATAGAAACAAGGGCGCCGGGCTTCAGGAATGACGTCCGGCGCCTTTCGTTTGCGCGACACTGGGTAAGGCTGGTAAACGCTGTGTTAACCGCACTCGGCGAAGTTCACGGATAGCGATTCTGAAGGAATACGGCCCAATGAGCGTTCAGAGCATAAGACCGCAACTGACCGAGCAGGACATCGAGCGTCTGATGCGGGGGGAAACCCCCGAACAGCGTGCGTCCGTGGCGCATAAGGTGTGCCGGCGCATCGCGCTGGACGTGCTGAGCGACCGGGAAAAGGCCTTCGCTGATGAGATCATGGGGATCCTCGCTGAGGATTCCGCCGATCTGGTTCGCCGTACGCTGTCGGTCACACTGAGAAATTCACCCGTTTTGCCACGCGCAATCGCGCTCAAACTGGCCCAGGATATTGAAGCTGTCGCAATTCCGGTGCTTCAGGATTCGCCGGTCTTTACGGACGAGGATCTGATCGAACTGGTGCTTGCCGTGACCGCCGCCAAACAGGCGGCAATCGCAAATCGCGAAACGCTCTCGATTACGCTCACGGAAGTCATTTCAGAGCATGGCGCTGTCCAGGCCGTCAGGGCCGCATCCAGGAATGAAGGCGCCGAGTACAGCGACAAGGCGTTTGACGACACGCTTCGCCGATTCGGACAGGACGAGATTGTCCAGACCGGCCTGATCAAGCGGGAGTTCATTCCGACGCATATCGCCGAGAAGATGGTGTCGCTGGTTTCAGGTCAATTGTTCGATCTGCTCGTCAACCGCCACGAACTGCCGGCCCAGATGGCGATCGACCTGGCGGGCAGCGCCCGGGAACGCGCCACGATTGACTTGGTCGAACAGGCAGGACGGACTCACGACCTTCCGCGTTTCGTTTCACAGCTCAACCTCAATGGCCGTCTGAGCCACTCGCTGATCATGCGCGCGCTCTGCTGTGGTCAAATGCCATTCGTCGAACATTCGCTTGCTGAACTATCGGGCGTTGGCCATCAGCGCGTCTGGCTGATGATCCATGACGCTGGCCCTCTGGGCCTGCAGGCCGTGTTTGATCGCGCCGGCCTGCCACGCAAGATGCTTTCGGCGTTTCGTGCGGCCGTAAACGTCTTCCATGAAACCAGCCATGACGGTGGTCCCAATGATCGGGCCCGTTTCCGCGCCCGCATGATCGAGCGCGTGCTGACGCAGTTCCAGGCCATCCCGAAGGACGATCTCGAATACCTGCTCGACAAGCTCGATTACTATTCTGAAATGGCTGCCGAGGAAGCGGTGGAGCAGGAGACAGACGCCGCCTAGGCGTCCGTTCTCGGGCGGGTTGCGGCATGAACGCCGATATTCGCAAGGTATTCACCGTCGCGCCAATGGGCATTCTCTGCCACGATCAGGATGCCGGATGCATCTGCAACTTCGACCAGGTCCAGCAAGTCGCCATTCGTTTCCAGCGCGCGGGCGTCAACGCGAATCGTATCAATCAGCAGGCGGAGTGCATCATTGAGCGGTGTCTGCCACGAACGACGCATGTCGATAGCGACGCGGAAACCATGGCGGCGCAGGTGGCCGACGCGGCTGACATAATCGCTGACGCCGCCCGCAAAGGCCGAATCCGAGAATTCGAGACACACTTCCTGTTGGCAGAGCGAGGTCCGACGGATCGCTGCGTCGCAGGCGACGGCCGTATTGGCATGCGCGAGCGAGGCGACCGGCGCCGGCACGAGGATGGGGCGCTGGCTTGCGGGCTGGCCATGCGTTGCGCTGGCGATTCGCGTCAACTGTTCTGACAGCCATTTCGCGGGGTTGGCCACTTCGGTCGGCTGGGTGCGCGGGCCGAACACGACGCGCTCTTCGAATGCCAGAGGCGTTTCACAGACCTGGCCGAGCGAATCACCGCTCAACAGGTGGACGACGCTATGAAAGCGGTACGCCGGGGGAGGGGGAAGACGGCTCTGGCGATCGAGCGGGGAGTGAATGGCGCGCATGGACTGTGTCCTTTCCTGTGTGTTGTCTATTGCCTTCCCTAAGGGCGAGAGTTGAACATCACTCTCAGATATTCGGCTGTATTTTTGCGAAATTTGACCAATCGAGGTTACGAGCATGACAAAGACCCCTTCGGATCCACGGCTTTCCGCCACTGTCCTGATCATCCGGGACGGCGAAAAGATGCCCGAAGTGCTGATGGTGAAACGGCACTACGAGATCGATTTTGCGGCAGGTGCGCTCGTGTTTCCGGGCGGCAAGGCGAACGATGAAGACTCAGATGCGGCCTGGGATGCATTCACGGATGGTGATTTCGGGCCGGTCCAGCAGGATGCGCGGATCGCCGCCGTGCGCGAGGCATTCGAAGAGTCCGGCCTCTTGCTGGCGAGGCATGCCAACAGGCGGGGGCCGGGCGCACCACTCGTGGGGCCGGATATTTCTGAAATGCTTGCGCCACATCGCGGCCCGGTCGACAGGCGGGAAGAGAGCTTCCTGGGACTGATGCGCCAGCACGATCTCGTCCTTGCGCTCGACAGCCTGATTCACTTCGGGCACTGGATCACGCCGGAGATGATGCCAAAGCGCTTCGACACCCATTTCTATCTTGCGCCAGCGCCAAAGGACCAGATCGCGGCCCATGACGGTCGCGAGACGACGGATGCTGTCTGGCTGGGCGCGCAGGAGGCGCTCAATATGGAATTGGCCGGAGAGGCGACCATCATCTTCCCGACACGCATGAATCTGGTGAAACTGGCCCGCGCCATCTCAGTTGCGGACGCAGCCGAGCGGTTCGGGGCTGAAGACGTCGTCAAGGTTCTGCCATATGCCGGTAAGGATGAATCCGGCCAGCCTTGCCTGTTCATTCCGGAAGAGGCGGGCTACGGGCAGACGGCCGAGTTGCTGTCGCGCGTCAATGTCTGACTAGTTGCTGGCGGTTTTTGCGGCAACGCTCTGTTCCAGCGCGTCGCAGACAGCGTCGGCAACCGAAGCCGCGCTGTCGCCGGACCCGACACCCACGAAGGCGGCCCGGCACGCTTCAATGTGCAGATTGATCAGGGCCGAGTTTTCACCTGGGTGTGTGTCATTGAGCAGGGTAGAAAGCGATCCGCAAAGCCTGGAGATGGCAGGGTAACCGTAGGATCCCGCGACACCGCGAATGTTGTGGGAGGCCGTGAATACGGCGCGATAGGCCTCGGGCGTCGCTTCCGGTACCTGCGCATCCCTCCATGCCGCGACCAGCTTGTCGAGGTCTGCCGTCATCCAGGCTTCAAATTGGCCTGATAGTGAATCGACGGCTGCCTCAGCACGATCGGCCATGTCCGCCGGATCGGCGCTTTCGGCGACGTCGGCGGCCGTTTCTGGCGTTGGCACAGTCGGGCGGATCTTGATTACACGGGAAATATCGGGCGTCTGAATCTGTCTGGCATCCGCCATAGAGGCAGTCTTTGACGGCAGGAATTTTCCAAATAGCTTGCTGATCATCGTTTCGTCCCGAGTTTGTGGGGCGAATGTAACCAGCAAGGCTTAAAAAACCGCTGACAAATCAGGGCCGGCAACTTTAGAAGGCAAATTGTTCGCGCAGGATCCGCTCGTCCAGCGCATGGCCAGGGTCGAACAGCATGGTGAGGCGCCGGTCGCGGCTCTCTCGCACCTGTACATGGACGATGTCCCTGACCTCCTGATTGTCGGCCGCAGCCGCAACGGGCCGACGATCCGGCGCAATCACGTCAATATTCACGGTCGCATCATGACGCAGGAGCGCGCCTTTCCAGCGTCGAGGACGGAATGCGCTGACCGGCGTCAGGGCCAGCAGGTTGGCGCCAATCGGCAGGATGGGGCCGTGGGCGGACAGGTTGTAGGCCGTTGAGCCTGCAGGCGTTGCCACCATCACGCCGTCGCACGTGAGTTCCTCCATCCGGATCCGGTCGTCGACCGTGATCTTCAGGCGCGCTGACTGGGCCGTCTGCCGCAGCAGGGATACTTCATTGATCGCCAGGGCGCGGTGCTGTTTGCCGTGCACGTCAGTGGCGATCATGCGCAACGGAATGATGCTGGCCCGTTCCGCCGCGTTGATGCGTTCGACCAGCCCGTCGAGACTGTAATCATTCATCAGGAACCCGACGGTGCCGCGGTGCATGCCGTAGACAGCCTTGTTGTCATCGAACCGGCGCCGCAGTGTGTCGAGCATGGCGCCATCTCCGCCAATCGCGACGATGACATCGGCGTCGGTTTCGGACACCTGCCCATAGCGGCGGATCAATTCCGGAAGGGCGTCCTGGGCTTCAGGACGTTTCGAAGCGAAAAATGCGAGACGTAGCTGGGTCATTGCGACCACATGTCGGCGGCGTTGCCTGAATCGTCAAGGATTTCGCGAATCCTTCGGCAGGGCCCAGCACCCGCCAAGGGTGCGCTCTGATGACGCCTGTGTCAGGTTTAACTGGCGCAGGATCATCATATCCGCTAGTTTCAATTCAAAATATGGAGGAGATGATTATGGCCGATGGTGCCCAGAATGTGGATATTCGCGGATCAGTCAGCGCAGAAGAGTGGAAAGTGCGGGTTGATCTCGCGGCCATGTACCGCCTCGTTGCCCTGCATGGCTGGGACGACATGATCTTCACACACATTTCCCACCGCGTGCCAGGCCCTGAGCATCACTTCCTGATCAACCCGTATGGCATGCTGTTCGAGGAGATTACGGCGTCCTCCCTCGTCAAGGTCGATCTCGATGGCAATGTCATCCAGGAAACCGAGTATTTCATCAATCCGGCGGGCTTCACGATCCACTCTGCTGTACACGCGGCTCGCGACGACGCCCACGTCGTCATGCACCTGCATACGAATGATGGCGTTGCCGTTTCCTGCCAGAAGGAGGGCCTGATGCCGCTTAGCCAGACATCGATGCTGGTGCGTCACGATCTGGCCTATCACGACTATGAAGGTGTGGCGCTGGACCTTGGCGAACGCGAGCGCCTCGTCGCCGACATCGGCACCAAGAACAACATGCTGCTCTACAATCACGGCACCATGACTGTGGGTGGTACGGCGGCCGAAACCTTCCTGCGCATGTTTTTCCTTGAGCGTGCGTGCACCATGCAGGTCCGGGCGCTTTCGGCCGGACGGGATGGCGTCATCCTTGCGTCGGAAGCCGTTCAGAACGTCGTCAAGAGCCAGAGCAATCCGGAAGGCACGAACGTGCTCGCCAATCGCCTGGCTTGGCCGGCGCTGCTGCGCAAACTGGATCGTGAGTCGCCTGGGTACGATTCCTAGGGGTATCCACGTATGCGACAAATACAGCCTTTGTCGTAGTTGAGGATTATCAAGCGGGCTGCGCCCGCCTATTTAATCGCCAGACATAGTATAAGGGCGTTCTACAGCCATGAAGCATCTCAAAGCATTCGAAGACGCCCTTGGCGAAATCCATGGCGAAGGCCGCTATCGGGTATTCATCGACCTTCACCGTCATCGGGGACGCTTTCCGAAGGCGACGGCCCGATTTGAGGATGGCGAGCGCGAAGTCACGATCTGGTGCTCCAACGACTATCTTGGCATGGGCCAGGACGATGATGTCATCAATGCGATGCATGAGGCGATCGACAGTTTTGGCGCCGGGTCCGGCGGAACGCGCAACATATCCGGCACGACCCGATACCACGTCGATCTCGAGCGCGAACTGGCCGATCTGCACGGCAAGGAATCTGCGCTTTTGTTCACGTCGGGTTATGTTTCCAATGAGGCAACGCTGTCGACGCTGGGCAAGATTCTGCCCAACATGATCATCTACTCCGATGCGCTGAACCATGCCTCCATGATTGAAGGCATTCGGCGTTCGGGTCTGGACCGCAGGATTTTCCGTCATAACGACATCGACCATCTTCGCGCCTTGCTCGAACTCGATGACCCGGATCGGCCCAAGCTGATTGCTTTCGAAAGCGTCTATTCGATGGATGGCGATTTCGGGCGGATGGAAGAGCTTTGCGATCTGGCTGATGAATTCAATGCGTTGACCTATCTCGACGAGGTTCACGCCGTGGGCCTTTACGGGCACAATGGGGCAGGGGTCGCCGAGATGCAGGGCCTGGCCGACCGCATCGATATTATCGAAGGCACGCTCGGCAAGGCTTATGGTGTCATGGGCGGATATATCGCCGGGCATACGACCGTGATCGACTCGATCCGCTCGATGGCGTCAGGCTTCATCTTTACGACATCAACGTGCCCTGTCATGGCCGCTGGCGCACTTGCCAGCGTTTCGAAACTGCGGACGGATGAAGGGCGCCGTTTGCGCTCGGTGCATCAGGCCAACGCGGCCTTGCTCAAGCAGAAATTCACTGACGCCGGCCTGCCCGTCATGGAATCACCTTCTCATATTGTGCCATTGCTCGTCGGTGATCCGGAGCGCTGCAAGGCGCTGTCCGATACATTGCTGTTCGACTTCGGCATCTATGTTCAGCCGATCAATTATCCCACGGTCCCGCGCGGAACGGAGCGCCTGCGCTTCACACCAAGCCCGGTGCATGGTGAGGCGATGATGGACGAATTGGTCGCGGCCATTCTTGCCGTCTGGAAGCAGCTTGGTCTCGACAAGGCCGCTTGAGGCGGTTAATTTTACTTAAACTACATTGAATACTATAAAAATTATGACGACTTCTTCTTGCCGAGGCCGATATCCTTGGCGTGTTGCGACCTGAGTTTGGCATAGTTCGGCGCGACCATCGGATAGTCGGCAGGCAGGTTCCAGCGCGCCCGGTACTCTTCTGGTGTCATGTCATAGCGCGATCGGAGATAGCGTTTCAGCATCTTCAGCTTGCGGCCATCCTCCAGGCAGACCAGATGGTCCGGAGTGATAGACTTCGCAATGGATACTGCAGGTTCCGGTGTTTCTGCCTTGGGCGGGTCAGCCTTTGACAGATCGATGATCGTGGCATGAACTGTCTTGATCAGGTCGGGCAGGTCTGCTGCGGATACTGCATTGTTTGCAACGAAAGCCGAGATGATACCCGTTGCCATCTTCAGCACATCAGTGTCGTCGATATCACTCATGTCGCTCTTAGCTCCGTTGCGGCAAATATGCACAATTCGCCAAGCAATTCCGGCCCGGCAAAGCTTAATACCATATAGATCAAAGTAATGGCACACAATATTCAAGGCCGATTGTAAACAAGAATGTGGCGTCCCCATGCAGTTCAAAGCAATTCGTCGCGGTTGCAGCAGGAGTGCAGGCGGCGTAAAGACGTCTTGACCCTTGCCACAGGAGATTCTCATGGCTGATACGGCGGCTCCGGCGCAGACCACAAATCGCGGATTTTTTACGACGTCGCTATCGGATGCGGATCCGGAATTGTTCGCGGCAATCGCGGATGAGCGCACGCGCCAGCAGCAACAGATCGAGCTGATCGCCTCGGAAAACATCGTCTCGAAAGCGGTGCTCGAAGCGCAAGGGTCGATCCTGACGAACAAGTATGCCGAAGGCTATCCCGGCAAACGCTATTACGGCGGCTGCGAATTCGTTGATGTCGCCGAGAACCTCGCAATTGAACGCGCGAAAGCGCTGTTTAATTGCGGCTATGCCAACGTCCAGCCAAATTCCGGCAGCCAGGCGAACCAGGGCGTGTTCCAGGCAATGATAAAGCCGGGCGACACGATCCTCGGCATGAGCCTCGATGCGGGTGGCCACCTCACGCATGGCGCCAAGCCGAACCAGTCGGGCAAATGGTTCAATGCTGTCCAGTATGGTGTCAGCCGCGAAGATGACCAGATCGACTTCGTCGAGGTCGAACGCCTCGCCAAAGCCCATCGTCCGCAGATGATCATTGCTGGTGGGTCTGCGTATCCGCGTCAGATCGATTTCAAGAAATTCCGGGAGATTGCAGACGAAGTCGGTGCGATCTTCCTCGTCGACATGGCGCATTTTGCCGGTCTCGTGGCGGGCGGCGTTCATCCGAACCCGCTTGAGCATTGTCACATCGCGACGACGACGACTCACAAGACACTGCGCGGCCCACGTGGCGGCATGATCCTCACGAATGACGAGGCCATGGCGAAGAAAATCAACTCGGCGATCTTCCCCGGGATCCAGGGCGGCCCGCTCATGCACGTCATCGCAGCCAAGGCCGTCGCATTCGGCGAAGCGCTGAAGCCGGAATTCAAAACCTACGCCGCACAGGTTGTCGCGAATGCGCAGGCGATGGCGGTCGCCTGCAAGTCGGGTGGACTGGATGTCGTCTCCGGCGGAACTGACACGCACCTCGCACTGATCGACCTGCGTCCGAAGAAGGTCACTGGCCGCGATGCCGAGCACGCGCTCGAGCGGGCATTCATTACCTGCAATAAGAATGGGGTGCCATTCGACCCGGAAAAGCCGATGATCACGAGCGGCATACGCGTTGGTTCGCCTGCCGGCACGACACGGGGTTTCGGCGAACAGGAGTTCACTCAGATCGGCGACTGGATCGGCGAAGTCGTCGGCGCGGTCGCAGCGGGTGAAAGCACGGCAGTCGAAGACAAGGTCCGCGCTGAGGTCAAGGCGCTGACGGCGCAATTCCCGATCTATAACGGCTTGGGAGCTTGATGCGTTTTGCGGTGTCCGTTCTGTGGTTCTGAGAATACAGCCGTAAAGGACAGCCGATCGGCTGAAGACGACACCGCTGTACGTCGCCGCCGCGTGTGCGAAAGCTGCGGTGCGCGCTTCACCACATTCGAACGCGTCCAGCTGCGGGAAATCGTCGTCATCAAGCGCGACGGCAAACGGTCGCTTTTCGAACGCGACAAGCTCTTCCGGTCTATCTCCGTGGCCGTGCGCAAGAGGCCGGTGGATCGCGACCGGATTGACCAGATGGTTTCCGGAATCGTTCGCAAGCTCGAGAGTGGTGGCGAGTCCGAAGTGCCGTCATCGCAGCTTGGCGAACTGGTCATGGAATCGCTCAAACGAGTCGATCCGGTTGGATATGTCCGCTACGCCAGCGTCTATCGCGACTTCAAGGATCCGAGCGATTTCGCCCAGTTCATCGAAAAGACCGCGCTCGAAGAAGATATCGACGAGTCATGAGCGGTGTGAGGGTTACCCTCAAGATCGCGACCTCGCTTGATGCGCGCATCGCGCTTGCCGACGGCACCAGCCAGTGGATCACGACGAGCGGGTCCCGCGCCCGGGCCCATCAGATGCGCGCCGAACATGACGCTGTGCTTGTCGGTATTGGTACGGTGTTGGCGGACGATCCATTGTTGACCGCCCGGACGGTTCCGATGCCGAAGAAACAACCCGTGCGTATCGTCGCCGATTCCCGTGGGCGAACCCCGAAACACTCGCGGCTTGTCCAGTCCGTATCCAGTGGTCCTGTCGTGGTGGCTACGGCGGGGCAGCCGCAGGACATTCTCGCGGCCGGCGGTATAGACATCTGGCGTTGCGGCAATGGTACGAGGGTAGACGTAACCGCGCTTGTGCGCCGCGCGGAAGGAGAAGGGATCAGGTCCATCCTTCTCGAAGGCGGCGGCACCCTGGCGGCGTCTTTCATCCGGGCGGGGCTCGTTGACCAGATCGCTTGGTTCCGCGCGCCGATCCTGATCGGCGGCGACGGCCTGCCGGCGCTTGGTGGCTTGGGGATCGAGACCCTCGCCGCTGCGTCACGCTGGCGCCCTGTCGCCACGGAACGGATTGGAGATGACGTCCTCGACACTTATGTTCGAATTTAGCATAAGTCCCCCGAAGGATTATCCCAGCCATGTTTACAGGACTTGTCACTGACGTCGGAACGGTCTGCAAGGCGCTGGCGCGCAACGGGCTTGTCCGGTTCGAAGTCGAGAGCGGATACCCGCTGGACTCCATCGCCATGGGCGCCTCTGTCATGCATTCCGGCGTATGCCTCACGGTTGTCGACATGGGCCAGGGTGAGCGTGGGGCGTGGTTCGCGGTCGAGGCCGTTCCCGAGACCCTCTCGAAAACCGTACTGGGAGAATGGAAGGCCGGTTCGCGCGTCAATCTCGAACAAAGCCTGAAACTGGGGGACGAACTTGGTGGGCATTTCGTGTTCGGCCATGTCGACGGCGTCGGCGAGGTCGTTTCCATCGAACCCGAAGGCCAAAGCTGGAGGCTCACCATCCGACCGCCGACGACGATTGCACGCTATTTTGCCACCAAGGGATCCGCCGCCATCAACGGAGTGTCGCTGACCGTGGCCGAAGCCTTGCCAAATGGTGATTTCGAACTGGCAATTATTCCCCACACTTGGGATGTCACAACTCTGTCAGAGCTGGTACCCGGCGCACATGTGAACCTTGAGATCGATATGCTGGCGCGCTACGTGGCGCGCATGATAGGCGCTGATGCGCCAGAAGGACCTTCCAACAATGTCTGATGACTTCCACGCCGCGATCTCGTCGATCGATGAAATTATCGAAGATGCCCGCAATGGCCGGATGTATATTCTGGTCGACGCTGAGGATCGCGAAAATGAGGGTGACCTCATCATCCCGGCAACTTTCGCGACGCCTGAACAGGTCAACTTCATGGCCCGCCATGGCCGCGGCCTGATTTGCCTCGCTATGACGCAGGAGCGCTCCCACACGCTGCATCTCGACATGATGACGCGCAACAATCGCGAAAGCATGCAAACCGCCTTTACCGTATCGATCGAGGCGAAAGAGGGCGTTACGACCGGCATATCCGCACACGACCGCGCGCGCACCATCGCGGTCGCCATCGACCCCACTGCCGACCATGATGACATCGTCTCGCCCGGCCATGTCTTTCCACTGGTCGCGAAGGATGGCGGCACACTGGTCCGCGCCGGCCATACCGAAGCGGCCGTCGACATTTCGCGCATGGCCGGTCTCTACCCTGCCGGCGTCATCTGCGAAATCATGAACGAAGACGGCTCGATGGCCCGGCTGCCAGACCTCGTCTCCTTCGCCCAGCTGCACAATCTCAAGATCGGCACGATTGCCGACCTCATCGCCTGGCGCCGCGAGAATGACCGCTTCCTCGAGCGCCGGGTCGAATCCGTCCTGAATTCGACCTATGGGGAGGGTTTCAAGACGGTCTGCTTCCGCAACGCGCTCGACAATTCTGAATACATCGCCATCGTTCACGGCGAGATCAAACCGGATTCGACAACGATCGTGCGGGTGCATCACCCCGACGTACTCTCGGATATTCTGGGCGAGACCGGCCCGCGCCAGGGCCTGGTCGAAAAAGCCATGCGCATCATCGCCGAAGCCGACGAGCCGGGCGTCATTGTCTTCGTCAATACCATGCGCCCCAATGTGCTGGCCGAGCGTCTTGGTCTGAAATCCGACACGCCCCGCGACCCCACAGCACCCCTGCGCGAATACGGCATCGGCGCCCAGATTCTGCGCGAACTCGGTGTCCGGCGCATGACCTTCCTGTCCGATACGCAGCCGACCCGCGTTGCAGGGCTTGACGGATACGGCCTGACCATAGAGGGCTGGCGCCGATTGAACGAGGAGACTAACTGATGGCGGACCGCGTCCTCATTGCCATTTCGAGATATTACAAACGCATCAGTGACGAACTGGAGCTGGGTGCGATGGCGGAACTGGAAGCTGCCGGCGCGAACGTGACCGTCATGGAAGTGCCGGGTGCGTTCGAATTGCCGGGCCTCATCGCCATGGCAGCTGACAGCGGCCGCTTCGACGGCGCCGTGGCGCTCGGCTGCGTCATTCGCGGCGAGACGACCCATTACGACTATGTTTGCGGCGAGAGCGCCCGCGGCCTGATGGACCTGATCGTCCAGCGCCGCCAGGCCATCGGCTATGGCATCCTGACGGTCGAGAACGAGGATCAGGCCTGGGCCCGCGCCGACCGCAAGCAGAAGAACAAGGGCAAGGACGCCGCCGAGGCCTGCCTGTCCATGATCAAGTTCCGCAAGGAACTCATTCGTTGAGCCAGCAGAAAATCCCTTTCGAAGTCATCCGCGCCCGGCGCGCCGGCGCACGGCTGGCAGCGGTTCAGGCGCTCTATGAGATGGAGCAGACCGGCAAGTCCGCCAAGGCGACCGTTCGGGCCTTCATGGACGACCGCCTCGGCATCGGTCCCGACGAGCGCCCGATCGAGGAAGCCGACCCGGACCTGTTCAAGGCGATCCTGAACGCCGTCGTGGAACACCAGGCCGCCATCGACACAGCCATTCTCTCCCGCTTGTCGGACGGCTGGAAACTGACCCGCCTCGACGCCACGTCGCGGGCCATCCTACGGGCCGGCGCAGCCGAGTTCATCGTCCACCAGGAATTGTCCGACGCGGTCATCCTCGACGAATATGTCTCGCTAGCGCATGACTTCTTCGACGAAACCGAGGCCAAGTTCGTGAACGCCGTGCTGCAGAATGTCGGCCGCGACCTGCGGACAGGCTCTGCCGCCTAGAGCAACGTACAGCATGAGTGAATCAAATTGATTCCCAGCCTCCTCGAACTGTGATTCACAGTTCGAGGAGGTAGCTACCATGGCAAATTTGATTTCCCCTGATCTTCGCAAGCGTATGATGCG
>Ga0209491_10002076_pt1 | contig 36741 bp, 26 predicted proteins | sample BON02_FD_187213 | JGI IMG/M metagenome (GOLD analysis project Ga0209491, IMG submission 187213) | Freshwater microbial communities from Lake Bonney liftoff mats and glacier meltwater in Antarctica - BON-02 (SPAdes) (version 2) | ecosystem: Environmental > Aquatic > Freshwater > Ice > Glacier... | reverse complement strand
CCGCGGGTACCTTTGAGTGTTTTGCGTTCATCTTCGTTCCTTACAGTCACTGCGATGAACCCAAAACACTCTCCTATTTTATGCAGCCAATCTGTCTATTGAACGCTGACGGGGGACAGGATGGAGCGCGAGAGCATTGTTTGCGGAAGGCCCGACTATTCACAATGCGGAGGCTTTGCATAACGCAGGGTATTCTTTGATCATCACTGCAGGTAGTCTTCGCGGCAGAACAATTATTGCGGCGGTTGCGCGCGGATGGAACAACGGCAGGTAGCAGCAAGCAGATGCGCAGCTTTGCTGAACTCAATCAGAGTATCGGCTTGCCGGAATTGCTGGAGCAAAGCGAAGCCTATGCGGCGAGCGAAACAGAAACTCGGGATTAAGGCTTAGGCCCCGGATCGGGCCGAAGATCAGGAAGCGACATGCAAGACCCAAAACTATACGGCCACTGGCCCTATCGAAACCGCCCCAAGGTAACTTGGCCCGGCGGCAAGAAGATGGCTTTCTGGGTCGCGCCCAATATCGAGTTTTACGAACTTCATCCGCCCAAGAACCCGCACCGGATCCCGTGGCCGCGCCCCAATCCGGATGTGGTCAATTATGCCTACCGCGATCACGGCAACCGCGTGGGCAATTGGCGCCTGATTGAATCGATGGAGAAGTACAATATTCCCGGCACTGTCAGCCTGTCGGTGGCCATGTGTGATCATTTTCCCGAGATGATCGAAACGGTCAACAAGATGGGTTGGGAGTTTTTTTCCCACGGCGTCTATAATACCCGCTACAGCTATGGAATGGACCGGGAGCAGGAGCGCGCGACGCTGCAGCATACCATGGATACCATCAAGGCGGCGACCGGCCAGCAAACACGCGGCTATCTCGCGCCGGCGCTGACGCACACCGTCCATACGATCGAATTACTGGCGGAGCTCGGCTTCACCTATTCGTGCGATCTGTTTCAGGATGATCAGCCGCAACCACTGAATGTGCCGGGCAATCCGCTGGTTTCGATGCCCTATTCGCTGGAGGTCAACGACCATTACGCCTTCAACGTATTTGGTCAGTCTCCGCAGCAATATACTGACGTTCTGAAACGCCAGTTTGATACTCTGCTGGAAGAAGGCGGCACGTCGGGCACTGTGATGTGCATTCCGATCCACGCCTATCTGGTTGGGCGCGCGCACCGTGCCGGTCCGTTCGAAGAAATTCTACGATATGCCGACGAGCATAAGGATGACATCTGGATCACCAAGGCCGGGGACATTGCCGGTCATTATCTGGCCAATCACTATGATGAAGCCCGCACCCACATTGCCCAATCCGGAGGATCTCATGCCGCTTGATCCTGAATTTATGCAATATCCAATGCGCCGCAAGGGCATGGACCATGATCTGTATCCTGCGGCCAATATGTTCGAGCAGCCCAAGGTCACTTGGCCGGGCGGCAAGCCGGTTGCGCTGATGGTCACGGTGGCGGTAGAATTCTTTCCCCTCACCCCCAATGACGGCCCTTTCCGGGCGGCCGGACACATGGCCACGCCCTTCCCTGACTACCGCACCTTTACCGCCCGCGATTATGGCAATCGCGTGGCGATTTACCGGATGATGGACGCGCTTGCCGCGGCCAATATCCCGGTCACGGCATTCACCAGCAGCGCATTGATTGATCGCACCCCTGCGCTGATCGACGATATTCAGGCGGCTGGCTGGGAAATCGCAGCGCATGGGCGGGATATGAACGCCGTCCATTATGGCGGCATGTCAGCCGAGCTGGAGCAGCAGCAGATTGATGACTGCCTGGCGGCATGGTCTGCGCGCGGTGTCACTCCGAAAGGGTGGATGTCACCCGGCCGGGGGCAGAGCGATGCAACGCTCAGCCTGCTGAAGCGCGCGGGCATCGAATGGACTGCTGACTGGGGCAATGACGATATGCCCTATGCGATGAATGATGGCCCGATTGCCATGCCCTATACCGATGAGCTGGAAGACCGGAAATGTATCACGATCCTCGGCCAGGGTGAGAATGTATGGGCCCGGCAGATTATCGGCGCCGCTGACTGGTTGGCGAGCGAGGCTGAAATCCACGGCGGCCGTATTCTGCACTTGGCGCTGACGCCCTATATTATCGCACAACCGTTCCGGATTAAGTTTCTGCGCGATCTGCTCGCACTGCTCGCAGCGCGAGATGATTTGTGGGGCGCAACCGGATCAGAAATTTGCAGCGCCTGGCACGCCCGAAGGAATCCAGCGGGGTGATAACGCGCGGGATATAAGGTGGACGGAAGATGATCGGGCATCAACGCTTGCAACATAGCAAGCTCACCGCCTAAACCGACAATTCCGGATATGGTGGCTGTTCCGCTAATCTGCGCATCAACTTGTGCCAAATGTTCCAGCAGGGAACACCGGCCCCGGTACTTGTTTTGCCAGAGCCCCCAATCCCATCTCCCGCAGTTGGATACGCAATGATCCCTTTTTCCGTTCTCGACCTGGTTCCCATCCGCGAAGGCGGCACCTTGGCGCAGGCCTATGCTGCCAGCGCCAAACTGGCCGGAGCAGCAGAAGCGGCAGGTTACCGGCGGTTCTGGGTGGCTGAACATCACGCTATGGAAGGCATCGGCGGCGCTGCCACCGCAGTCGTGCTGGCCCATATCGGCAATGCAACCTCGACCATCCGCATAGGGTCCGGCGGCATCATGCTGCCCAATCACAACCCGTTCGTAATCGCCGAACAATTCGGCACGCTGGAGGCGCTGTTCCCAGGCCGGATCGATCTGGGTCTGGGCCGCGCGCCGGGCGCTGATGGCAGGATTGCCCAGGCATTCCGGAAAGACTTGCGGCAGGCATCCGAATATTTCCCGCAAGACGTGGTGGAATTGCGCGCGCTCATAACAGGCGAGCCGAAATTGCCGCTGGCTGCGACACCAGGCCTTGGCGCAGATATCGAACTCTGGATGCTAGGGTCCAGCCTGTTCGGGGCGCAGTTGGCGGCCCAATTGGGCATGCCATATGCGTTCGCATCGCATTTTGCGCCCGATCATCTGGACGCTGCCCTGGCAGTATACCGGCGCGATTTCCGTGCCTCAGCCGCATTGGACAAACCCTATGTCATGCCCGCAATGACAGTAATCTGCGCGGAATCGGACGATGAAGCAGAACTGCTGGCATCCTCCCAATTACAGTCTTTCGTGCGGTTGCGCACCGGCAGCCCGGGGAAACTCCCACCGCCGGTCGCAGGCTATCGCGCCTCTCTTCCGGGCGCCTCGCAGGCCATGCTGGCCAACATCGGGCAAGCCAGCGCTATCGGCTCTCCGGAAACCGTACGCAGCGCAATCGAAGCTTTCACCGAACGCACCGGTGCCGATGAAATCATCGTTTCGGGATCAACCTTTGACCCTGATGCCCGCATTCGCTCGCTTCAGCTAACCGCGGAAGCCTTTGCGGGTTAGGCCAACCGCCCCCTTCCATCGCTCGGCCTGCTAGCCTATTCGCTGTTGCATCCTGCTCTGATCTGCCAGAGCGCTGAAACACCATATGATTTGCCGGAGCACCCATGCGCGCCACTCCTGAGTTCGATTTCGCCCTCGGCGATAATGCGGATATGATCCGCGAAACCACCGCCCGCTTTGCCGATGAAGTCATCGCGCCGCTGGCCGAGAAAGCCGACCGCGAGGACTGGTTCCCGCAGGAACTGTGGCCGCAGATGGGCGCGCTGGGCCTGCATGGAATCACCGTGGACGAGGCGGATGGCGGCCTCGGCCTCGGCTATCTCGAGCATGTCATTGCGGTGGAGGAAGTCAGCCGGGCAAGCGCATCTGTCGGCCTGTCCTATGGCGCGCATTCCAACCTGTGCGTCAACCAGATCAGCCGGTGGGGCAATGCTGAGCAGAAAGCGAAATATCTGCCCGGCCTGATCAGCGGCGAGCATGTCGGTTCGCTGGCGATGAGCGAAGCGGGTGCGGGTTCCGACGTTGTCTCGATGAAGCTGAAGGCTGACGCTGTTCAGGGTGGTTACGTGCTCAACGGTACCAAATTCTGGATCACCAATGCGACCTATGCCGACACGCTGGTGGTCTATGCCAAGACATCGCCCGGTGAGGGAAGTCGGGGGATCAGCGCCTTCCTGATCGAGAAAGACATGCCCGGTTTCAGCATCGGTCAGAAGATCGACAAGATGGGCATGCGCGGTTCGCCCACGGCAGAACTGGTGTTTGACGACTGCGAAGTGCCGGAAGAAAACGTGATGGGCCCGCTGCATGGCGGCGTCGGCGTGCTCATGAGCGGACTGGATTACGAACGTGTGGTCCTGTCGGGCATCCAGCTTGGCATCATGCAGGCGTGTCTCGACACGGTCATCCCCTATCTGCGCGAGCGGCACCAGTTCGGCAAACCCATCGGCAGCTTCCAATTAATGCAGGCAAAGGTGGCGGATATGTATGTCGCGCTGCAATCCGCGCGGGCCTATACTTATGCGGTGGCCAAGGCGTGTGATGCGGGCCAGACGACGCGCTTCGATGCGGCGGGGGTTATTTTGCTGAGTTCTGAAAATGCCTTCCGGGTGGCCGCTGAAAGCGTTCAGGCGCTGGGCGGCGCTGGTTATACTAAGGACTGGCCGGTGGAGCGGTATCTGAGGGATGCGAAACTGCTGGATATCGGCGCGGGGACGAATGAAATCAGGCGCATGCTGATTGGGCGTGAGTTGATCGGAGCGGAGCGGTGAGCGGCCCAACCCTCACGTCCAAGCTCGACCTCGAGAGCCCCGAAGCCAAAACCCGCGCCGCGCATAACCGCGCATTGGCCGACGAGCTGCGCGCCAAGGTCGCCGAAGCAGCACTGGGCGGAAGCGAGAAATCGCGCGAGCGCCATGTTTCGCGCGGCAAATTGCTTCCCCGCGATCGGGTCGAGCGGCTGCTCGATCCCGGCTCCCCCTTCCTCGAAATAGGCCAGCTGGCCGCCAACGGAATGTATGAGGGGGATGTCAATGGCGCGTCCATGATCGCCGGGATTGGGCGTGTCTCCGGACGGCAGGTGATGATCGTGTGCAACGATCCCACCGTGAAGGGCGGCAGCTATTATCCGCTCACCGTCAAAAAGCATCTACGCGCGCAGGAAATCGCGCAGGAAAACCGCCTGCCGTGTATTTATCTGGTCGATAGCGGGGGCGCGAATTTGCCCTATCAGGCGGAAGTGTTCCCCGACCGTGATCATTTCGGGCGCATCTTCTTCAATCAGGCGAATATGTCAGCGCTGGGCATTCCGCAGATTGCCTGCGTGATGGGCAGCTGCACCGCAGGCGGGGCCTATGTTCCGGCCATGTCGGACGAGACGGTGATTGTCCGCGAGCAGGGTACGATCTTCCTCGCCGGGCCGCCATTGGTGAAGGCCGCAACGGGCGAGGAGATTTCCTCCGAAGATCTCGGCGGCGGCGATATGCATGCCAAGAAGTCTGGCGTGGTCGATCATCTGGCCGAGAATGACGAACATGCGCTGACCATCGTGCGCGATATCGTCAGCCATCTGGGCAAGACGCAAATACCGAACGTCGAGCTGAAAGACCCCCGCCCGCCCAAATTCGATGCCGAGGACCTGTACGCGATCATCCCCGACGATGTCCGCGCACCCTATGATGTGCACGAGGCTATCGCGCGTCTGGTGGACGGCAGCGAGTTTCATGAATTCAAGGCCAATTACGGCGCCACGCTGGTGTGCGGGTTCGCACATATCTGGGGGATGCCGGTGGCGATCCTGGCGAACAACGGCGTACTATTTTCCGAAAGCGCCATGAAGGGCGCGCACTTTATAGAACTCGCCTGCCAGCGCGGCATTCCGTTGCTGTTCCTGCAGAATATCAGCGGCTTTATGGTCGGCGGGAAATATGAGGCGGAAGGCATCGCCAAACACGGCGCAAAATTGGTGACCGCCGTCGCCACCGCGCAGGTTCCGAAAATCACCGTGGTGATCGGCGGCAGCTTCGGCGCGGGCAATTACGGCATGGCGGGCCGCGCCTATTCCCCGCGCTTCCTGTTCACCTGGCCCAATGCGCGCATTTCGGTGATGGGCGGCGAGCAGGCGGCAAGCGTGCTGGCGACCGTCCACCGAGACGCCGATAGCTGGACGCCTGAGCAGGCCGAGGAATTCAAAGCCCCGATCCGCCAGAAATATGAAGACGAAGGCAATCCCTATTATGCCACCGCGCGCCTGTGGGATGATGGCGTGATCGACCCGGTCCAGACACGCGATGTGTTGGGACTGGCATTAGCGGCCACACTGGAAGCCCCGATACCGCCGCAGCCGCGCTTCGGCGTGTTCAGGATGTAATGGCCATGATCAAATCCCTCCTCATCGCCAATCGCGGCGAAATTGCTTGCCGAATTATTCGCACTGCCCGCGAGATGGGTGTTCGCACGGTTGCGGTTTATTCCGATGCTGATGCCAAGGCGCTGCATGTGCGGCAAGCGGACGAGGCGGTGCATATCGGGCCTTCGCCTGCTGCGGAAAGCTATCTGGTGGGCGAGAAGATCATTGCCGCGGCCAAGGAAACGGGCGCCGAGGCGATCCATCCGGGTTACGGCTTCCTATCGGAAAACGCTGATTTTGCTGCAGCGGTTCAGGCTGCGGGAATTATCTGGGTCGGGCCGAGTCCGGACAGCATCCGCGCGATGGGTTTGAAGGATGCGGCCAAGACGCGAATGATTGAAGCAGGCGTGCCCGTCACGCCGGGCTATCTGGGTGACGATCAGTCCGTGGAGCGGTTGAAGGTAGAGGCAGACGCAATCGGTTATCCGGTGCTGATCAAGGCGGTTGCGGGCGGCGGCGGCAAGGGAATGCGCAAAGTCGATGCTGCGCAGCAATTCGTTGAAATGCTTGAAAGTTGCCAGCGCGAGGCAAAGGCCAGTTTTGGCAATGATCAGGTTTTGCTGGAAAAATGGATCACTTCGCCAAGACACATCGAAGTGCAGATTTTCGGCGATAGCCACGGTAATGTCGTCCACCTGTTCGAACGCGACTGTTCGCTGCAAAGGCGGCACCAGAAAGTGATCGAAGAAGCCCCCGCACCGGGCATGGACGAGGCCACGCGCGAGGATTTATGCTGCGCAGCAATTCGTGCAGCAAAAGCGGTGAATTATGAGGGCGCAGGCACGATAGAATTCATCGCCGATGCCAGCGAAGGCCTGCGCGCCGACCGCATCTGGTTCATGGAAATGAACACCCGCCTGCAAGTCGAGCATCCGGTCACGGAAGAGATCACCGGGGTGGATTTGGTGGAATGGCAATTGCGCGTCGCGAGCGGAGAAGAACTGCCGCTGAAGCAGGACGAGATTAAAATCAACGGCCACGCGATTGAAGCGCGGCTGTATGCGGAGGACCCGGCTAAGGGATTTTTGCCGAGTACGGGGCAGCTTGTACATCTGGACCTTGAGGGAGATCGTATCGAAACTGGCGTCGAAGAAGGCGACGAAATTTCGCCGTTCTATGATCCGATGATCGCGAAGCTGATCGTGCACAGGGAAGATAGGGCAACGGCAATTCGCAGCCTTGCCCTCGACTGTTCTGATGTAATCTGCTGGCCAGTTCGGACGAACGCTGAGTTCTTGTGGCGAACACTTGGTCACGAGACCTTTATTAAAGGCAAAATGACAACCAATTTGCTCGAAGCAGAGAGCGAAACATTAGTGCCCACTGGCGCGCCCTCCGTCGAGGCAATGCAGGCTCTTTCCGATTACCATGTCGAACACATGACTTCCGACATCCCGCACGAGCTGATCGGTTTTCGCATGAACGCCAGTCCTGCGACCCAAGTTCTGCAATTTTCTGTTGGAAGCGCTACGTTTACGCATAGGCATGATTGGGACAGTACTGCAGCGGGTCGATACGTCGCGGCTGTTCCGGAAGGCGTCTTGGTGAACGATCTCGGCACAACCTTCGTCGCGACTTTGGCTAGGAATGATACCAGCCACCACCACGCCCACGATGGCGACATCCTGTCCCCCATGCCGGGCAAGGTCATCGCGGTTGATGTGGCGGAGGGTGACAGCGTCACTGCCGGACAGCGATTGCTGGTGCTCGAGGCGATGAAGATGGAGCACGCGCTGACTGCGCCGTTCGATGGCACGGTGGCGGAATTGAACGCCAGCGAGGGCGCGCAGGTGCAGGTCGAGGCTTTGCTGGTGCGGATCGAGAAGTCTGAAGACTGACGGGCAAAACCTGCTAGGGGCGGCCCCATGCATTTCACCAATTTCGATATCGACATTTTCCTGCGGGATTATTGGCAGAAAAAACCGCTGCTGATCCGCAACCCGTGGGCGCAGTGGGTCAACCCGCTGGAGCCGGACGAACTGGCGGGCCTCGCCTGCGAAGATGATGTCGAGGCGCGGCTGGTCAGCCATGCCGGGGGCGCGCTCACGGCGGAGGATGGCCCAATTCCGGCAGCCCGCTTTGGCGAACTTGGCCGGGATCAATGGACCCTGCTGGTGCAGGCGGTCGATCATTTCGTGCCCGATGTGGCGGCATTGATCGAACCGTTTCGTTTCGTCCCCAATTGGCGGATCGACGATGTGATGGTCAGCGTTGCGGCGGACGGCGGCGGCGTGGGCGCGCATTTCGACCATTATGACGTGTTTCTGATCCAGGGTCTTGGGCGGCGGCGCTGGCAAATTGGCGGAATGTGTAACGAAAGCACACCGCTGCTGCCGCATGACCAATTACGCCTGATCGCTGATTTCGAACCGCTGGAGGAATGGGTGCTGGAACCCGGCGACATACTTTATGTCCCGCCCGGCATCGCGCATAATGGCGTCGCGGTGGGCGATAATTGCATGACCTATTCCATCGGCTTCCGCGCGCCGTCCCGCGCAGAGCTGATCGGCGATTTCTGCGATGATCTGATGGAGGAAATGTCGGACGATGACCGCTACGGCGACCCGGCCTTGGCCCCGCAGGAAAACCCCGGCGAAATCACCGAGGCAGCGATTGACGGCCTGCACGCGATGCTGCGGGAGGGCTTGTCCGACCGCGCGGCGTTCGCCCGCTGGTTCGGGAAATACAACAGCTCGCCCAAATATCCCGAGATCGACTGGAGCCCGGAAGAACCCGCGAGCGCCGAGCAATTGCGCGGTGCCTTGGCCTCCGGCGCGCCGGTCCTGCGCAATCCCGCCAGCCGGTTTTCTTTTATCCGGCAGGATGCGGGCGGCATGATGTTATTCGTAGACGGCGAGAGTTTTGAATGTACCGGCGCGGCCGCAGAACTGGCCGCGCAATTATGCGCCGACACGTCCGTCGATGTCGCCCGCGAGCTGACCCAGTCCGATCCGGCGATGGAACTGCTCGCGGCGCTTTACAATCAAGGCAGTCTGGCGTTTGAGGCGGATGACTGAGTTTTAGGAAACCGAAACTTCCCGCCATTCACCCTGCGGCACATCGTCCAGTGACCATTCCCCGACCTGCCACCGCACCAGCCGCAACGTCGGGTGGCCGACCGCTGCAGTCATCCGCCGGACCTGCCGGTTGCGCCCTTCACGGATGGTCAGCTTTAGCCAGCAATCGGGCACGCTCTTGCGGAATCGGACCGGCGGATCGCGCGGCCACAGATCGGGCGTGTCGATCCTTTCCACGTCTGCCGGAAGCGTCAGGCCGTCCTTCAGCCGAACACCGCTGCGCAGCTGGTTCAGTGCATCGTCGCCTGCATCGCCTTCGACCTGAACCAAATAGGTTTTGGGCATTTTGAATTTTGGATCGGCAATGCGCGCCTGCAATTGGCCGTCATCGGTCAGCAGCAACAGGCCCTCGCTATCGCGGTCGAGACGGCCCGCTGGATAAACCTCTGGTATATCGATGAAATCCGACAGCGTCGCGCGCGTGGTTTCAGTACCGCGATCAGTGAATTGCGACAGCACCCCGTGGGGTTTGTTGAACAGGATCAACCGCGCCATGGGGCAATGCTCCTCTGGTCCGGGCTGCTCATTTCTGGCTGAGCATCTGGTCGAACTGCGCTTCCATCTCCGGCGATGGCGCTTTGCTCCGCATGCTAAATGCAACCGCTGCAATGGCGCTGATGATGAAGCCCGGCACAATCTCGTACACCACTGAACTTGGGGCCTGTCCGCCTATGGTGAAGGGAGCGTAGAGCCAAACGAGTACCGTAACGGCACCGGCGATGATGCCAGCCAGCGCGCCGCTGCGGGTAATTCCGCGCCAATGCAGGCTGAGCAGGATAACCGGGCCGAACGCCGCGCCGAACCCGGCCCAGGCATTGCCGACCAGTGACAGGATACTGCTCGAACGGTCAAATGCCAGCGCGATGGCGACCAGCGCCACTGCCAGTGTCGCGATCCGGCCAATCATGACCAGCTCGCTTTGGCTGGCGTCCTTGCGCAGGAAGGTTTTGTAGAAATCCTCGGTCAGCGAACTGGAGGATACCAGCAATTGGGATGAAATCGTGCTCATGATCGCCGCCAGAATGGCTGCGAGCAGGAACCCGGCGACATATGGGTGGAACAGGGTTTGCGACAACACGATGAAGATCGTTTCCGGATCGCTCAGCGGCGTGCCGGTGCTGGTAACATAGGCCAGTCCGGCAATGCCGCACATAACGGCGCCGGTCACCGTCACCAGCATCCACGACATACCGATCCGCCGCATTGCCGGTATATCCTTCACCGAACGTACTGCCATGAAGCGCACGATGATGTGCGGCTGGCCGAAATAGCCCAGGCCCCATGCCATGCTGGAGATAATTCCCAGCGCGGTTACGCCGGAAAACCAGCCGAGATAATCAGGGTCGATCGCGGTCACGGCGGCCTGCGTGGCCGTCCATCCGCCAAGCTCGCTCAGGGTAACTATCGGCACCAGCACCAGCGCGGCAAACATGATGCAGCCCTGGACGAAATCAGTCAGGCTGACCGCCAGGAAACCGCCTACCAGCGTATAGGCCATCACCACGCCGGCGGTGATCACCAGCCCGAGCCGGTAATCGAAACCGAAGGATGCCTCGAACAATTTTCCGCCCGCCACCAGTCCGGCAGAAGTGTAAAGCGTGAAGAAAATCACGATCACCAACGATGCGATCACGCGGATATTGTGGCTGGAATCCTCAAATCGTTTTTCGAGATAGTCCGGGATCGTTACTGCATCCTCGGTCACCTCGGTGAAAACCCGCAGGCGAGGCGCAACGATCAGATAGTTGGCCCATGCCCCGATCACCAGTCCGACCGCGATCCACGCGGCATTCAACCCGGCGACATAAACTGCGCCCGGCAGGCCCATCAGCATCCAACCGCTCATATCGGATGCACCCGCCGAAAGGGCCGCTACCGAAGGCGGTAATTGCCGCCCGCCAAGCATGAATTCCGAGATATTGCTGGTCGATTTCTGCCACGCATACAGCCCGATGCCGAGCATCAGGACAAAATATGCGCTTAGCGACACGCCAGTTTCAAAATTCATGGGGAACTCCGCGGGGTAAATTCAAGGTCTGGATGCAGTCAGTGACGGCGCGTCTACCGCGTGTCGGCTGTCATTCCAACCCTGCGCCCGGATTGGCTCTATGAAATTGCCGAACAGCAGTTAATTATACAAAATGATGTTGGTCTTTGGTTGACTAAAATGCATGTGGCTGCGGAGTGCCACTCCATAAAATTCGTTCATCGTCACAAAACTTGTCAATGCGGCGGCTGGGGGTATAAGCTGCAGTTGAATTCGATTGGCAAATTCATGAAATCTTGAATTTATTTCATGAAGATTTGTAATCAAAACGACTTAGTAAATATTATAAACAAGTAGGTCATTTAGTGAATAAATTTAAACGAGTTGTAATAAAGATTGGCTCTAGTCTTTTGGCCGACCAGTCCCGATTGACGCCGCGATGGGCTTTCTTGCAGCGCATCATGGAAGACATCGCCCGGCTCAGAGGTGAAGGTGTCGAGGTGGTGCTGTGTTCTTCGGGCGCTGTTGCGCTGGGCATGAAGATGATCGGCGTTACACCGGAAACAGCGGGTTTGCGTGACAAACAAGCAGCGGCTGCATGCGGCATGCCCTTGTTGATGGGCGCATATAAGCAAATTGGGCACGAATATGATGTGAACATTGCCCAGATTCTGGTGACGCTGGGCGATTTTGAGGATCACCCCCGTTTTCTAAATACCAAGAATACATTGCACCGCCTGTTCCGGGCGAATGTGCTACCGATTATCAACGAAAACGACACGATTACGACCGAGGAGATCCGGGTAGGCGACAATGACCGGTTGGCCGCCAAGGTCGCGCAGATGGTCCAGGCAGACCATTTGGTGATCCTGACCAGCGTCGACGGATTGTATGATCGCAATCCGTCTGAACCCGGCGCAAAACTGGTCGAAACTGTGCATGATGTCAGCGAATATCTGGCCGTTACCGAAACTGTCAGCACGCTGGGCACTGGCGGCATGTTCACGAAATTGCAGGCTGCCAATATGGCGCAAAACTCCGGCTGCACGACGTTGATTGCCAATGGCGAGGCTGATGATCCGGTTTCTTCTGTATTGAAGGGACTGCGCCCCTGCACCACCTGCGTTGCACATGAAGCGCCGCTCACGGGCTTGCCGCTATGGCTAAGCGAGCGGCTGCATATGGCTGGCAGCATTGTGATAAATGCTGAAACCGCCAAGGCAGTAGCCGATGGCGTGCGCGGCATCGGACGGGAAGATGTGATTTCACTGGAGGGCAGCTTTGCCAAGGGTGATGTGCTGCATATCTATGACGAAGAGGGCAAAGAACGCGCGCGCGGACTGAGTGACTTTTCAGCGGATGAAGCCGCCATTCTGGTACGCAATCTGGAGGTGCCAGTGCGGCAATTGCTCGGATATCATTCGCGGGCGATATTGGTCGAGCTGAACAATCTGATCAGTCTGGATGAACGCCACATTCCGTGGGACGCACCGCAAGCTAGCAGCGGTTGACTGCTAAGCTGAATTGATCGGTCAAGCCTTGGCCGGAGGAATAGTCTTCCGGCCAAGCACTATGGATGAACCCTCAACCTTGCGGCTTCGGAGCGCCTTTGAACGGGCCGCTCTTTTTAGGGCCACCTTTAAACGGGCCGCCTTTGTTAGGACCGCCTTTGTTAGGACCGCCCTTAAAAGGTTTACCGTGCGGCTTTGCGTGAACACGGGCGCCTTCTGGCCGTGGACCATCATGGCGCGGCCTGTCGTTGCGTGGACCATCATGACGAGGCCCTTCATGACGGGGGCCATCATGACGCTTCGCACCGCGCGGCGGACCTTTGCGGTGCGGCTTGCTGTTATGTCGGGCCTGCTCGCGCGGGCCGCCTTCGGACCGTTCAATGTTGACCGGTTCGTCATCGCCTTCCGCATTGGCAGTGCGTTTGATGGCATCGTCAAATTTGTCGGCGATAGGTCGCGGCACCTGGAAGAATGTTTCCGCCGGCCCAATCCGGATCGCGCCCACTTCATTGCGGGTAATATGGCCGCGGCGGCATAATAGCGGCAGGATCCAGCGGGGATCGGCATTTTGATTGCGGCCGATATCCATCCGGAACCAGACAGTATCTTCGAAACCGGGGCGATGTTTTTCCTGCTGAGCGGCTTTGCGCGCTTCAGGCGTGTTTTCGATCAGTTCTTCAGGCTGCGGCATAGCGGCGCGGTGTGCGCGAACCAAGGCTGCGGCAATATCTTCAGGTGAACGTTCGGCCATCAATTTGGCGGCCAATGCCCGGTCTTCCTCGTCCACTTCGACCGGCGCGAGCAATGCGGTGAGCAACCGTTCACGGTCCTGCTTCTGAATTTCCTGCGGGTTCGGAGCGTTGATCCAGTCGGCGTTGATCTTGGCCCCGCGGAGCATCGATTCGACCCGCTTGCGGCGCGGATAAGGCACCAGGATAACCGCTGTACCCTTCTTGCCCGCGCGGCCGGTACGGCCAGAACGGTGCTGCAAAGCCTCCGCATCACGAGGTATCTCGACATGGATCACCAGGCTTAGGGTGGGCAGATCGATACCGCGCGCGGCGACATCGGTGGCAACGCAGACCCGTGCGCGCCGGTCGCGCATCGCCTGCATTGCAGAGTTGCGTTCTTGCTGTGAATGTTCGCCCGACAGGGCCACCACGGTGAAGCCGCGTTCCTGCAAGGTTGAGTGCAACCGCCGGACATTTTCCCGCGTAGCGCAGAACAGCATTGCTGTTTCCGCTTCATGAAAACGTAGCAGGTTGACCACTGCATTTTCGATTTCAGACGGCGAAACTGTCACTGCCTGATACGAAATATCGCCGTGGCCCCGGTCATCACCGACCGTAGAAATACGCAAGGCATCGCGCTGATACCGCTTGGCCAGCGAAACAATCGATTTCGGCATAGTGGCGCTGAACAGCAAAGTCCGGCGGCCTTCCGGCGTTGCATCGAGAATTTCTTCGAGATCTTCGCGGAAGCCCATGTCGAGCATTTCATCGGCTTCATCCAGCACAACAGCTTTCAGGGCCGACAAGTCGAGCGCGCCGCGTTCAAGGTGATCGCGCAGCCGGCCAGGTGTGCCGACCACGATCTGCACGCCGCCGCGCAAGGAACGGCGTTCCTTGGATGCGTCCATACCGCCAACACAGGTCGCGATACGCCCGCCTGCCTTGCCATATAGCCACATCAGTTCGCGGCTGACCTGCAAGGCCAATTCGCGCGTTGGGGCGATGACCAGGGCCAGCGGGGCAATGCCATGCGGCACAGTGCCGTTCGCGCCCAGCAGCTGCTGCGCCATGGCAAGGCCAAAGGCGACTGTCTTGCCCGAACCGGTCTGTGCCGACACGATCAGGTCGCGGCCAACCGCACCTTCTTCGATAACGGCGGCCTGTACGGCGGTGGGTTTCTCATAGCCGCGTTCGGCCAGTGCTTCGCCAAGGAATGGCGGTAAATCGGTAAAGGTCATGGAACTCGCATTATCTAAAGGAAACGGATCGGGGTGACTGCAGACCTGCTGCTTGCCACCTGTTCTCGCAATCCTAATTAATGCAAGTCCGACCGGTCAATCAGCGGCCTCTACACGCTTTATTCGGGTTTGGCTTCCCCTGATTTTGTGCAAGTGCGAATTGGCGGTCAATTCCGCCCCTGATCCGATGGCGGAGGGCTGACTGAACCGCGCTTTATCAGGCTCGACAGCAGCAAAGTTTCCTCGGTCGGCGGATCACCCTCCTTTGCGATCAATTTCCGAGCGGCGGCGCGGGCCATCCCGATAAAATGGCCGATGATCCGAACAATTGCATGATGCCGCTGCGCAAGGCATAGAGGCAAGAAAATCGACCTGGGAGGGCAGCAACATGATCGACCGCAAATTGCGCCCACGGGTGACGTCTTTCGATGTGGCCGAACATGCCGGGGTCAGCCAATCCACCGTATCGCGCGCACTCGCCAATTCCAGCGCCGTCACCGAGGTTACTCGCGCGCGCGTCATAAAATCGGCTGAGGCGCTGGGTTATATGGTCGACACCCGCGCAGCCCAATTGCGGCAGGGGCGCACCGGCACGCTGGCAGTGGTGGTAATCTGCCGCCCGGGCGAAGCAGCAAGCGACATCAACCCGTTCTATTTCTCGCTGCTCGGCAGTGTTTGCGCGGCCGCATCGAGCATGGGGTACCAGACGCTGGTATCCTTTCAGGCAACTCCCGATCAATTCTTCGGCAGATATGAAGAAAGCGGCCAAGCGGACGGTGTGATTGTGATTGGAACCACTGCCAATGATGCCGCCTGGCAATATTTTCGGTCCCTAAGCCTGGATGGGCGCGCCGTGGTGTTTTGGGGATCGCCATTTGACGAGCTGGAATGGGTTCGCTCCGACAATTACGAAGGCGGCCTGATCGCGGCGCAGCGACTGATCGAAGGGGGCTACAAGCATATTGTTCACCTGGGCGCGGTTGATTCGCCGCAGCGCCAGTTTCGCGAACGATACGAAGGGTACCGCGCCGCAATGGAGGCCGCTGGCCTGCCCGCCCGCCTTCAGAAGGTGGATTACGACGCAGACCGCGAGACTCAGGGCCGGAATGCAATTGCCGCCTTGGCCGAAAGTGGCACGAAATTCGATGCCCTGTTCATTGCCTGCGATTCCATTGCCTTGGGCGCGATGGAGGAATTGCGCGAACGCGGAATTTCCGTGCCCCGCCAATGCGGCCTGATCGGCTTTGACGGGATCCGCGCCGGTATCCACACCAGTCCGCCGCTAACCAGTATCGAGCCTGATTTCGAAGTCGCCGGGGCGTTGCTGGTCGCGACGGTTTTGGGCGAAGAGGGCGCGCAGGTGGCGGAACGCCGTGTGCCGGTGCGCCTGCTCGAGCGCGGTAGTGTAAAACAGCCGCAATAGACTTTCTTCGCCGTGATAAGGCGAGCAGAACTTGCACATATAAGAATATCTTTATATGCAGTTTGAATAATGCGTATCGAAACCATCATGCGGGCCTTGGCCGACCCTACCAGACTGAGGATAATGCGGCTGCTGGGCGTGATGGAACTCGCCGTGGGCGAATTGGCGTTGGTGCTGGGCCAAAGCCAACCGCGCGTTTCCCGCCATGTCGGTATTTTGTGCGATGCCGGTCTTGCGGAACGCCACCGGGAAGGCAGTTGGGTATTCCTGCGCGCGCCCAGCCTGCCCGGCAGCCCGGCAGTTGACGCGGTTGCAAACCTGCTCGCCATCGCGGAGCAGGAAGACACGGATTTTGCCGCTGGATGCGAGGAAGATCGCCGTCAACTCGCAGCAATCCGCGCATCACGGGACGAAAGCGCAGCAAATTACTTCGCGGCCCATGCGCAGGACTGGGATCAATTGCGCAGCCTCCACAGCCCCGATGGACAAGTTGAGGAACGCCTGCTGGAGGCACTGGGTGATGCGCCGCTGGGCGATGTACTCGACATTGGCACCGGGACCGGCCGGATGGCGGAACTGTTCGCCCCCCGCGCTGCATCCATTGTGGCACTGGACAAGAGCCTCGACATGCTCCGGGTGGCGCGTGCCAAATTGCAGCATTTGCCCGCTGGCGGCGTAGAATTGGTACAAGGCGATTTCGCCAATCTGCCCTTCGCCGCCCACCGGTTCGATACGGTCCTGCTGCATCAAGTGCTCCACTTCGCGCTTGATCCGGCGGCAGCTCTGGCAGAAGCGGCGCGGGTTACCAAGCCAGGCGGACGGATTGCGATTATCGATTTCGCCAGCCATGGGCGCGAAGAACTGCGTGACCGCTATGCCCATGTACGGCTGGGGTTCGGCGACCAAGCGATGGCCGGATTGCTGACCGGAGCGGGCTATCAGATCGCTCCGACTATTGCTCTTCGGGGCGGTGAGTTGGTGGTCAAGATCTGGTTGGGCGAGCGTAACGCAGCCCCCCCGGTTCAAATATCAAGAAAGAAGACCGCACGATGAGCACTCCTCTCGACCCCGCGCATGAAGCGCGCACTGCGGTCGATACGCCGTTGTTCGCATCTTTGCCCGGCGATATTTCCGCATCCTTCGAATTCTTCCCGCCCAAGACGGAGAAGATGGAAGCGATCCTGTGGGAATCGGTCCAGCAATTGAAGCCGCTGAACCCGGATTTCGTCTCGGTTACCTATGGCGCGGGCGGATCAACGCGGGAACGGACACATAACACCGTCGCCCGGATCATCGCAGAGGCACATATGCCCGCAGCGGCGCATTTGACCTGCGTTGATGCCACCAAGGCAGAAATCCGCGAAGTGGCGGAGCAATATTGGGAAGCGGGCGTGCGGCATATTGTCGCGCTGCGCGGCGATGCAGGCGAGCCGGGCGCACCATTTGTGGCGCATCCCGATGGCTATGCCAGCGCGGCCGATCTGGTCGCGGGCCTGAAAGAAATCGCCGATTTCGAAATTTCCGTCGCTGCCTATCCGGAAACACACCCGGATGCCTCCTGCCCGGACAGTGATATCGACAATTTGAAGCGCAAGTTGGATGCTGGTGCGACCCGCGCGATCAGCCAGTTCTTCTTCGCGCCGGAAACCTTCTTCCGCTTTCAGGATAAATTGGCGGCCAAGGGCATCACCACGCCGGTGCTGCCAGGCATTCTGCCGGTAACCAACGTGGCGCAGGCGCGCAAATTTGCTGGCGCTTGCGGGGCGCAAATTCCCGCTTGGATGGATGGTTTGTTCGAAGGGCTGGATGAACGACCCGCCGCGCGCCAATTGGTCGCCGCCACGGTTGCCGCTGAATTGTGCCGCCGCCTTTATGCAGGGGGCATCCGCCAATTTCACTTCTACACGCTCAACCGCGCCGATCTCGCCTATGCGATCTGCCATATGCTCGGCATGCGGCCACACGGAGACGCATCATGAACGCGCGCGAACAACTTAACGCCGAAGCCGCCAAGCGCGTCCTGATCTTCGACGGTGCTTTTGGCACTCAGATCCAGAACCGCAAATTGTCTGAAGGCGATTATGCGGGCGATCTGGGGTTGGGCGCTGATCAGAAGGGCAATAATGACATTCTGGCGCTGACCCGCCCGGATGTGATTACCGACATCACCCGCGCCTATCTTGATGCAGGATCGGACGTAATCTCGACCAACACCTTCTCGGCTAATTTGATCAGCCAGGCCGATTATGCGGCTGAGGCTTTGGTGAAGGACATCAATATCGCCTCGGGAAAAATCGCGCGGGCGCTGGCGGATGAGTACGCCGCGAAGGATGGCCGCCCACGCTTCGTCGCGGGCGCTATCGGGCCGACCAACAAAACCTTGTCCCTGTCACCCGATGTCGAAGACCCCGGCTACCGCGAGATCAGCTTCGATTATCTGGTCGATGTGTATCACGAACAAGCCGCCGCCTTGATCGAAGGCGGGGTCGACTTCATCCTGATCGAGACGATTTTCGATACACTCAACGCCAAGGCGGGGATTTTCGCGGTACGCAAACTAGCGCAGGAATTGGGCCGCGATGTGCCGATCATGCTGTCAATGACGCTGACCGATCTGTCAGGACGCAATTTGTCGGGTCATACGGTTGAGGCATTCTGGTATGCCGTGCGGCACGCCAATCCGGTAACCATCGGCCTGAATTGCAGCTTTGGCGCGCAGCAATTGCGCCCACATATCCAGTTGCTCAGCAAGATTGTCGATACGTTGTTGATGGCTTACCCAAATGCGGGCCTGCCCAACGAACTCGGCGAATATGACGAGGAACCGGAGACTACCGCTGCGCTGGTGCGCGAATGGGCGGAAAACGGTCAGGTCAATATCCTCGGCGGATGCTGCGGCTCCACACCGGCGCATATTGCGGCGATGGCAAAGGCTGTTGAAGGTCTCGAACCTCGCACCATGCCGGCCACGCCTACCGCCACGCGCCTCGCTGGCCTCGAACCCTTCACCATGGCCGCCTGACCCTTCCCGTCATCCCAGCGAAAGCTGGGACCGCTCTCCACCGGGCGCCCTTATTGAAAACGATCCCAGCCTGCGCTGGGATGACGAATTGAGTTTAGATGACTGATCAGACTGCCTCCACCGGCTCCCAATTCGTCAACATTGGCGAACGAACTAACGTCACCGGCTCTGCCCGGTTTAAAAAGCTGATCATGGCGGATGATTACACCGCCGCGGTTGAGGTCGCGCGCCAACAGGTCGAAAACGGCGCGCAGATCATTGATGTAAACATGGACGAAGGGCTGCTGGATGCAGTCCACGCTATGACTACATTCCTGAAACTGATCGCCGCAGAACCGGATATTGCCCGCGTTCCGGTAATGATCGACAGTTCCAAATGGCATGTGATCGAAGCGGGCCTGAAATGCGTGTCCGGCAAGCCGATCGTCAATTCTATCAGCATGAAGGAAGGCGAGGCGCAATTCCTCGAACAAGCGCGTAAGTGCATTGATTACGGCGCTGCCGTGGTGGTTATGGCGTTTGACGAAACCGGCCAGGCCGACACCAAGGCTCGCAAGGTCGAGATTTGCAGCCGTGCTTATGAATTGCTGATGGGTATCGGCTTCCCGCCCGAAGATATCATCTTCGATCCTAATGTGTTCGCGGTGGCCACAGGGATCGAGGAACATGATCGCTATGGTCTCGATTTCATCGAAGCCGTGCGCGAAATCAAGGCCAATTGCCCACATGTGAAAACGTCGGGCGGGCTGTCCAACCTCAGCTTCAGTTTCCGCGGTAATGAAACCGTGCGCCGGGCGATGCATTCGGTGTTTCTGTACCATGCCATTCCAGCGGGCTTTGACATGGCGATTGTCAACGCGGGCCAGCTCGACATTTATGACCAGATCGACCCGGTGCTGCGCGACGCCTGCGAAGATGTAATCCTGATGCGTCCTGTTTCCGGCGACCTTACCGCGACGGAGCGGCTGATCGAACTGGCCGAAAGTTACAAGGGCACGGATGTCGCACAGGAAAAAGCTGCTGCCGAATGGCGCGGCTGGACAGTGGAAAAGCGGCTCGAACATGCGTTGGTCAAAGGCATTGACGCCGATGTTGTTTCCGACACCGAAGAATTGCGCGCTCGGATCGAAGCCGAAGGCGGCCGCCCGATCCATGTGATCGAAGGCCCGTTAATGGACGGGATGAATGTGGTCGGCGACCTGTTCGGCAGCGGCAAAATGTTCCTTCCCCAAGTCGTCAAATCCGCCCGCGTGATGAAAAAGGCCGTCGCCCATCTGATCCCCTATATCGAGGCGGAGAAGGAAGAAGGCGCGAAAGCCAAGGGTAAGATCATCATGGCGACCGTGAAGGGCGACGTGCATGATATCGGCAAGAATATTGTCGGCGTGGTACTGCAGTGTAACGGCTATGAAGTTATCGACATGGGTGTGATGGTCCCATGGCCGAAAATCCTAGAGGTGGCCAAGGCCGAGGACGTCGATATGATCGGCCTGTCCGGCCTGATTACCCCGTCGCTGGATGAAATGGTCACTGTGGCGGAAGAAATGCAGCGCGCAGAAATGACCATGCCGCTGCTGATCGGCGGCGCGACCACCAGCAAGGTGCATACGGCGCTGCGGATCGAGCCGGCCTATAGCTCAGGCCCGGTGATTCATGTGCTGGATGCCAGCCGCGCGGTTGGCGTGGCGAGCAAGCTATTGTCCGACACCCTGCGCGATGATTACGTCGCTGATGTCAAAGCAGAGTACGAGGATGTGCGCTTCAAACGCGCCAACAAGGGCCAGTCCGCATTGCTGCCTTTGGCGGAGGCGCGGGCGGCCAGCTTCAAAGCCGATTTTGCAGATAAGGCCCCTGCCCCAGCGAAGCCCGGCGTGCACACTTTCGATGACTGGTCGCTCGCCGATTTGCGCGAGGTGATCGACTGGACACCGTTCTTCCGCGCTTGGGAATTGCACGGTAATTATCCCGCAATCCTGACCGACGATGTAGTCGGGGAAAGCGCGCAGTCCCTGTGGGATGACGCGCAGGCAATGTTAGACAAGATTATCAACGAAAAATGGCTGACGGCGAAAGCGGTTGCAGGTCTGTGGCCATGCAAGCGGGACGGTGATGATGTGCTGCTGGAAAGCGGAGAGCGCCTGCCCATGCTGCGCCAGCAGGTCAAAAAATCACGTGAACGCGCGAATTACAGCCTCGCCGATTTTATCGATCCGGCGGGTGACTGGATTGGCGGCTTCGCAGTCGGCATTCACGGGATTGACGAGCATTCGGCCCGCTTCCAAGCGGACAATGACGATTATTCGGACATCTTGCTGAAAGCTCTCGCCGACCGTTTCGCCGAAGCGATGGCCGAGCGGCTGCACCAACATGTTCGTACTGACTTGTGGGCCTATGCACCGGGCGAGCAGCTGACCAATGAGGCGCTGATAAAGGAACAATATCGCGGTATCCGGCCTGCACCGGGCTATCCCGCCTGCCCCGATCACAGCCTCAAGCCGATCCTGTTCGATCTGCTCGATGCGCCGAAAAACGTCGGCCTGACACTGACCGAAAGCTTCGCCATGTGGCCCACTTCGGCGGTTAGCGGGTTCTACTTCGCTCATCCCGAGGCATCCTATTTTGGGGTCGCACGGGTTGGCCGGGACCAATTGGAAGATTACGCGGTGCGCCGCGATGTCGATCTGGCCACGGCAGAGCGATGGCTGCGTCCGAACCTCGATTGATGGCGCTGCCAGCCGGACGTTTGGTGTGGTGCGGCGCTCTGTTGCTGGCGGCGGTCTACGCCTCCCTGTGGCAAATTGTCCCCGTCGAGACGCTGCTACTCGGCGGCATGTGGTTTCTGCCCGGCGTCGGTGTGATCGGCGCGATTATCGCCAACACATCTGGCACCGGCGGCGGCGTGGTGTTCGTGCCGGTATTCAACGCCTTGCGCGAACACGGGGTAATGACCCTCGATCCCTTACGGATTACGGCGGCGTCGATGGCGATCCAAAGCTTCGGCATGACGATGGGGGCACTGCGGTGGACGGACCGGTTGTTGCATCAACCAGCGCTCGGCACCGATGTATTGGAAGCGCATGTGCGTCCGCGTGATTTTGCGCTGGTATGCGGCATGGTTCTGATGCTGTCGCTGCCGTCCATGCTGGCAATGCAGCGGCTGACGACATTTGATCCCCACGCAGTCTTGATGGGCTACAAGGGTTTTTCGATCCTGCTCGGCCTGGCGCTGATCGCCGCCACCTGGACGGTCAACCGCAAACGCCAGGAACGTGCCCGGTTGGAACCGATCGACGTGGCGATACTGCTGATGCTCGCAATTCCTGGCGGGGCGATTACCGCCATGTTTTCGGTCGGGATCGGTGAGCTGGTAGCGCTTTATCTGTTCATCCGTCATTACCCCGTGCTGCTATGCACGGGGGCGGCCTGCGTCATTTCCTCGGCCAGCGTGATCAGCGGCAGTATCTGGCATTTTTCTCACGGCAACATTCCGTGGGAAGTCGTATTGCTGGCTGCGCCCGGCGCGGCGCTCGGCGGGTTTTTGGCCCGTCCAATCGCGTTGTGGCTGGGTGCGCGCCGCCTCAAGACGCTGGACGGGGCATGGATTGTGCTGTCCGCCTGCTATTTGATCGTTCTTAATTGGCGGTAAGATACCAAGGGCGATTGACCTGCGCCGCGGCTTAGGCGAAAGCTTTTGCTGTCGCCGGGTAAGTGATTCCCCGGCCATTTCACGGGAGAGATCGCGGGCTGTAACAGGCACGCGGCGCCGAAGGAGCAACCGCCCCGGAAACTCTCAGGCACACGGACCGTGATTTGGCAGACACTCTGGAAAGCGGACTTTGGCCCTTTTGGGGGCTGGCGTCCCACCGAAGGGGTAACCCTGCAAGTCGCAGGTAAAACTCTCAGGTCTTCCCGACAGAGGGGGCGTGGTGAAGGTGCTTCTCTATGAAGATGCGCTGCCATGTCTGACGGGAATTCACGAGTGCCCACCGAACAAACTGACGTAGATCAATCCGATACCCATCCTGACGATCTGCCCGAAGAGCAGATCCTGCCGCTGGACGCGTGGCACCGGGCGCACGGAGCGCGAATGGTGGAGTTCGCGGGCTATCAGATGCCGATCCAATATACCGGTGAGTTTGGCGGCATTGTCGCCGAACATGAATGGACGCGGCAGCATGCCAGCCTGTTCGATGTCAGCCATATGGGCCAGCTCTCGCTCGAAGGTGAAATTGCTGCAGAAGCGCTCGAAGCGCTGGTTCCGGGGGATATTTCCGCGCTGAAGCCGGGCCGGATGCGATATTCGCTGCTGCTGGATGAAAATGGCGGCGTTTTGGATGATCTGATTATTACCAACACCGGTCCGCACCTTGGCCTGGTGGTGAACGGCGCCGTGAAATGGGATGACATTGCCCATTTGTGCGAACATCTGCCCGATGAAGTGACGTTGACGCACTATGCCGATCAGGCTCTGCTGGCGTTGCAGGGACCCGAAGCAGGCGCAGTGCTGGAGGCCTTGATCCCCGGTACGGCCAAGCTGGTGTTCATGACCGCGGGCGGGTTTAAATGGAACGATACATCCGTCTGGGTCAGCCGCGCTGGTTACACTGGCGAGGACGGTTTCGAGATTTCCATTCCCGCCGACATGGCTGAGGCGCTGGCCGATGCGCTGGTGGCGGATGACCGCGTACAACCCGCCGGACTGGGCGCGCGGGACAGCTTGCGGTTGGAAGCCGGATTGCCGCTGTATGGGCATGATCTCGATACGGAAACCGATCCCGTATCTGCCGGATTGCTGTTCGCATTGTCCAAGAGCCGCCGCGAAACGGGCGGCTGGATGGGGCATGATAAAGTCGCGCCGATCCTTGCCGATGGTCCCGCAACCAAACGAGTTGGCCTGATTGTCGATGGCCGCCTGCCCGCCCGCGAAGGGGCGCTGGTTTTTGCCGGTGATACACAGGTTGGCCGCGTAACGTCCGGCGGATTTTCGCCCACACTCGGATACCCGATTGCGATGGCTTACGTGGATGCTGCCCATGCCGCTGATGGCACCAAATTGCAGATTGAAGTTCGTAGCAAGCGGCTGGATGCGCGCGTCGCTCCGATGCCTTTCGTACCCCAGAATTACTACCGTGCCCAAAATGATAAATCCGGAGGAAACACCTGATGGCCCGTTATTTTACCGAAGAACATGAATGGATCGACGTAGAGGGCGACACTGCCACGGTCGGGATCACCGATTATGCGCAGGAACAATTGGGCGATATCGTATTTGTTGAATTACCCGATGTTGGCGCAATGGTAGACAAGGGCAAAGATGCCGCCGTGGTGGAATCGGTCAAGGCAGCAAGCGATGTCTACGCGCCGATTTCCGGTGAAGTGACCGAAGCCAATCCAGCGCTGGAAGAAGACCCGGCACTGGTTAACACCTCCGCCGAGGAAGAGGGCTGGTTCTTCAAACTGACCATCGGCGACAAGTCAGAGCTTGAAGGCCTGATGGATGCCAAAGCCTATGCGGCGTTTGTCGACGAGCTTTGATTTTAGAGCCCCCTCTGCTTTGGAGAAGGGGGTAAGGAGTTAAGATGCGTTACCTACCCCTGACCGATACCGACCGTTCGGCGATGCTCGATGTGATCGGCGCGCCTGATGTGGATGCGCTGTTCGTCGATGTCCCGCCTGAGGCGCAGCTGGACGGGCCGATCCACGGGCTGCCGATGCATGCGAGCGAAATGGCGGTCGAGAAGCATATGCGCGGCCTGTCCAAACAGAACCTCGCAGCAGCGGATGCGCCGTTCTTTCTCGGCGCTGGGGCCTATCGCCATCACGTTCCGGCCAGCGTCGATCACATCATCCAGCGCGGCGAGTTCCTGACTGCTTACACGCCGTACCAGCCGGAAATCGCGCAAGGTACGCTGCAAATGCTGTTCGAATTTCAGAGCCAGGTTGCGCGGCTGTATGGCTGCGCGGTGGCCAATGCGAGCATGTATGATGGCTCCACAGCGTGCTGGGAAGCCGTCGCCATGGCAGGGCGGGTAACGAAACGCAGCCGGGCGGTGCTTTCGGGCGCTTTGCACCCGCATTACACCGAAGTCGTCAAAACGATGGCTAAGTTTACTGGCGACACGATTGCCGATGCCCGGCCTTCGATTCAGCCGAAGCCCGACAATTCGGGCCTGATTTCGCGGATCGACGATGAGACATCCTGTGTGGTGGTGCAATATCCCGATATTCTTGGCCGACTTTCGGACCTGTCTGAAATCGCCGAGGCAGCGCATGCCAAGGGCGCGCTGCTGATCGTGGTCAACACCGAGCCCGTTGCGCTGGGCGCGATCAAATCACCGGGTGAAATGGGCGCAGACATCGTTGTCGGCGAAGGGCAATCGATCGGTGTTGGTCTGCAATTCGGCGGGCCGTATCTTGGCTTGTTTGCAGTGCGCGATCCCAAACACGTCCGCCAGATGCCCGGCAGACTATGCGGAGAAACTGTGGACGCAGATGGCAAGCGCGGCTTTGTGCTGACCCTATCGACCCGCGAACAACATATCCGGCGCGAGAAAGCGACCTCCAACATCTGCACCAACTCCGGCCTGTGCGCCTTGGCATTCAGTGTCCACATGACCTTGCTGGGCGAGAAAGGCCTGCGCCAATTGGCGGCAGAGAACCACCGGCTTGCTTGTCTGGCAGCGGACAAATTGGCGGCGGTTCCAGGGGTGAGCGTGCTCAACGATGCATTCTTCAATGAATTCACAATTTTGTTTGATGGCGATGCGCGCGAGATTGTTCGCGAATTGGCTGACGACAGAATTCTCGCAGGCGTTTCGCTTGGGCGGCTTTATCCCGATGTGGCCGAATTTAAGGGTGGTTTGTTGGTCGCGGTGACTGAAACCACGACCGAGGAGGATATCGAAACCCTCTGCTCCGCCCTGAAGGAGAAGCTGACATGAACGCTCCGAACAAATCCGGATGGAAGCCTGAAATGACTGCGGACGGCGGCGGGTACGGCCCCGCGACGCACACCGGCAATCGCGCATTGATGCTGGATGAAGCGCTGATTTTCGAGATTGCTGGCAATGACACGACCGGCGTTGATCTGCCGGAAGTAAACCCCGCTATGCCGACCCGTTTGGGCGGGCTTGAGCGTAAGGCCGACATCGGTCTGCCCGGCCTGTCCGAACCGGAAACGGTCCGCCATTACACGCGCCTTAGCCGCCAGAATTATGCGATCGACCTTGGCCTGTTCCCGCTCGGCAGTTGCACCATGAAGCACAATCCCCGCCTGAACGAGAAAGTCGCGCGGATGCCCGGCTTTGCTGATCTGCATCCGATGGCCCCCAATTCCACCACCCAAGGCGCGCTTGGGGTGATCTATGAGCTTGCCGAATGGCTTAAAACGCTCACCGGCATGCCTGCTGTGGCGATGAGCCCCAAGGCGGGCGCGCATGGCGAATTGTGCGGAATCCTGGCGATCCGTGCTGCGCTGGAGGCGCGCGGCGATGCGCGCAAGGTCGTGCTGTGTCCCGAAAGCGCGCATGGCACCAATCCCGCCACCGCCGCCTTTGCCGGATATGAGGTCGAGGATATCCCCGCCACCCCTGAAGGCCGGGTCGATCTGGCTGCATTGGAGGCCCGCCTGGGTCCAGACGTTGCAGCAGTGATGATCACCAATCCCAACACTTGCGGATTGTTTGAACGCGATTTCCGCAAGATTGCCGATGCAGTCCACGCAGCGGGCGGGCTGGTTTATTGCGACGGGGCCAATTTCAACGCCATCGTCGGCCGGGTGCGCCCGGGCGATCTGGGCGTGGATGCGATGCATATCAATCTGCACAAGACGTTCTCCACCCCGCATGGCGGCGGCGGTCCGGGTTCTGGTCCGGTCGTATTTTCCGACGCATTGGCGCCCTTCGCGCCGCTGCCATTTGTGGAAAAAACCGCCGATGGCTTCGTGCTGGTCGAGGAAGAAACTGCGAGGGAGCATCACAAACAAAGCTTTGGCCGGATGACTGCGTTCCACGGCCAGATGGGTATGTTCACCCGCGCGCTGACTTATATGCTCAGCCACGGCGCAGACGGATTGAAGCAAGTGTCGGAAGATGCGGTGCTGAATGCCAATTACGTCCTGCGTTCGCTGGAGGACGTGCTGTACGCGCCCTATGCCAATAGCGGGCCGTGCATGCACGAGGCGCTGTTTGGCGATAAGGGCTTTGCTGAAGGCATGTCGACGCTGGATCTTGCGAAGGGTCTGATCGACGAGGGCTTCCACCCGATGACGGTGTATTTCCCGCTGGTGGTCCACGGCGCGATGCTGGTTGAACCGACCGAGACCGAAAGCAAAGCTGCGCTCGATCAGTTTATCGGCGCATTGCGCAGCGTATCGGAACGAGCGATTGCAGGGGATGAAAGCCTGAAAACTGCGCCGCATTATGCTCCGATGCGGCGGTTGGATGAAACGCTCGCGGCCCGCAAACCGGTGTTGGCATGGCAGGACCCTGCTGCGGATTAAGTTCGCAGCGATTGATGACTGCCCTTGATTAGTTCCGGCTAAACCGCTTTCGTCTGGCCAGGGGGAATTCATGGCAAAAAGCGGTTCAGGGTCATTCGTCAAACGCGGCTGGCGCAACGTCCGGGAAGCTGGACTGCAACGCCTGGTATTGACCGGATTGCTGGTGTTGGCGGCATTGCTGCTGGCGCGGTTCAGTTGGGCTATTCCTGGAATTGGTGATGCCGAGCGCGCCCTATTTGACAGCCGCGTCTATATAGAGGCCAACAGCCACGATGTGGATCAGGACGACCGGGTCCTGATGATCACTTACACCGACCAAACGCTGATCGCGTCACGCAAGCGCTCACCGCTGGACAGAGGGCTGCTCGCCCAAGCGCTGCGTAACATTGACGGCATGGGGGCCAAAGCGATCGGCCTCGATATTCTGTTCGACCAGCCGCAAGACGAAGACCAAGATTTAATCGATACGCTCCGGGCGATGAAAACGCCGGTCGCAGTTGGATATGTCGAAGTCGCGACCAACGAAGGTAGCATCCAGTATGATCAGGAGCAGTATCTGAAGGAATTCATGGCACAGCTAGAAGGCAGCAAGGCTGTTCCTTCGAGCGTCCGACTGGACAATGAATTCGGTGTAACACGGCAGTGGCCCTCGATAGAAAAAGGTCTGCCGCCGGTTTTGGGCCGTTCCATGCTGCGCGCGGCGGGCGATGGAAACCTATCGCTGCCTGGGTACCTCGGATCGATCCGATACCGCTTGCCGCTAGACAGTTCCCGGCCCGTAATAGCCTCAATCCCAATTGATACTTACAATCTTCCGCCAGAGATTATGAGTGATCCGGAAGTGGCCGAATTGTTCGCAGAGAAGGTCAGGGGGCGATATGTTCTGATCGGCGGAGATATCGTCGATACTGACCGTGTTGCCACGCCGCTTTCCAAAGCAATGGGAACCCCCCATCCACCCGGACTTCAGGTCCATGCGGAAATGATTACGCAAATGCTTGATGGAGAAGCATTGCCTAAACCGCTTCCGGCAACCCTCTGGACGCTAGCCATCTTCACTGTGCTGATGGCAATCCTAACCGCACTGTTGGAACGGGGAAGCTGGAAGACATATATCCTGCTCGCCGCACAATTTGCCGCGATGATAGGCGTACCGTTTGCGATGCAGTGGGGCGGAATTGACACCTTCGGCGTTCCATCGCTGGGCTGGTTGCTAGGCTGGATCATTGCCTTCACCGCAGTCACTTCGGCGGCGCGGGCATCCGGCGCTGTGCAGCGTAATTTTGCGCAAGGGGCGCTGGGCAAATATTTACCGCGTGAAATGGCGCAGGAAATCATCAATAATCCTGAATTGCTGGCCCTGCACGGCGAGAAGAAATCGATCTACGTGCTGTTCAGCGATCTGGAGGGCTTCACCAAGATGAGCCATGCGATCGAACCGGAAATGGTCGCTAAATTGCTCAACCGCTATCTCGAGATGCTCAGTCAAGTGGTGCTCGATCACGGCGGGGTGATCGACAAATTCGTTGGCGATGCGGTGGTCGCATTCTGGGGCGCGCCGATAGCCAAGCCGGATGACGCCGAACGCGCGGCGCGCGCTGGCTATGCCATTTGGCAGGCAGGGGAAGCATTTCGAGCCGAGGTTGCGGCAATGTCCGACAAGCTGCCAAAGATCGGCAAGACCCGCGTCGGCTTGCATTACGGCGAGGCAGTGGTTGGGAATTTCGGCGGAGATACCCGCATCCAATACACCGCATTGGGAGACAGCATGAACACTGCCGCCCGGCTGGAGGCCGCCAATAAGGCGCTTGATTCAAGCGTAATGGCCAGCACTGAATTTGCAGGCCGGAACAGTCTCGACTGGTGGCGGCCGATGGGCCGGATTACGCTGCGCGGCAGGGCCCAACCGGTCAACATCATGGAACCTGCGCCCAATTTCCCTGCGGAGGATCGCATGATACTGACACAAGCGATGATCCTGGCAGATGTCGGTGATGCCGGGGCCCAAAAGCTGGTCGAACAGCTGATTGTGAAACATCCCGATGACAAAGCGCTCACCAATCTGCTACATCGGCTCCGGAACATGAGTGAGGGGAATACATATGTCCTTGGTTAAGAATTTTTCGATGTGTGCCGCACTAGCGGCCGCGTCGTTGGCGATGGTCAGCCCGACCGCGGCTTTGGCCGATGTAGTGGTGGCATCCAGCGGACCTTCTGCAAGCCAATTCCCCGTTGGCAAAAAACTGGCCGCGAGTGACCAAATCACACTGAAGGCCGGCGATACCATCACTGTGCTGGGCACTGGCGGAACCCGGGTTATCAGCGGCGCAGGGACATATCGCGTGGGCGCGAGAGGCGCGGCGAAACGCTCGACTTTTGCCACTCTCACCCGCCAACGCGATGCCGCCCGGGTGCGGACCGGGGCTGTGCGCGGCGATTTGGATGGAGCGCTTATTACCCGTCCGAACATCTGGTATGTCGACGTGACGCAGTCAGGCACAATGTGCGTAGCTGATGCTGACGCGGTACAATTATGGCGGCCGGGCACCGAAGGCGCGCCGACCTATCTGGTCGCATCCGCCGCAACGCCTGATCATGTTCATCTGGCTTTTGCCGATGGCGCCATGACCACCGGCTGGAACACCGCGCAATTGCCGCTGACGGACGGAACCACCTATAAGATCACCAGCCAGACTGGCGGCACAGGCATCGAAGTAACTTTCGTGATGCTGGAAACAGCGCCAGAAGGACCCGAAGAACTGGCCGACGCACTGATCGCCAATGGCTGCAGCGGCCAGCTGGAGTTGCTGACGTCTGCCTTGATGTAAAAGCCGCATTATCTGCTTGAACCGCCAATCGGCGGCAGGCCAACACAATTATGCACGCGGATCAAACCGCAGGTCGCAAGAATTTCTAACGCCCATCTTGGGCTATTTTCCGCTGCATATCCTTGCGGGGGAATTTGGTGCGGGATGTGGGAAGGGATCTTGATGCGGCCTCAAAATTTCCATTACTGCAAATATTCTTGTCATACTTGGTTGGCAAAGCGGCGTTTAGGCGTCACTGTCTGTATCGGGATAAAATCTTGCCCAAAGGGGAGGGCAATGGCGTGACGGATTTCGCTTCAAAAGCGCGCAAAGCGGGGTTTCTCCCGCTTGGGCTGGTGCCGCTATTCTTGGCGGTTTTCCTGCTGGCAGATAGTGTCGAACCGGCCGGCGCTCAGGCCGCTAGCAATTCTGCGCGCTTTGAAGGTGTCGCAACTTGTGCCGGATCTACCTGTCATGGCCGCGCAGAAGGAAATGGCGAGATTGTCCGTCAGGACGAAATTGCCAGTTGGCAGGAACCATCCTCATCCGCCGGAGCGCATAGCCGCGCCTATGCTGCCCTCGCCAGCTCGCGCGGCAAGAAAATCGCTGCCAATCTGGGGCTTGGGCCAGCCACGGCTGCGCCCGCCTGTCTCGGCTGCCACGCAACCTATGTCTCGCCCGCAAATCAGGGGGCGCGCTTCCAGACATCAGACGGAGTGGGCTGTGAGACTTGCCATGGTGCATCTTCCAGCTGGCTCGCCAGCCATTATGCGGCGCCTGCCACCCATGCTTCGAACGTTGCCAATGGCCTGACCCCGCTGGAGCGCCCCGAAGTGAGCGCGAAAGTCTGTCTTGATTGTCATTTCGGCAGCAGCGATACCGGGCAATTCGTCAGCCATTCGATGATGGCGGCGGGCCACCCGCGCGTAGTGTTCGAACTCGATCTGTTTACGGCGCTGCAGCAACATTATGATGTCGATGCGGATTATGTCGCGCGCAAGGGCACCCCAAACAGCGTGCGGATGTGGGCGGTTGGTCAAGCCGAGGCAGTGCGCCGTTCAACCGATTTGTTCGCGCAGGACAAATTCGGGACCGAAGGCCTGTTTCCGGAGTATTATTTCTTCGATTGCCACAGCTGCCACCGCGAAATCAAAGACGGTCCGCAGGCCAATCGTACGTTTGAAACCAATCCAGGTCGCCCGATCCCATTCGGCCTGGCGCCCTATAATGACGAGAATATCATCATGCTGTCAGCCGTTTCGCGGGCACTGGTACCGGGCCGCGCCGCATCGTTTGACGCTGCAAGCAAGGATTTCCACCGCGCCATGGGCCAGGGCCGCCCACAGGCCGCAGCCGCTGCACAAAAATTGCGGGGCGAAGCTGCTGCTTTGTCAGGCGCGCTGGCTCAGCGCAGCTATTCCGGCAATGATGCCTTCACTGTGGTCGCGGCAATTGCGGGTACTGCTACTTCGCCGCGCTTTACCGATTATGCCGGATCGGCGCAGGCAGTGATGGCTGTCGACACGCTACTAAATGCGATGGTCCGCGAAGGCCGCATTACAGTGGGTGCCGCCGCCGGTATCCGCGCGAATATCAATCGTGCCTATGGTGCGGTTCGCAACCCGGAAACCTATCGTCCAGCAGAATTCCGTTCGGCCCTTGGCCGGGCCGCTGGTGCAATCGGGGCGCTGCGCTAATGCGGGTTGGTACGGTAAGGCGGATGGTACTGGCGGCAGCATTTGCCCCTATGCTTGTTCTGGCAGGCTGCGGCGGTGACAGCGGCTCGGGCGGCGGAGCACCGCCAAGCTCAGGCGGCGGATCTGGCGGCGGCGGCGGCGGGACAACCGCGCTATACACACCGCCAGCACAAGTGGCGCTATCATCGACCGAGGTCAGCCAAATTATCGCCAGAGCCGCAGCTCAGGCCAATGGTTCGGGCAATCCGGCGGTTATTTCGGTGGTCGACCGGGTCGGCAATGTACTGGCGCTATTTCGCATGAACGGTGCGCCGATTGCCGTGGCAATTCCCGGTGCGCCAAACGGGGCCAATGCCGATATTCAAGGGCTAAACGTTCCGGCAGAGGCCGCCGCTGTCGCCAAGGCGATCACGGGTGCGTATCTGTCCAGCGCGGGCAATGCGTTTTCCAGCCGCACCGCCAGCATGATCGTGCAGGAACATTTCCCGCCCGCGCCGACTACCGCCGGTCTGGAAAGCGGCCCACTGTTTGGCGTGCAATTCAGCCAATTGCCCTGTTCCGACTTTTCATCACGCTTCGGTGTGGGCGGCAGCGCCGCGCTGATCGGCCCAAAACGCTCGCCGCTGGGCCTGTCTGCTGATCCGGGCGGGTTCCCGCTGTATAAAAACGGCGTTCTAGTCGGCGGTGTCGGCGTTGCAGCAGACGGTGAATACGGCCTCGACGACAATGTCCTCGACGTCGACATCAACGTGGACGAGGCGATTGCACTGGCCGGAACGGTCGGCTTTGAATCGCCCGAAAGCATCCGTGCCAACCGGATTTTTGTCGACGGCACGCAGCTGCGTTTCTCTGATATTTCCTACAGCGGGATATTCGATGTGTCGGGCGCGACCTATGCCAATGCGGCCACGCTTGGCTCGCTGGTTCCGCTAATCGGGTATTACACCGGCACGGCAATTCTGAGCGGAACTGCCTATGGCGCTGAGAATTCCGGCATTCGCGCCTCCACCGCGGCAGAATTTTCCAATTCCGATGCTTTCGTCCTGACCAATGGCAGCGGGGCCAACCGCTTCCCGATCCGCGCTGGAACGGACGGGGCCGAAGTGACCCAGCCGCTCAGCGCCGCAGAAGCGCAGGCGATCCTTGAAGAAGCATTCGCGGTGATGTCCCGCGCCCGTGCGCAAATCCGGCAACCCCTCGACAGCCGGGCGCAGGTGTCTATCTCGCTGGTCGATACTCGCGGCCAGGTTCTAGGGATCGTCCGGTCCCCCGACGCGCCGATTTTCGGAACCGACGTATCGTTGCAAAAGGCGCGCACTGCTAATTTCTTCTCCAGCCGGTTTGCGGCGTCGAATTTGCTGGCTGATCCCCGGCAGGATGTACGCAATTTCGTCTCCAAGACGCGCACTTTTCTCGGCGATCCCAATGCGCTGAACGGTAGTTTTGCTTTCGCTGACCGGTCGGGCGGCAATCTGTCGCGGCCCTATTTCCCCGATGGCGAAGTCGGCACACCCAATGGCCCGCTGTCGCGCCCAATCGCGCAGTTCAATCCCTTCTCCACCGGGCTACAGTCTGCATTGGTGTTGAGCAATCTGATCGAACATCTGAATTTCGCAACTGGCGCGAGCCCGACCGATACTGCGCGCGGCTGTACCTTCCTGCCGCAAGTCGAGGCGGGTCAAAACAGGCTCCAAAACGGCATCCAGATTTTCCCCGGCTCAGTCCCGGTATATCGCGGCAATTTGCTGGTCGGCGGGCTTGGAGTTTCGGGTGACGGGATTGATCAGGATGATATGATCAGTTTCCTGGGCGCGCATAATGCTGGGCTGCGGGTCGGCGGGATTGGCAATGCGCCCGCCGCCATCCGCGCCGACCGGATTCAGGTAAATGTGAATGGGCGACTGATCCGGCTGCGCTATGTCAGCTGTCCATTCGCGCCATTCCTCGATACCGCTGATCAGAATGTGTGCGAGGGGCTGTAATGTCGGCGGCGCTCCTCATTCCGTTTGTTTTGCAATCAATTCCGCCGGCTGACACGCGCCAGATCCCGGGCGAGCTTCCGCCGACTGAAATTGAAGCACCTGCGTCGGACACCGAGGTAAAAACCGAGGATGGCGACGTCCCGCCGGTCGACAATGAAGTGATCGATGGCCGCCGCCGCCCGGGCTATGTTGGCGAATTACCGGATGCCATAACCCAGCGCAACGAAGGCGCATTGCGCGCCCCTCCGCCACAAGCATTTCCGACCGACCAGATCCCCATCCCGGACCGCTGGCGGCTGATTGAAACGCTCGGTGTCGTGAAGGAAAAGTTGTGGGACCCCTACAATCAGAATACCTATAAGGGCGATCGTCCGATCAATCCGGACAAGGTTCCGTGGTTGCCGATCAACGGCAAGGACTGGTTCTTTGTCGCCAATGTCATCAGCGACACGGTATTCGAGCCGCGGACATTTCCAATTCCGGTGGGCGTGCAGACGACCGAAGACCCGAACCGGCTGGACACATTCGGCAATGAAGCCAGCACCGTCTTTTCGCAGACGTTCATCGCCGGTGCTGCTCTGCTGAAGGGTAGCACCGCCTACAAACCGCCCGATGTCGAATATCGCGCCACGTTCGCTCTCAACGTCAATTATGTCGATGTGCCCGAAAAGCGCGTTTTGTTCGTCGAGCCATCCAAGCCCTCACACCGGCTGGACTATTTCCTCGGTGTGCAGGAATTGTTCTTCGATTACCACATTCGCAACACGTCTGACCGGTTCGATTTCGATTCCTTCCGGATCGGCATCCAGCCGTTCCAGGCCGATTTTCGCGGATTTCTGTTTCAGGACCAACAGCTGGGCTTGCGATTCTTTGGCACGCGCGACAACAACCGGTTTCAGTATAATGTCGCGGCGTTCTGGCGGCTGGAGAAAGACACCAATAGCGGCCTGAATTCCGTGGTGCAGCGACCGCGGGACGATTTCGTATTTATTGCCAACGCATATCGTCAGGATTTCCTGATCCCCGCGCTGACTAGCCAGATCACATTTGCCTACAATCGCAACCGCGAAGCCAACGATATCGAGATTGACGATAATGGTTTCCCCGTCCGCCCGGCCCTGCTGGGGTCTTTGCGCGGGCGCGATTATGATGTGTTCTACCTTGGCTATAATGCCGACGGGCGGATTGGCCGGATCAATCTGACCGGCAGCGCCTATGCCGCGCTAGGCGAAGACCGGAACAGTTTTTTCACCGACCGACCCGCAAGTGTCCGTGCCTTTTTCGCAGCGGCAGAGGCTAGCTATGACCGTGACTGGATGCGTTTCCGCATGTCTGGGATGTGGGCGAGCGGGGATAGCGATCCCTACGACGACACTGAAACCGGCTATGATGCGATTTTCGAAAACCCGATTTTCGCCGGGGCCGATACCTCCTATTGGATCCGCCAGACCATCCCCTTTGCCGGGGGCGGACGCGCAGTTAGCGTGAATGGCCGCAACGGCATCCTCAATTCGCTCCGTTCGTCGAAGGAGCAAGGACAGAGCAATTTCAACAATCCTGGCACGATTCTGGTCGGGGCAGGCGCAGATTTCGATCTGACGCCGGAATTCCGCGTTTCCACCAATGCCAATCATTTATGGTTCGAAGACACTGCCACGTTGGAAGTGCTGCGCAATGAAGGTAGCATTCCCAATGACATAGGCTGGGATTTATCAGCGGCGGCGATCTGGCGGCCCAAGGCCACGCAAAATATCGTCTTCCGGCTGTCCGCCGCGACGCTTCTATCGGGGGATGGTTTTCAGGATTTGTTCGACAATCTGGGCCAAGACCGCAATTACTACTCCGTGCTCGCCAATGTGATTCTGACCTACTGATGCGTATCGCCCGCCTCTTCTCCTTCTGGGCTGCGCTGATCTGCGCCGCGCTGGCCATTGGTTACAGCCAAACGATCCACGCGGCGGGCGGTGAAAAACCGGTGAAACGCGATTATGTTGCCGCCGGAGTCATCGCGCCGCCTGCCCCTGCCCGGCAGACTGTAGCGCAAATGGATGCGAAGTCCGAAGGCTGTATCTCCTGCCACACCGCGAGTGACGCGCCGACGATGCATGAAACGCCCGCTGTCCGGCTGGGCTGTATCGATTGCCACGGCGGCAACGCATCGGTGCAAGGCAATTCGCAACTGGAACATGACGATCCGGCCTATGTTGCCGCGCGCGATGCCGCCCATGTTCTACCGACCCTGCCCGAAAGCTGGCACTATCCATCTTCCGCCAATCCGAAGCGCAGCTATACTTTGCTGAACAAGGAAGCGCCTGAATTCGTCCGTTTCGTGAACCCCAGCGATTACCGCGTGGTGCGCGAAGCATGCGGCGCGTGCCACATGGACACCATCGTTGCGGGCGAACGTTC
>Ga0209491_10002075_pt1 | contig 36762 bp, 31 predicted proteins | sample BON02_FD_187213 | JGI IMG/M metagenome (GOLD analysis project Ga0209491, IMG submission 187213) | Freshwater microbial communities from Lake Bonney liftoff mats and glacier meltwater in Antarctica - BON-02 (SPAdes) (version 2) | ecosystem: Environmental > Aquatic > Freshwater > Ice > Glacier... | reverse complement strand
ATGCACGGAAGGTGGTCTTTTCCTGCACAGCAAGCACAAGTCGCCGATGATGGACAAGACCATGGGCGAAATGTGGCCAATTATTGAGAAGTTGAACGACGATATGGTCCACTTGTGGGAAGGCGAGATGGATCCAGCTTTGGGGGAGTGGGATGAAAATGTGCAAGAGCATACCGAATACTGGGCAATCGTGCGCAACGCGATTACCTTGCTGGACAACGTGTAGTCCCTATTCCGAACAAAATTGCACCCATTTTCTGGGTTTTGTTGTTGTAATACACCATTTTTGAAAACTCCGTAGTTAATTCTTCCTTCATTCTTTCCAGTCTTCTGCGTTTACTAGTATATTATAATTTATTCAAAACAACTCCTCTTTGCACCCACAGACATAGTGCAGCAGTGTGCTGCAGCAGTGTGGTACGTGAGTGACAGACACACGGCGGAAAACAAAATTCCGAGACCGAAAACGATGTTTTTCCACTCTTCTATTTTTGGCACATAGATCTTCATAAATAATCGATGAAAAATCCATTGGAATTCATTCAAAATCCTCGCTATGCAGCACGCCCCCGAAGTCTGCTGTAACCCAGCAGATAGCCCCCCAGCCCTCAAGATGGCTAAAATCACCGATGCTCTGCACGAGGTCGACCCAACGACACTCAAGCGCGCAGACAAGAAAAAGTTGTCGTTCCAAGAATTCAACGAGCTCACATGCAAGCGCTTCGACAAAGGCTTCAAGATCCGCAAGCAACAGGGACATCTTTCGATTGTCGGCCACGACGGCAAGGTCATGGACCTCGTTGCCCGTCCGAAGGGTGTCTTCTGGGACGACGGTGATCGTGTTGAAGGCGAGTGCTTTGGGAAAACAACCAATGTCGATTGCTTTATGGCCTATGCTGACTCGTCGACTGGTTCAAGTGGGGTCACTTACGAAAGCATCATCTCCAACCGTGCCTTGTCGATTTCCGACACCAACGGCACGTTCAAGAGCAAAATCCTTAGTATGGAGGCGCAGAAAATTCTTGTCAATATCAACATTGGCAAAGACGTCAAGCCTGAAGACAGGAGTGTTGCTCTCTACACCGCAGCCTACTTTGAGGCGTTTGCTGCTTTCTACGAGCACGCCGGTGGCATCTTCACCTCCCCGTCGTGTCTCACTCTCAAATACAAGGACGGCGAGAACGAGGAAGAACGTGCGGCGACTCGTACTACTTTTTACAATTATATCGAGATGATGGACGCTCTCCTTCTTGGCCCTGGCGAGACGTGGAAGCATCCTGACGCCCAGGGATGGGCTTACCACCACTGGAACGATGGACTCAAGAAAACAACCATGATCGCCGTCAACACCCGCTTTCACGTCGCCCCAGAGAAGGCATCGGTGGCTCCCGTGTCGAACAGCTTCGGCACGTCACTGATCAAGACCGTCTTCACATCGAGTGACCATTATTCAATGAGCTACGGTAACGCTTGCTACAGCAACACTGTGGACCAGATCAAAAAATGTTCGGGGATTTACTCGAAGAACGAGCAATCTAACAAAATCGAAATGGCGGGAATTGAGCTTGGCGAGTCAAACCTGGATTTTACCTTGAAATCGGTGGAGTCGATGCATGTGGCGGCCGAGGTGGTGGTGGTAAAGGAGGAGAAGGAGGCAGAGGAGAAGACTGTCAATGATGATGCTACGGAGACTGCCAAGGAAGAGCTTCCGCCGCCGAGCGCATCGTTGTACCCGTTTGTCGACAACCAGGAGCTGAAGGGCGTTTTTGTGGCAGTGTTGTCTCACGGGTACCGCGCACGCCCGGTGGTTCGCAAAAACACTTATCGTGGCGGAGGTGGAAGTGATAGCGATGACGACACTGGCTGTCAGACGAAAGGGCTCACTCGCGGCGTCACTCGCGGCGGCGGCGGACGCAAAAGGATTGCCTCTCCGCCTCGCGAGCCTTCGCCCGAGCCCGTGGAGGCTTGTTCGGACATCAAGTACCCCGTTATTGGAGTCGGCGTGAAGCTGTTCGACGTCGAAGGCATGCCGGCGTACGACAGCAACAAGCTGCAGATGCTGAAGCCGTCGTTCACGATCATGAATGTGCTGGTGTGGAGGGAATCGGATGATGATGCTTCATTGACGGAGGAGGAGCAGGACGACAAGTCTCTGCAGCTGGTCGACGCGGTTGCGCAGCAGATCAAGGACTTCGACTCTATGGCAAAGCGCTGCGTGCATGCGTCGATTTCTGCAATCCACGAGAGCGCGAACCACCTCGTCAAAAAGGCGGACATGACCGACGACGAGCTGGTGGCGCTCACCGCCACCAAGAAAATCAATGCCAGCGTCTCGACCTTTTTCGCGCTCTAGTGTTTGTTGGCTTGTGTGCTTGTTGCGTTTTCTTAGGGCGCGTGTGTTGAGCACCAGAATGATGAGCGGATTTCCTATGATGTTAATTCCGAGTCAATCCGGGGTAGAGCCGAGTATCCGTTGGTATTTTACCCTGGCGATGGCATATTTTTAAATAAAATCAAAATGCTTGACAGCAAGATTCGGTTGTTGATGCGCTGGTGAGAGGTGGTTGTATTCGCTCACTAATTGGCGTTCGCGATGTATTTCATTGCCTCGAATATTAATTCGTTTCTTGGTCCAATAACCGTGGCCAGCGGGCCTGGTGATCGACCCACAAAGGGTGGTTCTACTTCTATTCCAGCCGCTGCAATTAAAGCAAACAAGGTGTTCGAAACTGAAACTAAGCCGACTCTGCTGAAAACATTGATATCCCGTGAGTCCAGATAGTGCCAAAACGCCGCGACGCGCTCGTATAATTGGGGTGGGGTGATTCTTGGCCGTCTGATTAACGTCAGATCCGCGTATGCAATCCGTATCCCGTTATTCCAGAACCGCCTGTGTGCAGGTGGGATGACTCCAGCGTCTTGGTTCGCTCCAACCAAGATATTTGCTTGTTCACGAATCTGAATGATTTGCATCATCACCCAGGGTCTGGGGGCGACTATGGTCTGTACAAAGCCCTGTCCAAGTGTCGTGGGCAGGAAAATACCGTTGACACACACCAATTGGTTGAATAGCGGTGACACGGATTGGTTGTATCGCTGTGCGATGTTGTCGATGATTGTGAGAACTTGCACCACGTACTCTCGTTTGGTGAATGCTGGCGGCACAAGATTGTACTGTGCGTTGAGCTCCAGCAATCGCCCGTCATTGTAAATGGATATTGCTTCCTGGTCAGCAGCGATGAATTCGGGAAATATCGTCTGCAAAAAAAACACCGATGCACACGCGCAAATCTCTTCGTTATGCGTGTTGCTACTTTCTTCGTCTATATTGTATCTCAACTCATTTCTGAACCCTTGGATTTGGACAGCATGTCTGCCAGCGGGGGAAAAATCATAGAGTGGTGTCACAATGCTACCATCAGCAAAGTACGCTGGTAGTGCCAGAATATGTCTACCAGCCGCTGCAGCGTGGTCAAACAGCGAACCACCCGTCCAGTTGTGTGCTGGAATGTGCTCAATGTTAATTGTATCTCTGTACAAATCATTCAAGTCTTGCAATACTTCTGTGGCATGTACCAGGAATTGGATCCCCCAGTTTCTGCGCTCGTCCCCGCATGGTGTGTAGGGGGCGTTGCGCGTGAACACCATCAACGCAGACGGATTGGTGATATCCTCTCCGGCAGTACGTGCAGCATTTTGTGTCGACACCTCTCTTGTCAGCATGCATTCGAGAGGCATATGTCTAAGGTTACCTGGTCGGTACCCCGAAATGAACACGTTGACGTCTTGTTCGGACTCGTCCTCATTGTCCGAAGATGGATTTTCGTCAGATTCTTCGTCGGATTCTTCGACAGATTCATCCAAGTGGTCGTCCATGTTTGCCATGTTGTTAGCATCTCGGGCTGGGATGTTCACGACATGTCGGCAAATGGGGCATTTCTGAACACTGAACTGCCCGGTGACAGGGTTTTTTCTGTAAACACATGCACGACAAAGCCAGTGCACCTTGTCACTTCCGTGAATTGTATGTGTAACGGTAGGTTCTTTATTTTTCCACAATAGCCACGGCTCTGTTTGCTCTTCTAACTCAAGCAGGTGCTCCTGCCACTGGTTCCAATTTTCCAGGTAATCGTCGTTGTCGGTACCGTTCTCGAGTCCTTCCCGACAAATAGGACACGCCGCAGACTGTTGCAGTTTCATCATTATTTGCTTTTGTGGATGTGCCAATGGTACAGACAGCCTATATATGTTTTGACACTAGGCTGATTTTTTAAGTCGCAAAACACACAAAATAGACACATGTTATTGTTTTTAATCAATCTATCAAGCGTCCGTTTGTCCCCAGCACACAGAGTCTGTGCAAACAAACTGTAACCCCCACGGTATGATCAATAATGTCCAACACATCTAGTGCTGTGTGCCTGATTATACACATCAAGTGCTGTGTGTTTTCCTACTTGCCATCCTGCTCATTCAACAGCACGAGCTCGTCCACACTGACCCCAGTTCCCATCAAACGATCAAACACAAGCATATCGCGAACGACATGTTTGTCGAGGAATTCGAGCTTCTGCTCGACGCACTTAACATCTGCTAGTAAATTCTCCACGATGTTTTGCTTCCTGGTCTTGTCAAGCGTCAGCATCGCACGGCATAGGGTTTCTTGAGCAGAGCGTTGTTTTTCAGGAGTAGCGTATGTCGTCGCGGTGACTTCGTCGCGCGCCATCTTCAGCTCGTGACAAAGACGGCGCTCGACTGCTTCAGCAGCAATCATTTTTCGCTCTTCGTTCGGTGTCATCTTTGTGAAGGGTGCTGGGTTTCGAGACTTGAAATGCATTTTATAGAGAATTCTAGCCGACTGTGTGTTATTTTGGGTACATTTCCAGGGCGCATCCCTGTGGTGAGTTTGTTCACTGATGCATCCAAATGTATGCGACAGTGTTCATTTTAAACGATGACCGTCCTGTCACTATATAAATAATGCGCGGGAGCGTACAAACTGCACGATGGCAGTGGCAGCATCGAGGGGGGTTGTTCTTGTCTTGACCGAAGACGGGCACATTTTGGCATTTGGTAACAACGAACGGGGACAGCTGGGTGTTGGCGATTTCAATGTTCACGACGAGCTGTGTTTACTGAACTATGTCGATTCATTCGGTGGTCGTGAGGTAGTGATGGTGGCTGCTGGGCACAGTTTCAGCGCCTGCATCACAAACGATGGCTCGCTTTGGAACTGGGGAACCGACCTTGCTTACATACAAGATTCTGGCATGGAACGGCACAAGTGTAGACCTGTAAAAATGTGCCAGAGTTTGCACGGTAATTCGCCAGTGATCATGGTGGCGTGTGGCTGGGAGTTTATGCTTATTCTGACCGCCAGCGGAAGAATATGGGCGATCGGGAACGGGAGCGAGTACCAACTGGGAACCGGAAGAGTTGAGACTTGCAAAGTACCCACGTGCATAGATCCCGCATACTTTGACGGGGACGAGATAGGCATGGTGTCAGCTGCGGGCACACACTGCATGGCAGTATCAAAAACAGGGGGTCGGTTGTGGATTTGGGGATGCAATGATTATGGACAGTGCGGTGTGTCTGAGGACGGCGATGTGGAAATTCCCACCCTGATACCAGCGGCAAGTCTTGGCGGCGAGGAAGTGGCTTTTGTGTGTTGTGGCTATGATTTCAGTATGATTGTGACCTCAGAGGGAGTTGTGTGGGCGTGTGGCAACAACAAAACAAACGAAACCGGTTGTTTGGTTACGTTCAGTTGTCTTCGGACAAGGGTCTTTGAACGTGTCGGGGGTGCTGAGTATTTCGGACCAGGAGGCGCGCGCATGGTGTCGTGTGGTCTCACACATAGCATAATTTTAGCAAAGAACAATTCGGTGTGGTGCTGTGGCAGCAACAACGAGGGCCAGCTCGGCCGTCAACGTGAAGTGGATGGTAGACCAGGACTCGTTGATAGCGAATGTTTTAACAATGGTAACAGCGATGTACTGTCAGACAATGACGTGCAGGTGGTAGAAGCGGGTGGTGATTTTTCAATTGCACTCACGTCTGGAGGCGTGGTATATACGTGGGGCATCTTCAACAAGTCTGTTTCGAGTCTAGCAGAGGGCGCGCTGGGGCTGGCTGCCAACACCACTGACCATGCACGAGCCGGCCGCTGGCACAAAGAAAACAGGGCACGCACCGTCGCTTTTGCCATGGGCGCACATGTGGGCTTAGCAAACAACGCCGACAATGGCGGTACCACGGCGTACAGTGCCAATTTCCCGGAAGAACTGCTGCGGGAATTGTTTCAGCGCATGCGTTGTGCTTTGCGGGAGGGAAGTAGCGACGGGGTGCTAATGCTACTCGGTATGGGCCCTGAATAGGCGGAGTTTTGAAATGTGTAAGGATGTTTATTGAGGATTAACCTCAGCCCCTCCGGGGCCCTTTAGGGCCCCTCCGGGGCCCTTTAGGGCCCCTCCGGGGCCCTTTAGGGCCCCTCCGGGGCCCTTTAGGGCCCCTTCCCCACAAGGGGGCCCCTTCAGGGGCAAGAGGATTAAGAAACATTGAAATCGAAAGACACCCAGTTCGCAGCTGTTAAGCTCCCCAAATGTCTAGAGAGGCCTCATAACTCCACCAAGAACAGCAGAATGCACCACAGGAGCATCGACATCAGCAGGGATGATCACAGCAGCATGCACGACACGAAACCAAAACCCACCCGCCAGCATTACCGCAAGACGAGCTCGCCTGCCCTGTACGCCCATGGCGTCATCTCCCAGTCGTTCACCACAAACAGTCATGTTAGAGACTGGACGAGGTATACCATGAGCAGTCATTTTAGAGAGTACGAAGTTGGATCAAAAGGGGAGAGACGTGGGGGGGGGTTGCTCGAGCCAGCCTTGCTGGGAGAAGTGGGGGAGAGGGGCAAGATAAGTATAATACAAAAAACAAGCCATATCATGCAGCTGTGGTCATAGACGTTTGCCCGGAGTAGACATCCAGGCTGTCTCAGCTGTAGCCGTATATACATCGCCAAAGTCTGCCAATAAAACGATACACGCGTCTCTTTTTGTTTTCTGTGTACCTGGTCTTTTCCTCCACCGGTGCTGGTCGTGCAGTAGCGCATGCACTGTGTGATTCTGCTCGAAGAGCAATCATGCTGTTTTGTCTGGCAGTGATGAGGTCGGTATCATGCTGCCTGTGGTACAACGACTTCCGGGGGACGCCTGCAGCAAACACATTCTCCACGCTGGTGGTTTTCTGTTGTTGCCAATTCACCGGCGCCTGGGGACTGGCATATCGTTGTGACGGGGCGGTTTGCATTTTGTTGCGACTGGCTAATGAATTGTTGCTGTGCCACGAGCTACTCCGCGTGATAATGATCTTCTGATGACTTGCCGGTTGCATTTGTTGCTGGCTACTTGCACGAGTAAATGACGATATGAGTCCCCCTTGAACACTCTGTCTTATCTTGTCAAGCGTATTTTGCGATTTTTTCCGGGTAAGGGATGCTGCACATGAGAGAGGAAAATTGCGTGTTGTGTCTTGTGTTTTCCTGGTGTACGTCTTTGTGTTTGACGCACTGATGTGTGAATCCAAGACAGGAACACCAGCAAATTCACAGGAGGACATCAACATGGTATCACGATATTTACGGAACGGAGGTCCGTACGTGTGGAAATGTCTGCTAATATAGCTATTGGGCTGTTGTTTCAGAACAGAGCCGGCATGAAATACTCCTATTTCGTGCAGAGACAGTCCCCCACAAGAGCAAGCACCTTGGTTTCGTGTGGCAAAACTGTCACTGACCGGTCCATCTGAGCATTCTACTGGGACAAGAACCAAGCAACCAATGCCCGATGCCATAGACACGCAGCGCAAGCATTTCAACATTATTACTTATAATGAGATTTCACCAGCAGCATTGTGTTCATAATGACTCAGTCTGACCCTGTCGGACGGCACGGTTTTTTTATTGTTGTAGTACAAGAACCCCACTGAAATGGCCCACACGATGGAACACACAGTAAGCACCCAAGTTACCGTGTGGCAAAAACTGTCACGGACCGGTCCGTCTGAGCATTCATTCGGGACAAGAACCAAGCAAGCGATGCCATAGACGCCCAGCCCAAGCATTTCAACAATATTACTTACAATGACATATTGTATATTTTCGTTTTCTGTCAATGTTTGGTCGTGAATTTCACACTCCTCCGGCGAATTGGTAGGCGAGCTTTCATGAATACCAAAAAAAATCATCAACCATGCAAATACGATCTCAATCGTGGTGCCAATTGTAAAAACTTCGGCGTATAGCACGAGAATGGACTCGGAATCTTGCTCGTGGGATGCACAAAAATCTCGACACCGGTCGATATACCCCGCATAAAAAGCCAGAAGTACCAAGACTATCTTACTGAACATCGCCCCTGCGATCACCGCATTCTTCCTCTGGCTGCTGTAGAAAAAGGATTTCATTTTAGAACGACCCGTCCGCGTGCTTATATACTTGAATTACCAAAAACATTGCGTGTATTTTTTTGTTTTAACAAGCCCATGCGTTTTCCTCGCTGTTTGACTTTCAGAATCAGTCTATTGGTTGTGGCAATAGTATATAGGGTACAGAGTTTGTTGCATTCGCCAAACAAAACAGCCAGATGGCGGTGGCAGCAGGAATCGGCTGCACTCTTGTGGTTACTGAGGACGGGAACTTATGTTCGTTTGGTGACAACGAAATGGGCCATCTGGATGTTGGCGATTTCCATGCACATGGGGAGCCGTTTATTCTCAACTACATTGATGCTTTTGATGGTCACGAGGTCGTGATGGTGGCCTGTGGAGGTACATTCTGTGCGTGTGTGACAAAAGATGGCTCGCTTTGGAAATGGGGGATCGCTATGGGTTGGATGCTGGACGACTCCGACGACGAAGAGGACGATGACGTTGCACCGAACAGATGCACGCCTAAGAAAGTGTGCATGAGCAGGCACGGAAATTCGCCTGTGGTGATGGTGGCGTGCGGCAATGGATTCATGCTGATTTTGACGGCCGCTGGGAGAATATGGTCGCATGGGAGCGGCGGTGAATTCGAGCTTGGCCACGGAAACAACGAACCTTGTTCAGAACCCACATGTATCGATCCCGCACGCTTTGATGGAGCGGAGATTGCAATGATATCTGCTGCGGGGTCACACTGCATGGCCGTATCAAAGACAGATGGCCGGGTGTGGACATGGGGATGCAATGTTTCAGGGCAAACAGGAGTTGGCAAACCTGATTTTAATGTGCAAATTCCCACCTTGATACCGCCGGCAGACCTGGATGGTGGAGTGGTGGCCTTTGTGAGTTGTGGATATAATTTCAGTATGCTTGTAACGGTAGACGGTGTGCTGTGGTCGTGCGGCTGCAACCTTTTCAACGAAATTGGTCTTGGCGAAGATATTGCTCAGTCCAACATTTTCCGCCGAATAGGGGGTGACGAGTACTTCGGAGCAGGAGGCGTGCGCATGGTGTCGTGTGGGTCAACACATAGCGTGATTCTAGCGCAGAACAGATCTGTGTGGTGTTGTGGCAGTAACGAGGATGGAGAGCTCGCCAAGCCATTTTTGTCGAGTGCAGTACCATTTCTCGTGGATAGGGGACATTTTTACAATGTTAACAGTGAACTTTCGTCGGATAATGACGTCATGGTGGTAGCAGCCGGGCGACGTTTTTCGGTGGCAATCACGTCAGGCGGTTTGGTGTATACCTGGGGCAGACACCACGACCCGCCGCTCCGCCCCACTGGGAGAGTGGTGCAAGAGAGGCCGATTGATACACACGGTCTCATTCATATGCTCGCAGAGGGCGCGTTGGGGTTTGCTGGCAACACCACCGACTATGCACGAGCCGGCCGCTGGCACGAAGCAAACCGCGCACGTACCATCGCCTTCGCAATGGGCACGCATGAGCACTTTGCAAACGACGCCGCCACTGGTGGGGCTACGGCGTACAGTGCCGATTTCCCGGAAGAACTGCTACAGGACATGTTTCACCGCATGTGTTTTGCTGTGCGAGAAGGGAGCGGTGATGGTGTGCAATCGATGCTTGGTGTCGGGACAGCGAGACGCCCCCCTCCGTAAACATATATAAAGACTACGGTGTGACAATGCTTATCGAGGCGTTTTTGTCGTGTGATGGCTGTGGCAGGGGCAGTGGGGTTTTCTCTGGTGGTGACAGAAGACGGGCACATTTGTTCGTTTGGCGAGAACAAATGCGGGGAGCTAGGTGTTGGCGATTTCGAGCAGCACGCTGACCCGTGTATTCTGAACTATGTTGATACCTTCTGTGGTCACGAGGTCGTGATGGTGGACGCAGGACTCAAAAACTGTGCCTGTGTGACACTGGACGGTTCAGTTTGGACGTGGGGATCGCTGTACACAGTGCCACTTGAAGATCCACTTCAACGCGAGCGTTGTCCTCGATCTACGTGTAGACCCGCCAGGATGTGCAAGAGCTTTCATGGCAATTCGCCAGCGTTGATGGTGGCGTGTGGCGCAGATTTTATGCTGATCTTGACAGCCTCTGGGAGTGTATACTCATTTGGAGACGGGATGTATGGTCAGTTGGGACACAACTCAGTTGACAGTCATGCGCTACCCAAGTGCATTGACCCCGCGTATTTCGACGGCGCAGAGATTGGCATGGTATCAGCTGCGGGCGGGCATTGTATGGCGTTATCGAAAACTGACGGGCGTCTGTGGACGTGGGGAGACAACGACTGCAACGAAACAGGGGTGATTTCTCCATCTTGTGACCCGATCCTCAAACCCACCTTGATACCGGCGTCAGAGCTAGATGGTGCGAGCGTGGTATTCGTGAGTTGTGGGTTTGATTTCAGTATGCTTGTGACTTCAGACGGTGTATTGTGGTCGTGTGGCAATAACAAGTCAAATGAATGTGGGTTGGGTAATGCGGTGGATGATACTGTGCTATTCGAACGTGTCGGGGGTGCCGAATATTTTGGACCAGGAGGCGTACGTATGATCTCGTGTGGTTTCTCACATAGCATGATTGTAGCGAAAAACAATTCGGTGTGGAGTTGTGGCAGTAGCGATTACGGAGAACTCGGACAACCCGGTGAAAAAAATGGTATGCCAGGTCGTGTCGATACCACCGCTTTTGTCAATGGTGTCGTCGAAATTGCGTCTGACAATGACGTGCAGGTAGTCTCTGCGGGTCGGAAAGCCACTATTGTGATCACGTACGGAGGCTTGGTATACGAGTGGGGGAAATATCATGGGGTTTTATACAAACCGCTACCTGAGGGGTCCTTGGGGTTTGCTGGCAACACAAATGACCACGCACGGGCCGGCCGGTGGCACGACGCGAATCGCACGCGAATGATTGCTTTTGCTATGGGCACGCATGCAGGTTTTGCCAACGACGCTGCAACCGGTGGTGTGACGGCTTACAGTGCCGATTTTCCGGAAGAACTCATGCGGGACATGTTTCACCGCATGCGTTTTGCTGTGAGAAAGGAAAGTAGTGTGGGTGTTCGGGGGCTTCTTGGTATACACCTATTTTGAAAGTGCTTCTGCCGTACAAAGTCAAATCAGCGTTTTAGGAGGGTTATGGTGGCCAAATCAGTGTCCAGATCAGCAGACTGACAGAGCAAACCTATAAAAGTACAGAGTGGTATTTTTTCTCGCACAAATCACTGTCACATGGCAGTCACTGGAGGCACGGGTTGCACTCTTATTTTGACGGAGGATGGTAACATTTGTGCGTTCGGAGATAACAAGTATGGGGAACTTGGTGTGGGCGACAACGAGAAACATGCTGAGCCGTGTATGCTCAACCATGCCGACAAGTTTGACGGCCATGAGGTAGTCATGGTGGCAACAGCGACGCTGGTGAGCGCCTGTGTGACAAAAGACGGCTCGCTTTGGACCTGGGGACTGAATCCGGGCCGTAAACAGGGAGGAACGCAGGAGGGGGGAGGTGTGCCAGATGCATTCCACGAGCCGCGGCGGATGTGCATGAGCTTGCACGGCAACTCGCCAGTGCAGATGGTGTCGTGTCAGATGCATTTCATGCTGATTTTGACAGCCGCTGGAAACATATGGTCCATCGGAGCAGGCAGATACTACGAGCTAGGACATGGAAATCTGGAACACTGCCGTGAACCCAAGTGCATTGACCCGGCGCGCTTTGACGGCGTCGAGATTGGAATGGTATGCGCTGGCGGCCATCACTGTGTGGCAGTTTCCAAAACTGGCGGGCGGGTATGGACGTGGGGAAATAATATGTGGGGTGAAACTGGAGTTGGTGATGTACAAGGTTCATGTGTGCAGAATCCCACCTTAATACCAGCGACACAACTAGATGGCGAGGCGGTGGCATTCGCGAGTTGCGGCACTGATTTCACAATGCTTGTGACGGTTAGCGGTGTTTTGTGGGCGTGTGGCAACAATTCGTCCCATGAATGTGGGTTTGATAGACGCACACCCACACACACACACCTGTTGTCAAAAATCTTCCGACGTGTCGGGGGTGCCGAATATTTCGGACCGAAGGGGGTGCGCACGGTGTCATGCGGATACGACCACAGTATGATAATAGCACACAACAATTCTCTGTGGAGTTGTGGCTCGAATATTTTCGGTGAACTTGGATATGAATCTCGCGATTCCTTGTATAACAGGAATACACTAACGCTAGTAGACAGTGCTCAGTTTCACAACCACAACAGCAAAGTGTTGTCAGACAATGAAGTACACATAGTAAGTGCAGGCATGTGTGCATCCACCGTGGTCACCGCTGGAGGCGACGTCTGGGTTTGCGGGAAGAAAAGCAATGACTTCCTGATTCATTGTATGTCGAAAGGTGTGTGGCAATCGGCGAGGGTCGACTTGTCGCCTCAAAGGCTATTTTTAAACGAAATTGGCGACACAGGCGGCACCGACTGCTTACGGGCCGGTCGATGGCATGATGTGCAGCGACAACGTACTACTGCGTTTGCCATGGGTTTGCATCCGAGTTTTGCAAATAATGTTGACTACGGTGGCACGACGCCTTACAACGTCAACTTTCCCGATGAACTGTTGCGTGAAATGTTTCAACGCATGCGTTTTGCTGTGCGAGAAGGCAGCAGCACGAGTTTGCAGATATTGCTTGGTATCGAGTCTGAATAAAATGGTCATTTTTTTGGGAAGTTTTCCGACGTGGAGTATATAAATCCTCCGTCTGGTCGCAAACAACACAAGAAATATGTCGAGATGCGGCGAGCAAAATGGAATCTACTCTGACAAAATACTGGCAGGAATAGTAGATCTTATACACGTGTGCGCGGAATGGGCGAGAACTCCTTTCCGTGACATGTTCATCGACATCCAAGAGCAAAGCAATACTTGGGAACTTGTGAACGAAGAGGTGGTCGAAGCAGTGAATCAGGCATTGTATTCGAAACATCAGGACTGGGAGTTTGTTGCGTGCGTGTGGAAGGCCGTATACCATGAAAAGCCTGAAATGCTGACCCTCAACAACACGTCAGGATCATCACATGCCACAATTTACACGCGCACGGCGTCACAGCAGCGAATCTCCATTTACGCGTTTAGAGCGCTGATAGCCGTGGAAGCTGGTGATTTTAATCACTCTCTATCAACTGCAGGTTATGCACCACCAGCCCTGCCATCGCTCGCCTTGTTTCAACGTTTGCAAAACGACGACGACAATGATTTTATGTGTACCGCGGTGGGCATGCTCGTTGGAAGCGCCATCACACTTGAGGAACTGGCCCTAATTGCGCCCGGTGGCCACATTTTTGTCCAGGGCTTGAGGCCCTTAGGAGAGGTGATGCTTCCGTTTGAACGACAGGACATGCAGGAAATGATGGCGACCGAGCAATGTGCCGAGCGTTTCGCGGCCGATCACGCCGCGTTGGTGCAAAAGATGGATGCCCATTTCAAGAAGGCTGGCTATGCCGCATACTACACCGCGGAATCTGGACCTCCCATGGTCAAAAACATGTACAATGCCGCCATGTCTCTTCTGCCTTTCAAGCTCGTCGTGTCCATTCCCATGGCCGACGAATGTTGTGCTTTTCATTTTTTCTGGCGCCGGGATTTTGACTCATGCGCATGCAATGACACCAGCATATCGACGCGAGTCGCAACAATGAGGATTGATTGAATAAATTTCATTCAAAAAATGTTTATTGAGACTGCATTGTGTCGCAAAATGTGGATAAAATGTGTGTGTGTCGCAAAATGTGGATAGAACGTGTGTGTGTGTGTCACAAAATATGAATAGAAGATGCGTCGTAACAATAAGGTGTGTGTGAGTCGAAAGACGTGAATAAAATGTGCGTGTGTCTGCCACACAAAATTTATAATCCACCCTTGCGCGGTTGCGCCCTGTGACTTTCAAGGTGAGCCGGTTGAGGGGTCCGCGAGCAGTGGTGGTGTCTGTGGTGTCTCCTGATCAAGTTGTTCCTCCTGTGCTCGCGCTATAGCACGTTGCGAGTCTTTGGCCACGAAAGTGTACCACCCTGTCGTCATTTCGGAAATCATAACAACCAAATTCTGATTCGTGTTGAGTATGGCCGAGGCTTCGCCGAGACGGGGATGCTGGCCACTAGCAAAGGCCAATATTTTGCTCTGCGTCACGCGCCAGAATTCAAGAATTTGCGCGTCGTCCCAGTCCACCGCTGTCTCTGGCAACCCCAACCTCTGCACAAACTGGTTGAAATTGAAGGGCGCAGGCGGCGGCGGGAGCGTATGTTTGAACTCAGAGTACATGTTTTTCGAGCTTGTTACAGAAGTTATCTCCCGAATGGGAGCACCCTGTATGTTCGCCGACGATTGCAGTGTGGCGTAACCCAGTATCGGAAAATTGACGTCGAGCAAATCTACCAATGGCAGAGGCCATGCCTTGAGTGCGAGACCGATGGCCACTGTCTCGTCTGTGCACATTTGCTTCGTTCGCGTGTCTGGGCCGCGCAGACACAATTTTCGTAGACCTCGCATGTTTGGCAGACAATATGCCACCTCCGTCAGTATGGAGCATGGCTCTGGCCCAGTCGGACCTGCGACGTCCAGCAAGAGATCCTGGTGAATTATTAACTGCTCGAGCGCTGTGAGACACGCTAAAGACATTGGAATTGCTGCCAATCCACACTTGGAGATGTACAGCCCTTTCAGCGTGGTCAACTCTCCCAACGAGTGCGGCAGCGATCGACAGCGCAGACTGTGCAGTTGCAGCACAGATAACCGGGGCAACCCAGCACTTGTGAGCGCTGGGAGCTCTCGCAGGTTCGTGCAGTGGCTGATGCGCATGAAGATAAGGGATGGCAGAGAAAACGGAGGTAGGCTGGTCATGTCGCAGTTGATGATATTGAGCGTAATCAAACTTGCCATCTGAAAAATCGAAGGGTGCACGATCATCTTGAAGCCAGCTGAATTTGTTATTTGGCCCTTCATGTCCACCAAGCTCAGTCTCGACAGACGTGTGAAAGATGCAAACGCCGCTGGCAGCGTCTGCAACCCGCTCATTCGCGACAGTCCCAGATTTCTAAGATTTGGAAAAATGTCGGCGTTGAACCACGTTGGTATAGTTTTCATGTCGAGCCTTTCACCTGTCGCGTGCAGATCATGAAGAGATGGCATCGCAGAAACCACTGGTATCCCAAAATTGCGATCAAGTATAATTGTAAGCGATTCCAGCGCGGTAAGTGTGTGCACTTGATGGCTGAAGCCACAGACACCGATCACTTTTTTCAAGTGGGGCATTTTGCTGGCGGGGATGTGGAAGTGTGTATGGGAACGAAAGTACATGTCATCGACGGCTCTGACCACTAACTCTTCCAATTTCGGCATCAATGGCATACTCTTCAGATGCTCCTCATAACAAAGTCCCAGACTTAAATGCACCAGGGTGGAGGACAAGCTATCCCACATTTGCGCCGGCAAATAGTCGACGCCTGTTTCGTCCTCAAGTGTGTGCAGGAGCTGTAGAGTTCGAAGCTGCCAGTGCCGCACACAATCTGGTAGCTGCATGCAAATTTCTCCTCCCAGTGAGAGATTGCGAAGCGCTGGCATTGGCCCAAGGTCCGGTAAAAGCAAGCTGTCCGAGCAGTTTGATATTATGAGAGTTTCCAAATTCGTCAAGTTCGCCAGGTCACGCGGCAGTACAGTAATACCGTCAAGATTTACAAGAAAAAGTGACCGAAGAGAGGAAAGCAAGCCGATGGAATTTGGCAGCGCCGTCAATTGTCCCCGGCACTTGCTAGTGGTGTGCCTCCGAGGACGCACTCCGTTCATATATTCTGGATACCGCTTGTTCTTTGTCACAATCGGTAGATTAAAAGTGTTTTCTCCGTCGAGGGTGAGAGACGTGAGCGCAGACAAATTCGAGAACCAATACGGAATCACCCTCATCAGGCTGCAGTTCATGCTTAGTGATGTCAGTTCGTCGCGCACACTCAAAAGAGCATGCGGAACTTTGGTCAGTACCGACACACCGGACGCATCATCCGCTTTGTTCTTGACAAACAACGATGCCACCGTCAAGTGGACTGGATCCAGCACCACCTGCTGATGTCGGTGTACTTCGTCACGCAGTGTCTCGAAGGCCTCTTCCAATTCTCTCGCGTCCATATGTTCCAGCTGACGTTGTGCTGTCTGCACCAGTTTCTGCACGAGTGGGACAAGCAGCTGTCGCTGCGCTGTTGTGGTATTCGAGGCGACTGGCGTGCGGCTACTGCGCGTAAAATAGTAGACTGTGTTTTCGACTTTCGTAAAAGAAGAACTTGGGTTGTTTGCGCCCGCAGCATCTAGGTCGACAAGTGTGTGCTCGTACAACTCGACTGTGAGTGCTTGACGCAAAAGCGGTCCTCCAGGGCGCCATGCCAGCATTCTCGTTCCACGCGGGTCTGTGGGAGCTTACAAGTCGTTGTCGCTTCCACCCTTTGATACTGCTTGGTCGGATGGTCGTGGCGTTTTCTTGCACCCCATTTCATTTGCTCATTTAAAAGGGAAAAATGCCCAAAAAAGATTTCGGCACGTGACGAAAACAATAGTCAACTGTATAATGAAAAGCTGGTATAAAATAGCGGACGTCAGAACGGTTGCTCGCGACTTGCTCGCTCAGTTGCATGACAAAGTCTGTCAAAGACTATAAGAGATTGCAGCGGCAGAACGTAGCGGCAGAACGTAGCGGCATTACTGCACAACACAACATGGAGTCGCGGGTGCAGACGGCGGAGATATTTGACCATGAAATGGACGTGGATTTCGTCGCTCTCCATCGATTTTCGCGGTTTTGTAGAAAGGTGGAAAAAATGACAATACGTCTTCCGCGCAGCAGACAGGGCCCTACAGGCAGCGGCCAGGAGCAGCAGAGTTTGCAGGCTGCGGCGCAGCACATGATTCAGAACGCAGGGAGCCAGACCGAGACGCTTGACGTCGTGGGTCTGCGTGCCGCTTTTGCACCGCTCGATGAAGCCGTTTACAGAATGCAGGGCGGACAGGCGCATACGGTGAAAATGGACGAGAAATCTTTGCTAGTTCTGGCCAAACGCCTAGTGAAGCCGGGTGAAACGTTTGTTCTTCTTCAAGTACCCTGTGGGTTGCGGATGATAGGACGTGAAATTGTGCAGCTGCATTTGAATTGTTGTGCGCTGTCCTGCATTCCCGATTTTGTGTGCGGGTTTGAAAATATGGAGGTGTTTGCACTGGATGGAAACTCGAGATTTCTAGGTGTTCAAGGTGTCTCCAACCCTGAATACATGGACAGAGACAAAAATTCGCCACCGACTTACACCTGGCCAGCTAGGCTCCTCAAGTTGCCCGACACACTCGGCTCCATGAGGTCTTTGAAAACATTGTCGCTGTGCGACATGCCGGAAATAAGGAGCCTGCCAGCATCATTTGCACATTTGACGGGTCTCACGGCGCTCGTGGTTGAGAATTGCCCGAAACTGGTGCTTACAGAGGACATGGGGCGAATGCCCAGTCTTACACATCTCACGCTGCGGGAGGACAACTGCTTGAACTTGCCAGCATGTGTGGGCAGCTGGCCGTTGACACACCTGACGATTGAACATGACTTAGATCCCGAAGGCCCACACCCACTGGGTCTTTGGCAGAATTTCTTTATCGATTACTTGCCCCCACAATTCTTGGGGCGTCTATCATCATCGTTGGAGTCATTGCATTTGGACACCTGTCTGCCGAGCCATCTGGATGATTTGCCACTCATGCCGAGATTGACGTCACTGACAGTGAGGCCCGGCGAAACCAACGGCGAACCCAACGAAGACCTGGTTGTGTGTGTCGAAAAGATGCCAGCATTACAGCATGTAGACGGTATCTCTCAATTGCCAGACAACTTGCCTGCCTTCACTTCTCTGCAATACCTCCGACTGTTTCGGTGTGCAGAGCTTCCAGAAACCATTGTAGCCGGGTCCAAGTCGTTGTTGCATCTGGTGATCGACGGGAAAGATGACTATAATGAGATCGCCAGACTGCCGGCGTGGTTTACCGGAGACACATTCCCAAATCTGCAGACGCTGCAATTCGATGCATTTGTTAACTTCCCGTGGGTGCCGCCGTGTATCGCATCCTTCCGCAACCTGACAGAGCTGGTTTTCTCTTCGATGGGTTGTTTTGACACGGCCATCGCCACCGTGATTGACCCGTCTGTTTTTCAGATGAAGAGTCTGCGAGTTCTTAAGATGACAGATTGCGACTTTAAAATACTACCACCCATGTTTTTACCGTCGCTGGAATATCTGTACATCACTGATTGCGTGGAGCTGTATGAGCTGCCCGAGTTTGCCCCAAATGCGCTACCCAAGTTGGCTTTGATGCACCTAAATGGGCTCTACAGCATAAAAGCGCTACCAGAGTCGATGGGTGAGCTCACCGCGCTGACGAGGCTAAACATCCTGGCACCTTTGTCGACATTGCCGATGTCAATGCGCTCTCTCACAGCGCTGCGTGAGCTCACACTCAATGCACAAGAAGAATACGGGCGTCGTGAACTATCTCCGAATGCACTCTTCACAGATATATCCTGTTGCCTTCCAGCGTTGTGCAATTTACGGAAATTGAGTCTGATTGGACGATATGAACGTTCGTTGGCACAGCGCGAGAATGATACACTAGCCATAGGTCTTGCGCTACGAGCATGGCCCATGCCCTTGCTCGACCTCATGGACACTCAAGTTCCTCACGTGCGATCTCCCTTCAACTTCAAGTTGCAGTGGAGAATGCTCGGACTCCCCGCAGAGGGTGCCGGGTGGGATGATGTGCAGATCCTGGAGCATTGGCGCGCGCAAAAGCCGAAAACACTTGCTTTTGCGTCGGCGACACACCATCGTCTCGGGCAAGACTCACCCTTTGCGCATTTCCCCAACATGGCGATGCTAATGGTCACCGACGAGCTCTCGGGTTGGCAAGATTTGAGAGCAACGGACAGCAACCGGGGACCGCAGCGAATAGTAGAGCAGCGTCGAGAATGTGCAAGGAGGGCCGAGTATATGATTGACGAAGAGGATGAGGTCATGAAATTTGAAGAAGTGTTACGGGTAGAGAGACTGCAGATGGGCCCGCCGCCAGAGCCGGAGCGATCGTATGAACTGGAGGTTGACCGAGCGCGAGAGCAGCAGCGATTGAAAATTCTCGCTCGTATCGGTGAGCTCGAAATTCTAGCTCATATCAGTGAGCTCGAAGCGGATGCTTAGCGTTGCTGTAGCAGACCTTACAAAGCTACAAAATCAACACAAAGCCGTACATTACTCATGCGGTTGTATGATTTCGTCAACTCTTTCGCACTGTATTGCAATGGACACGACTGGCATTGATTTTGGGCATTGACAAACATACCCTGATCACAAATTGGGTTTTCATCACAATTCTCTCCCGCGTACCCGGCGTCACAGATGCACTCTGTTTGTCCTACACGTGCATTTGTAGTGTAATTTCCTGTGCACGATAGACATGTGTTTTCACCGGTGGCACCGGGGGTTTTAGAATATTTGCCAGCATCGCATGATATGCATTCAATTCCGGATGTTTCCACACATGTAAGCACAGTCAAGACAACTGCGATTCGGAAAAGTCTATCAGGGCGCATGCTCGTTTTTTTTTCTGCTTTCATGAATCAAATATGTTACTTATATATACATATACAATTTGAAACTGTTAACAAGAAGATACTGTCATGGATGACCATTAGAAACGCCAGCATTAAGCAACTGTGAATTTGCCAGGTACACACGCAAGGCAGGTGTCGTCGTCTTCGCTAGAATACCCGGCGTCACATATGCATTCACTGCTTCCTTCCACGGAAGTCGAGAAATATTGACATACAGTACAACCGTGGGGTCCATCATCATTCTTGAAGGTATCTGTCAAGCAATCATGACAACTGCCATCTTGCAAGAACTTCCCCGCGGGGCACGTGTCAACGGGACTAGATTGGCAAGGATCCGTCAATGAATCACTGAGAAAGTATCCAGTGTCACACGTGAAACCCGAAGAATCCGAATTCACCATTGAATTTAGGGGGGGGAAGATAACACCTTTCCGCTTGGTCGAGTGAATATTCATTAGATCCACACGGCTGGCAAGGCTCGTTCTTTCCAACAGGCTGATACTTCCCCGCTGGACAAATTGCGCAGTGTCCATCATAATTTTTTCCGAATCCCACGTGACATACGCAAACATTAGAAGAAGGTTGCCAGAACGAATTCGCTTTTTTTGAGCAATGACCGCATCCGGAAAGTTGCTCACAAGACAAACATTTACCACCACCCTCATTAAACAGATCATTTTCACACTTGCGGCACTCGATAAACTCTTTCTCTACAAACGGCGAACCCCCCACCCACGTAACTATTGTGCGAGGCGGAATCCAGCTAGGCGGATCCGTGCCGCTTTCCAGTGGTGCCAAGTAGTCTGTCCAACCAGGATTGCATCGACATACTTCAGGACGACCAACTCCATAGGCATTATGATTGAATGAGTTGTTTGTACACATACATTTGGTCCTTGCATTCGTTTGTGTAGTGCTATGCTCCACAAAAGCGATCATGTCTTTCCCAGGACATTGGCTTTCTGCAGTGCATGTGAAACCGTCCCCCGTATATCCAGCGGCGCAAGAACATTGCAGCAAGTTTGAAACCCCGTCACAGAAGCAGACGAACTCTGGATTTGATGAACGCGTGTCTGTAGAAGCAATAGTACAACCATTGCAATAACGACCCGAAGTCAAACTCGCACTTGGTTTGACGTCCCACGGCTCACTCGGCGATTGAAATTTATCGCTCGTATCGGTGAGCTCGAAATTCTAGCTCATATCGGTGAGCTCGAAGCGGATGCTTAGCGTTGCAGTAGCAGACCTTACAAAGCTACAAAATCAACACAAAGCCGTACATTACTCATGCTGTTGTATGATTTCGTCAACTCTTTCGCACTGTATTGCAATGGACACGACTGGCATTGATTTTGGGCATTGACAAACTTACCATCATCACAAATTGGATTTTCATCACATTGCTCTCCCGCGTACCCAGCGTCACAGGTGCACTCTGTTTGTCCTTTAAGTGTAATTGTAGAGGAGTGTAGTTGACAAGGATTACAAGCACCATTGCCATTAACATTTTTATATGTGTCAACCCCACATTCCGCGCAAGATCCAGCATGCTCTCCAGAAAACCCGATGTTACAGGAACACTGTGTGCTGTCAACACTCCCTGCAGGTGCATTCGAATCTTGTTGACAAGAAGTACAAGCACTATTTGTGCTGTCATCTTTGTATGTGCCAGACGCACATTCTACACACGATCCGCCATCGTCTGGTACGAACCCGAACCCAACGTTGCAGGTGCAGATCACCTGTCCAGTAAGTGTGGCAGTAGAAGAATGTGTTGGACATTGTATACAAGCGAAGTTGCCATTCAGGGTTTTATATGTGTCTTCTACGCATTCCACACATGATCCATCCACTTCTACAGAGAACCCTGGCTTGCATGCACACCATGCATCAAACGGGTCGTTGTCTAAATAGATGTTGTCGATTATACCAGAGACCTCTTGTTTGGACAGAAACTTGTCCACCGCATAGAATCCAGCCATCTTGATTGGACTACCGCCAAGATTCATGTTTTCATGTATGAATCCATCCTGCCAAAGAACCTGTAACAACAGTATCCTCGTCCACTTTCACCACATACGAAACTATGCGAGTGTGAATATGTGTGTGTATTCTTCCGAGCCTGACTGGTTTATTCCGATACCTGTGCTCTACGCAGCTTCATGGACATGTTTGGGCAGACATGTACTCTGTGTTCCCATGCACTAGTTCCCAAAACACCTAGTCCGTGTGTGATGCTCTCATGGGTACCTACCACCAGAGAATAAAATGAGTGGTGGGAACATTTTTTTGATTGAAACGGAATTTTTTTTTTCGTGTTCCGAAACCGCGAAACCTATAAAAACGATCCGATCGATGGGCGATTGAACAGTGATTTTGACATGCATTCGCCGACCGGCGGCGGTGCAAAGACAAGCGACACCGCTGTGAGCATGTCAAGCAGTACTTTTGTGGAGTTTTTCGAGCATCGTGTGTTCGGACGCTCCATGCAGACATACCGCAACGACGATGCCGAGACTGAAGTGCTGATCGTTGATTTTGAACGACTCTTGGCCTCGTGCCACAATCATGCCGCTGATGAGGATTTTCTCTTACTGTTATTTTTCCGCATGCCCATTGTGGATACCGGGCGTCTCGCCTGGATTAAAGACGAGTTTCCCAAGGCTGGCGCGCAGCTATATCTTGTCCATCTCATACATCTACTTGTGCAACCGTATGTATATGCAACGTCTCCTGGATTTTCACAGCGTCGTGTTCACAGCCGTATTTTGCTCGCCCTGCTGCGCTTTGCCACCAACAGGCCACACTTCATGCTTCTTCTTGTGAACTCGAGCACGGAAACAGGGGACGATCGGAGGATGGACGGGTCGGAACTGTTTGTAAAGGTTTTACAATGTGAGGGGGCCGGCGATGTGTTTTCTTTCCTCGTGGACTATGACTTCCGAATGGGCACGCTGCTGGCATACAAGACACACCGGGAGTTTTTTGCATATATGCACGGAAATATTACTCTGTCGTCCGTAGCAAACGCATCTTCGTCGGATCGAATGCAGAAGCTGGAGGCGATTCTCACTGTGAATGGCCAGGAATTTACAAAACACATTTTCGACTGGCCTTGCGAGAGATCGGCTTTTGGTAGGGAAGCACGAATCATCATCCTCCCGGCGACTTTAGCACAGTATTACGTGCGCATGGCAATGGCTGTGGTTTCCAAGATAATGATACACCGCGTGGTGCTCCGGCATTGCAACCCAAGACTGTGTGCTGAATGCCGTGTTTTGTTACAAGACCCAGAGACGAGAACCCAACTAATTTGTGCGGATGCTTCAGATATGATGCAAAGTATCATTCACGGTTACAGCAAGAAGATGTATCCTTCATGGCATAATGGACTGCGATTGCCAGCAGATATGGACGCCAGTGCATATCAGCAAAAGACGCCATGCAAGTCCTGCAGTCACGAGCTGTATAAAATACAAGAGAGGGCATTCGTTTATGGTGCGTTGACTTGGTGTCCGTTTGCTGACCGTGGAATTCGCATGTATATGAAAGTACTGGAACGAATTGTCACATTCTGCCCCCAGGCTTTGTCAATCCGCTGCGACGACGTCAACTGTTTTGAACAGCTTGAACAAATCTGGGAGGATCACCTGCAGTACCAAACTGAATTCCACCTGCGGATGTACGCGAGCATCTGTCGATTAATCATACCTTTTGCAACCATGTTCCAACTTTCCGGAGAGTATGAACCTAGAAGTTTTGGGCATTGTGAAAGCATGGAAGCGCAAGCGGGCAGCTGTAACAATGGCGTAATATTGTTTGAAATAGCCAAGTTCAGAACCGCGTTCGAATTGTCGAAATGTGTGGCATTTTGCATGGCAAGTCACCATCGTCTTGGCAATCAAGGCGGATTGAGCTTCTGCTGGGCCTCGTCGTTACCAGGTGTTTTATTTCAACACATCATATCACAAGTACAAGACGATGTGGCGTTGACTGTGCAAGATTTCGAAGCATCACAATGGACCGATGGGGAATCGTTTGGGGGTGCATGGGGTGAGATAGATCCAGATGGAGAACCCTTTGAAGAGCGCAGTGACGATGGATATGACGAGGACGAGGATGGATATGACGAGGACGAGGATGGGGATGACGAGAACGAGGATGGGGATGACGAGGACGTAGATGAGGAGGACGAGGACGAGGATGGGGATGACGAGGACGTAGATGAGGAGGAAGAGGACGAGGATGGGGAGGACTCACAACTTCCCTGAGCCACAATGAGTTTTGTCAGCTTTGTACGATGGAATAGGCCGTAGTTTATTGCAATGACAGTTAACTTTTTTAGTGTAATTGTCTTGTATATGCCGTATCGTGTCTTTTTGCAGTGATTTCACCCACGATCGCGTCGTATACTGGCTGTCACTCAGGTACATGCACTTGTGTTGCTGTATTGTTGTCTCTCGAAGTGCAGAGATCCCTTTGCGAGGGGGACTGGACGATTGTTTGTACGGAGGGGATGGTGCTGGCACGCCCAAGATTGAATTCATTGGCATGATTCTCTGCTGTCAGTGCATCTATATTCATGGTCTTTTATATAAAATCTACAGAAGTATTTAGTGTACTGACGCGGGTGCACTGTCCAGGAGATATTGCTGTGGATTGTCTTCTACGTCATGTGGATTGTGTGCACTTGTTAGAAGTGAGGTTGAACCACAATAATTGTACATCACTGCTACTACTAGCATTGACGGTAAAATTAACACAAAAACGAAAAGTAGCCACCATGTTCCTGATGATGTGGTGACTTTCACTGCATTTGCGTCCACTTGCCAAAATTGGACTGTATCCAAGGTGGGAATAGGGGTCCACGTACTGCTGCTCATGGTTTGAGCAGGGGCTGTGCTGATGGTTTGAGCAGAGGTTGAGGTTGAGGTGTTGGTAGTGCCAAGACTTGGTACTGGCGTAACTAAAGTTGTCGACGTGGAATTGGCATTGGGTGTTCCAGCGACGATGTTTTGTGTTGCATTGGTGGTAGTTTTATTGGCATCCAGTATTGTAATTTTATTGACGCCCATCGCCTTGTGATTTCTACAGAAATAATACAAAGAACCATTAAAAATTTGAGAAACTGTAAACGTGGTCTGTAAGCGTGTCGTGTTGAGACTGACAATGAAATCGGGCAGTGCATAGGATCCATTCGTGTAGGGCCATGTCACTGAAGCCTTTTCGATTGTAATGTCAACAGGATGTTGCGTACTCGGCCAATTTAAAATGACAGGAATTCCCCGCGATACTTCAATCTCTTGATAGAATGGGTCCTTAACCAACCAAAATTCCGACACGACTGTTGTCGCGTTGGTTGTGGTTGCAGTGGCCACAGTCACCAGTGAACAAACAAAGAAAGTGAGCGGTGTCCACAAACATGCGTATGTTTTTGTTGTAAACATCGATGTACCGGCGTTTACATACATGCTTTTATATACAGACTGTCTTACACCAACGAACTGCCCCTTTCTGTATCACTCCACCAGCATCCAAAATACATCTCTTGTAGACGCGAATTCACTTACACAAGCCACGTAGCTTTTGGCCACATATTGAAGAGAGGCGCGCAGTCGAGAGGAATGCAAGTTTGCAAAATCGAGTCAATGCCGAACTATGGTAAGTCTCTGAAGAACAGCCTGTGCATGGCCGTTGGCGACGGAGATGGGCAAACCCCATTTGGACTGAAATGTGGATGTTCGCAACCAGTCTGTCGAAAAAAATGTGACATCTGCTGTAGAGAAGAGACATTGATCTTCTCTCACATGTGCGCTTTAGATATTCATTTTTACAGTGCAGTCAATGTATGTTGCTGTGCATTGTGTTTATTTGTTCGACATAAAAATGGATTATGCAAACGCAACCACGCCCTCGAGAAGAGTAACAATGTGGTCGAGGAGAGGGCAGTGTGTGTGTGAATTGTAAGTATTTGTGGGCAAGAGCGCAAAAAGCGTGCTGTGTGAAGGTTTGCGCACTGCCAATTGCAATACGCGCAAAAAATTCCACTTGAGGCGAAGTCGCACTCGTAATAGGCGAGATTCTGCCTGTGCATCACTGATCCAGAGCGTAGCTGCACTCGTTCGAGCATCGATGCCGAGCGAGATGCAGAGACATGCGCATATCTCGATTTTGGAGTGGCTCATGTAGTAAATCACGCTTCTATTTGTCGAGAATAGCTCCATGTCTCCCAGCCATACACCCTTGATGTCGTTGCGAGCACGGTCCAAATCGTACCCAGTGTAACCAAGTATCAGTTGTCGTTTTGGCGTGATATCGAAGCAGACAGGTCTGTACGCTACATGCGGGTTGTGCATGCACGGAATCGCCTGAAACACGCCTGTCGCGAGGTGGATGCGAAATACCTCGAGACAACTACCGCTCACAACGTAAATATGCGAATCTTCACTGGCACCACCAGATTTCGACAGCCGGACTGTACTCGGATAGAAAAGTTGGGTAGGTCTTGGCACAACTCCCGTAGAAACGTCAATCGACATATCCTGTACGATGTGCATGGTAGTCACCAAGCCAGAACATCTATCAATGCGCCGAATACTACTGTTGTTACCATCAACGACAACGATTTCGCGATCCTCATTATAAAGACAGAGACCCCAAGGACGACAGAAGCGTGCCTCGACCGCACAGCCGTCGCGAAATCCAGAGACACCGTGGAGGTGGGGCAAAACAGGTTGTGCACCATAAACTGTTCGAACGTGTCCGCTTGCACCGATTTCTCTGATACAGTTATTCATCCAATCAGTAAAAATGACAATTTTGTTGCGGTCGACCGCGACGCCGTGCACCGTGGAGAGTCGAGCGTCTGCTCTGAGGCCGTCTCGAAACCCATTGTGTTGCTGACTACCTGCAAGCAGTCGGGCCTGTGCCTCGGGAGGGTCGCACACTTGCAGAGACGAGCCAATGCACACCACGACAGTGTTGTGAACGCAGTCCGCATACACCATGGTGATTGCGTGTTTGGCATGTGCTTCAGGTGATGTATTCGCTGGTTTGTTGCTGATCTGCACCGTTGTGCTCACATCGAATAGGTGAGACAAGAGCGGCGGGTCAACTGCACTTGTCATGTGCGTGAACCAACACCTGAGCGCCGCGCCAACGTGAGTTGCTTATGTAAGAAGAACGAAGCAACACCACCATTTCCGGTCGCATGCGCACTATTTAAGGCTTGTCTCGTGCAGACCGGCAACGCCACTGCCACGGATCGCGCAGCCGAATGTTTGTGTGAATACGCGAATGTGTGTGTCCATGTGTGTATGTGCGGGCAGGGGAGGGGAGATGCAACCGTGTGGGAGCTTCTTCTCATCCATTACTCTTGCTTTGCCAATGTTGCCAGTGTTGCCTCTGTTGGCATGGGCAGCTTTTTGTAACGATCGATGTTGAAAAAATGGTTGGCAATCACATCAGCACCCGGGCCATCATAACAAGCTTTTTCCTGAAGGATGCGTGCCTTGTTAAGATGCGGTTGCATTTCTTGCTTGACATCGAAAACTTGGAACTCGGCATCACCAGACTTGCCGTCTTGTTTCACAAACGCCATGGTGATATACGCTGTGCAGACGAATCCCATGCAGCGGAAGGCATTTGGAAACATGCCCAGCTTGGACCACAGGCTCTCCTCTTCCAAAAGTTTGGCAATGAATGCCTTCATTACGATGATATGTTGAAGCGCAGCTGCGTATCCGACCACGTCAGTCGCCTCGTGCACAAGAGACTTGAACGAAATTTTGTTGGCAGCTTCCAGAATAGACACTTCAATTGTTGTGTCCAGGTGCAGCATATTCCAGTTGGTGTTGTCCACGTCAAATTTTTCTGCCTCTGTCATGATGTTGTGTCTGTATTCATCTGTCGCCAACACTTTGGTCATGTATTTTAGGGCTTTACCACTCCTTGACGCTGCCGACTTGAGGTTTTTGTTACACATTTCGCAATGTGACATGGCGAATTCGGCAATCGCAACACCAAAAAATCCACGCCAGTCCTTGCGCAGCTGGCATGTTGTACGAACCTCCAACTGCATGTTTTTTATGGTCTTGAACGGCGTAGGGTCCCTCTCCAGCCAGCCACCCCAGTCCCTGTCGTCGATATACTGCTCGATTGTCTTGGATGAGCCCCGCGGGTCCCTCGTTTCCTTCGGCTTTAAAAGGTCAGGACGAAGTTTGCCCGTGGCGGCACAAAACATAATCGTGAGCTTGCTCTGACTGGCATATAAATCACATGCAACCCGATCAGACGCGGGCGGCAATGCTTTAGCAATGCTGACGATCTGCCTGCCATTGAACATCTTGAATTCGACCTGCTTGCACGTTTGTTTGTGTCGCTTTTTCCAGTCAGCACGTTGGCAAATCTTGTTGCAATAGCGAGCTTCCTTGCATACACAGAGCAGCATGTGTTCCGCTTCAGCACCGCAATGCTGGCACATGTGCTTCGGTTTTTCCACTTCCATTTCGACTTCCACTTCATCGTCCTCTTCCTCTTCCTCTGGCACGGGCTGCTGGCATACTGTTTTGTGCTTGAGCTTCCAGTCAGCGATCTGGCACTCCCGGCTGCAATAATGAGCTTTTTTGCAATTGGCACAACGTAGCATGTCGTTGCCTTGTTTGTTGCATCCTGAACATTCGACAATAGCCGGACCTGCAACTACATTCATTTTTACGCTCTTGGCACCCACTTCAACAGCTGCGGCAGTCGGGCCAGTTTCCAAAAAGGGGTCCGGAGCGACAACAAAGCCACAAGGCTGGGCATCGCCAACAGAAAGGTTTGAAGCAACCAGATCACATAACTCACCAATGTTCTCACCAGCCGCCATGGTATCAAACACCACAAACACCCCCGTCGTGTACTCTATACTAGAGAGACTCAGTCGTGCCCCGTGTTTTCCGCCTGTTATGTGCCCTTGTACCAAAAGTGTACAAAAAGGAATTCTTTTATCATGTCGGGGGGTGCTGTATGACTTTTTTTGATCGTACGTTTTTTTCAAAATAAAAAAAAATCAGCGCGGCGGTGGTTCAGCTGTTGTGAGCGGTGTTCGCCTCTGGACATATATAAAACCTGATCCGCTGTGTAGTGTTATTGTAAACTGATGGCTGTGCCAGTCGAGAACGCAACGAAATTTGAAGCTGCCGTCGCGGAATGGCAAGAATGCTGGGAACAGCACGTAAACGAGACGCTGGACACAGTAAACGTGTACAACAAGTTCCACGCGCTCTTGGCAGTGACAACACGCATGCGCGTTAGCGCGCTGCCGCAAATCGCGCGTCACGACCTAAGAGATGCTCATCACGTGTATCAGAACTGATGGCTACCACCAATGCTTTCGACATACCACTCGCAGTGTCTGTGAAGTTCGAATTCGACACCATGAATCCAGGAGAAATGGTGCCCACGCCTCGGCGTTGCAGCACCATACCGGAACATGCTGCCAGAGCTTTCGCAGAGAATTGCAGCACATTCTGTATGCAGGGCCGACTTTGATCACATGGTGCGCGGCATTGCAGATCTCTGAACATGTCCAGACATACAACCAAAAATCATTTGATGTCATATAAGATATTTCGCGCACCATAAAGGCCCCAGCGGGACATGCTTTCCTCTGCTCTCTTACGACTTTGTTTCAAATTCGGCCTTGAAACAACCACCAGTACCCATGTTCTCATACACATTTTGAACTAAGGCATTGTATTAAAAAAAAACACAAAACACTGATTTGGGTTGTCTGTGTCGCAGTCGATTATGACCGTTGAATGGCAAGTGTGGTGTTTTGGAGATATTTACGTGAAATCATTGCGCCAGTGGGGTACGTACAACCAAAAATCATTTGATGTCATATAAGATATTTCGCGCACCATAAAGGCCCCAGCGGGACATGCTTTCCTCTGCTCTTTTACGACTTTGTTTCAAATTCGGCCTTGAAACAACCACCAGTACCCATATTCTCATACACATTTTGAACTAAGGCATTGTATTAAAAAACAACACAAAAACACTGATTTGGGTTGTCTGTGTCGCAGTCGATTATGACCGTTGAATGGCAAGTGTGGTGTTTTGGAGATATTTACGTGAAATCATTGCGCCAGTGGGGTACATACAAACCCCTTTGATGGTGAAATGTTTTGTGAAACACTGTGGTCGAATCAGCATCTGCAGCACAAATATATGAAGAGGGTTGCTGCCTTTCTCATTTTCATTTTCATTTCAGTCTTGTTACATATCGGCTTTGTTGTGGTAAATTTTTACAAAACAACAACAAACGTGTTGAAACAGCACAGTTTCTCGAACTACACTCTACCGGAGGGAAGAACTGAGGTGCTCCTGAAAATACAAGACGCTTCAAGATTGCAACCCCCAAACCACACCCTGCACCAAAGCATTCCTAAGATGTCGCTCTGCAGTCGCGTTGACGTGAACCCCGACAAATGTGGTCGTGCAATTTTTGCGGAGATGGCGTTGGTCAACATTACATGCCCCACCGCGTGCGTGACTTTTGACAGTTACGGTCGTTTCAACAACAACATGATTCAAATTGCCAATGCGATTGGCATGTATGTGGACCCAAACATGGTCAAGTCGGCAAACCGGACAAGCATCTCACTTCATCCCGAATTCCGACATTATATTGAGGCTTATTTTGATATCGACAAACTTGCCAAAACGTGCATTTACCCATCCTGGTATGTCCCAGGAGCCCAGCATCACACGACGACCTGCTCCAAGATCGACGGCAAAACCCTTTATTTTGCCAACGAACCACTACACCAAGGACTCCGTCTCGCCTGGCTACTGCTTGGTGCCACACGCATCAATGTGCAACAACAGAACGCCGCGCGATCCGCTGTGTTTGGAACAGAGTACTCAGTCTTGCACGCGCGTTACTTGGAGAATTCCTGTCACGCGAGGCACCAAAAAATGTCTCTCCCAGGAGACATATGCGACCTCAGTCCCAAGTTTGTCGCTGCAGCGCTGCACACACTTGGCCACATCGACCAGCACATTCTCGTCTGCAGTGATAAGCAGCAGAATGCCCTCGTGCGGACCCTGATCATCCAACTCAATGCAACAAATTCCCCCTCCAATGATCTATACTTTGACATTATGCTCATGCTCTATGCCAAGCGCATGGTCGGCAACATTGTCAGTACCTTTTCCAAAAACATTGTCACGGTGCGTCACACCATCTTCGGCAACGCGTCTCTTGACGTCCTCAAGTAGCCAGCCCAATTCCTCTCTTGTTTTATTTAATCAAAATCCAATTCCTTTATTTCGCACAACGAATCAAGTTGGACCTTGCCATCATCTCAAGCAAGTCGTGCTCTTGAAACTCAAAAAAGTGATTTTGCTTCACTGAGGGACAAGACAGGAAAGTCGGCAATGGGTGGAAACGGCGTGATATATTCAGGAAAGCGAGGGGTTGGCATCCTTTTGAATGATTAAATCCGGAACACAGTGCAAAGTGGTGGAAAGTCACAGTCAGTGGTGTCTTTACTTGACACTCTTTCTTTTGAAACTCATAAAGTTGGGTATTACAATATTACACGTCTTTTGTGGTGTTTATATCATAATGATTGTATACGAGCTTGCACACACGAAACATGTTCTACTGCACTGGATCTTCCAAAAAGCGCTGGGTGTAATCGTGAGACCCGACTCTGCGACAGAAGATACAACCACATTTCATTCGCGACCATGCACAATGCATTTGCAAATACCCAAGCGGGTTCTTGTCGCGCAACACCGAGGGTGTATACAGAATGCACTGATGCAAGGTATCAGAGCATTCATGCTGGATGTGCACATTACAAGTTCTGGGAATATTTTGTTATGCCATGTCTCGTGCGCAATGGGATCTGCTACCGTGAGTGGAACTCTAGAAATTTTTCGGCAATTTATAGTGCAGAATCCACGCGAAATCGTGACCATTTTCTGGGAATTTGGATATGACATGCGAAGTGATCCCAACTCCCACGATGACGACAAGATCGAATTAAGACACCAACTCAAACTTGCCATGCACAAGAGCAACTTGACGGCATTTGTGTATGCACATCATACCATGTATTTTGTCCAGTGGCCCACTTTACAGGAAATGATTGGAATGGACAAGCGCTTGGTGGTGTTTACAGACTCACGGTATCACATACGCAACTCGTGGGAGACCAGTATACAAAATACCATACAAACAAGCTTTCAATTGTCAGACATCAATGCTTTGAAGACAGGATGCCCGATGAGTGGTTTTCGTTTGTCGCGTACTCTTGTTGTGGTCAATCACTTTGATACACTGGGAGCACTCGGCATTAATGGTATTTCAACAAACATTTTGGCAAGCGTGTTTCACATTTTTCGCGAAACGAATCTTGCTGTGTATGAAAGACTCGGACGTGTTTCCTTCATTTATCGCAGTTGATTTTTGGGAGTCTTCCGACGTGGTGCAGGTCGTCGACATGATTAACAGTAACTTTTACGTTGCCAACTACAGCTGGTTAGCTGGTTTTCCGTTGATGTCGCCACGGTCGGTCAAACACTCGGTTTTGGGAATCTGAATCTAGATTAGATTGTCCAAAAATCCCCTAGAAACCACCCAGAAACAGTCCCCCACGCGACCGGACTGGCCACACGAAAATACAGCGACCATGGTCTTCTACCTCCAACAGAAAAACTGGAGGACTCCCTTCTTATGGCGATTACGCTCCATCAATAACCATTGAAGCATTGGTTGGGGAGGTGCTGGATCTGAGCTCTTGCAGCCAGGTAGATTGTGTAAATTAGACTGATTTTGAAATTCCCAGGTCACACACCACTAACATGTCGAAAAGAGCAACTGCCACGGATCGTCAGTGTCGTCGTCGTCGCATTCACATTTGGTGGAAACTGGGGCGGGTCTGCTACTACTGCTGCCGCTAGTGGGCAACGAGTTTCCGATGAAGCCGATTTTACAACTTTTGTGGAAGGGATCGCGCACTATACTGAGCTCTACAATGGTTTTCTTGTGGACAACAATAAGACCGTCCATGTATTTGACGTCGGCATTGTATCCGAGAGATATGCCGCTGAACAGCCCGTTTTTGATCCACTCGAGTATGACCTTGGATCGTAGCGTGGTGCTGTCGAAGCGCAGTATGACCATCAAGCCACTCTGTTTATCGAGCCAAGAGTACACAACATCACCAATCACCTCGCGAGAGGCATCGCCGTGTTCCAGCCAGACCTGGATGCCATGCATACACTTGCTGTGCGCCACCTGCGCAAGTTCGGACATGGAAAAAAAATACCCATCCGGACTCCCTGTGCCGGGGTCGGCGGTGCCAATAGCGTAAAAATACGGCACCGCCGCAACCTTTTTCGACGATTCGACGGTTTGTGTCGTATTGCCGACGATGGACAAGCGTTCAGCCGATGCTGGTGGAGACGCAGGCATTCGCGACGGCGAGTGTGCTGATACGCTGGCTATTGTGTGCACAGTGCTCTATTGGTGATGTGGCGGCGGTGGCAGCAACTGTGCCACATGCCCCGGAAAACATTATATACGGATCGACACTGCCGGCTTGCAAATGAGTGTTGTTTGCAATGTCACCCCACACACTCGGATTGCCTGTTTCGTACTTTCGTGTGTATATATGTGTACAAAGCAGTCAATAAAGAAGACATCGAAAAACTAAATCACGCACCCACACTGCGTGAGAGCACTTTGCTGTTGCCTTGTTTGGCTGATTGTTCTGACAGTGAGGGCGGTCGAATGCTGGAAATCTGTGCCAGATTGTTGTTGGATAGTGTGAGGGGAAGCCAGCAGCATAGTTGCAAGAAAAAGTCCGAACCCGACCGGGCTCAGTTGTACAAGTCCATCAACAACAACATCATTTCGCTCTTGGGCGTACAACAAGCCAACAGCATTGCGCCACAGCATCATCGTATGTCGCAAGCAATACATCATGATGCGTCGGACGGACCTGTGGTGTTAATGTCTTCCGTCAAGGAGAACGTGGCGGAAGTTGTTCACGATTACATTTGGCTGGCGCGATGTTGCAACAACGCGACCGCGATATCAGATACGTTCAATGGCATGCACTTGGCCGGTATCATCGCATGCAAGTCTTTCTTCGTCATGTGCAACGGCCCTGGTGTCGCTACCGCGACTTCTGCGATGACAATGTCGTCGTTTTTTCCGGCTTATCCGGCCATCCACGTGTGTCACAAGAGCATAACAGAGCTGTGCTATTCCGAGCTGGTGTTTGTATTGACTAGTCTGCAGCTGAAATGGGATGTGCTGATAGCAATGGACATCCTTGCCTCGGCACGTGTGCTGGTGTGCTGCATGGCGCGGTTCGGACACATTGCCGCTATGCAGTGGTCCGCAAAAGTCCTTGACGACACACAAGAGCGCGAAAACGCACATGTGAGCGCGGCACACAGCAGCGGCAGCACTGACCGCACAGCCGGGGCCGGCACCTCTGCCAAAAACACCACCAAAAACACCACCAAAGCCGCCACCACCAAAGCCGCCACCACCAAAGCCGCCACCACCAACACAAATACAAATTTCAACACTGGCAATCTGTGGATTTTGTCAAAGCGAGCCACTCGGCATTTCGTGAGCACGTTTGTGTGTCTCATCCGAGAAATGGCGATTCTCAACGCCAGCACTTGTATTGCTGTACAGGCCATGACCTACGGCGAGTACGCCAAATACACCACGGACGAGGTCATGGCGTATGGTTTCAAGTTGGCACCCGACATTTCCGACGGCATCCGCGCATGTTTCTGTAAGATCAAGAGTATTCGCGAATCCGAGCGACAGACTAGTTCATTGAGTACCGACACAGGTGCGATTGTTGCTGAGATTGCCACTGACATGCCCTCGTCTGAAAAAACGTGGGACTTCCTACTAAAGAAGTTGGGCCCACACAAACTGGGTCCCCGTCCAAGAAAAATGAACGAAGAATTTACAACTTTGCTGAGCGATGTGATAGTGTCGCTGTCGGACACATACAATCACGCAGCAAACACCACTGTCACACGATCGTGTTTGAACATTATCCAGACGGCTCTTAAGTTTTATTATGTGGTACCCTCGGCGGAGCGTTATCGTGACATAGTGCTGATGCAGAACCTTTGTCCAGGACAACGACTCAATTATGCGTTTGATTACATGCACTTTGACACAGGACAGTTGTCACAGGTCATATATTTGCACAACTTGCAATTTAAGCAAGGTGTTCCACCAACTACCATATCTGACTGGCGCGACGACTCCCCTGCCGGACCCATTGCGGCGTTTTTGCAACTCATCACCGACCTGGAGCTGTGGTTGCAGGATGCCGACGATCCACTTGGAATTCTCGGTGACACACTCCAGATTCGCCGTCCGCTCGATCACAACAAAGAAGTCGCCGAGCTCACAGGCACAGCGGAAGACGAAAATGCCGCACCTGATTTGACACAAAAGGTAACCCAACCACCCAACCACCCAACACCCTCCGCGATTTGATGGCTTATGATATTTAGCGCCTACGGGACCCAACTTCCAAAAATCAGTATATTTCGGAGAGCTTTCTGCCTCTGTATTGGTGTTTTGAAGTTTTCTGACAGAGTGTGGCATATATGCAGTATAATGCAGCGTGCTGTTTGGTGGTAAACAAGACAAACGCCTATCTGGTGGACAGACACCGTGTTGTGATGTTTCACGCCCAGAAGCAACGCAAATTTCCCGAGTTTCACCCGGCACTGGCACTCCTGGTGGTGTATGCTAGGAAGAATAAACTGATGGAAAGCATGGCATCAGTCGCAATCAACGCACTGAAACTTGCGTCGAATTCGGCCTCCGGTCCGCAGGTATGATGCGACAAACACACGTCACGGAAAATGGACATCTGGTGACCAGCACGACACCGTGAAAACTATATAAGCACAAATTGTGGCGTATTTCAAAACAGTCTGTGCAAGACACTTTAATGTCTCATCTACAGACACTGCTTCCGTCGCCGATACACAATGTTGAGATCCGCATACATGACAACACCGACGCCGCCGACGATTCCCACGCGTTCTGTCGTGTGCTGACCGTGGCAGAGCAGTCTACAGTGCTGCTGCGAGAACTGCTACAGACGTACTGCGCCGAAAGACGAGTCAGTGCTGCTTCATATAGTTTGGCCTTGCACCATGATATTCTCCCCGCAGCTGCCACAATGGCGACCGTGGCGACCGAATACAACATTCCGCGATGCCGGTTTTGCAAGATTTCCCTCACCGCGGTTCTCTTGAAACAGCCAGACGCAGCTTGTGAAGGTGTGTGTGGCAGAAATCGAATGTCACATACTTCGCTTCACGACACACACACTGCACACACTGTCATTAACAGGGACGGTGTCTTGATGGACCTGCCGTGCCTCGCAGAGCTTGTCTTTGACACAGAAAAGGCGGTGGGACCAGCTCGCTACAGGCTACTTCACGAGACTGACCGACACCAGAGGATCGTGTCTGCACTGAAAACGTATTTTGACAAGGAGAACGCAACACACACGCCCACGGAAGAGGCAAAGGGCGCGTGCTGCTGACAACACCTACTGGGCC
>Ga0209491_10002072_pt1 | contig 36788 bp, 42 predicted proteins | sample BON02_FD_187213 | JGI IMG/M metagenome (GOLD analysis project Ga0209491, IMG submission 187213) | Freshwater microbial communities from Lake Bonney liftoff mats and glacier meltwater in Antarctica - BON-02 (SPAdes) (version 2) | ecosystem: Environmental > Aquatic > Freshwater > Ice > Glacier... | reverse complement strand
GGGCAGTTTCTTAATAACAAAGTCGGTCATCTTGAGCTCACCTGCGAGGTTAATCACAGATGAAGGCTAAGTGCTTTACTCGAATAGGTAAATCACAGAATGACGACTGCGAGTTCACGGATTCAGGAGGTAGCAAGGGCGGTGTATGTTTTCCCCTGAGATCCAATGGCGAACCCTATCGTGGGATCAATATTTTGATGCTCTGGCTTGAGGCCGAAGAAAAGGGTTACGTTTCCCCGCGTTGGTTTACCTACAAGCAGGCCCAAGATGCATGCGCACAAGTTCGTAAGGGCGAGAAATCAACGACTGTCGTCAAATACGGCACCTTCGAAAAAGAAGACCGCGACACGGGCGAGGATAGAACCTTTTCCTATGCAAAAGCCTACCGGGTGTTTAACGCCGACCAGATCGAGGGCTTGCCCGCCGAACTTTATGGCAAGGCACCAGACGCCCCGCGTGATCTTGGCACCGAGGCGGATCCGGAGCTTGATGCTTTTTTCGCCCGCACTGGCGCAGAGATCGTCACGACGGAGGAGCCGCGGGCCTATTACAGCCCGGCGAAAGATCATATCCACATGCCACCCGTGGCGACGTTTCACAGCACCAAAGGCTACTTTGGGACCCTTGCCCATGAGGCAATCCACTGGACTGGCGGCGAAAAACGCCTTGCCCGGATCAAGAAATTTGCCAACCGTGAAGCCTACGCGTTCGAGGAGCTGGTGGCCGAGATTGGAGCCTGTTTCCTTGGTGCGCAGATCGGCATCGCGCCCGAAATCGATCAAAGCGCGGCCTATGTCGAAAGCTGGCTGCAGGCCCTGAAGGATGACAAGCGCGCAATTTTCCGCGCAGCGTCGGAGGCGCAGAAGGCGGCTGACTACTTGCTAAACGCGGCAGGCACACCCGAGGAGGCTGCAGCGTGAGCACCCTGGGGATCTTGCCCCCGATGACGTGCCGCAAATGCGGCGCGTCAAACCCAATGGTATTTCTCGCGCCCGTCGTAATGGCGGGCGCGGGAACCTGCATCTGCTATGCATGCGCACGCGCCAGGCACTGGTTGGACTCCGACGGCAACCTCAAGCCCGGAATCGAGCTCTGATCCAAAGCACAGCACCCATCCCAGTAGGGGGGTGCGGATTATCGAAGCCAAAAAAATGTCCGGTTTGACGCCGGAGCAAGCCCGACTGCAAACCGGACGGGCGCTAACTGCCCCCCGCGCAAGATAGAAATGGCGCCTGCGTTCAGGCACGCAGGCAAGTTGGCACAAAGGTCTGCGCAAGGCCTCAACGGGCCTTTGGCCCGCTCACCCCTGCGCAGGCGTTATCCTGTTTTTTTGAGAACCGCCCAACATCCCGGTTTCGGAAAGTCAAAAGACAAGCGCCGCATTTGCGTCGTCTTCGCCGTGGACCGTGTCCTCGACCTAAAGGCCTGCGGGCCGCACCATCCCCGCCTGCGATCCTTTGACTGTCCGCTCCTGGGCCGTGGGTCGGGCTTTGCCCTCATCCACTCTGTTCCGCCGGAAACATGCGTTTCCGGTCAGATCAGATTGGCCGCGACGCAGCCCATAGGCGGAAGGAAAGGCATCAAGCCCCGACCGCGTCAATTGAGAGGAGGCCACAGATGGCTTGCAGATATCACCCCCCGAAGTTCTGGACTTGCGGTTGCGACCGCACAACCGGCGGTCACATCATCGCGGGGCTTTATTCAGCTTGCGTTTACTGTGGTAAAAATCGTTCTGCTTTGAAAGAGATCGTCGTGCCCTCGGGGCTTAGTGGCGTGTTCGCCGTTGAAATTCTCGAGGTTGGTGACGCGCGCGCCAAGGTGCAGGTGGTGGATCAATCAAACGGATTTGACCAATTGCCACCGTTTACCGTCGCGCTGGCGGATCTTGCCCCCCGTTGGAAGACCAAGGCGCAGGTGAGCCAATGAATGTTAAAGTTCACAGCGGCGATGTCTCAACCGCGCTGGCGCAAGACAATATTACCTTGCGGGAGGCCGGTCGTGAGGCCCGTGCAGCGCTCTACACCGTGATGGAACGGTTGGAGATGAATGACCTCAATGGCGAAGAGATCCCCTTTGTCGACGATTGTCTTGTGGCCATCGCGATGCTCGAGGAGGCGTTGAGATGACCTTACAAGAGATCAAAGCAGCCGTGGACGCGGGATACCGCGTTCACTGGGCAAACCCAGGCTATCGCGTGATCCGCGATGGCTGCGGGCAATACCTGATCGTGTTCAGCCGGACCGGTGACGCCATCTGGATGACCGATCAGACCGGCACGCATCTCAATGGCGCGCCGGATGAGTTTTTTCTTGCAACGCATGCAGAGGAGGTCTCCCAATGACCGAAGTTCAGATATCGCAAGACCTGCTGCGCCGCGATGACGGCACTGGCTGGCAGGTTGGAGAGGTAAATGGCTGGCGTGTCGCACGCGAATTCGCCCGACCGCTGGAACGTTTTGATCCAGAAACCGGCGTATTTACCTACGGGCCAGGTCCGGCAAAACCCGATCCGTGGTGTTACAATGTCACCGGCTTCACCACGCGGCCCGAGTGGCCGGAGCATCCTCAATATGATGGCAATTGCGGGCATGTCGCGCGCAGTGACGGCAGCACGCAGCCAGTGCGGATGTTTGGCCGCAAGCTTTTTGTAACACCGCATGGAACAGAGAATTGGAGCCACTGATTTGATCACGCGGCATGCATTCTGCCAGCGGCGTAGAGCGCAAACTGGTTTGCTGAATTGCGGGTCCGCCCCCCCAACAACCGAATTGGCACCGCCCGCTTTGGATGCTGCACCAAACAAGTGGCTCGCTGAGCGGGTGCGGCACCACATGTTGTGCCTGCCGCAGTATCAGGCACAACATGATTGACACAATTCCTGATTTGTTCCAAATTGGACCTGTCAACAAAGGAGCTGCCCCGATGTCTGATTCTGCCGCAAGCTATGCACCACCCATGGCGCTACCGCCGACCTCAAAACAGATCCTGTTCGCGCGCCAGCTTGCTATGCAGACCGGTGCCGTTCTGCCCTGGCAAGTGCAACAGGATCGCCGCGCGTTGTCCCGCTGGATCGATGCGCAAAAGGCCTGTGCCCTAAACTCCGACGCGGCCCACCGCCCGACGTCAAAGCAGGTCGCCTTCGCGGAACGCCTTGCCACAATCAAGCGCACCAATGTGCCCGATGAATGCTTTCGAGACCGTCAGATGCTGAGCCGCTGGATCGACAGCCACAAGCACTGACACCTGCTCTGTCTGCCTACGATCGAGAGGTCACCGCCTTGAAACTCGATCTCTGCCCTGGCCCGGACTGCTTGCCCCAGTCCGGGCCGCCTTTTTTTTGAGAGTGACCCTGTCGTTCATGGGGTGCGACTATAAGTTGCCGAAGATCTGGGCCGAAGCACGCCAGTGTTTTCGCTTAGGTGACGACCTCACACCGTTGCAACCCGGTCCATCCGGAATTCTGATGCGCCTTTCTGATCCAGACATCACCTTTTCTGCGGGGTTCTCAAAACGCGACCTTTGGCGCGGGGCGTGCTTTGGCGAGCGGGCGCGGCGTTGCCGTCCCCTTCAACCACAAAACCGGTTTCCACAAGCGGACCCTCCGATTTTGAAGTGGATCGCAGCTCGTTCCGGCCGCGGGCGTTTCCCATCGAACCACGCATTGAAAAGGAGAAAAGATCATGTGGAGCTTCAGCGAATTCCAGATCATTGGCCGGGTAGGCAAACTCAAAGAGGTCGGCCCAACCCTGCGCATCAGCATCGCCTCTGAGTACGGCCGCAAGGACGACCAGGGCAACTTCCAGCCGAACCCCTTCTGGAACGAAGTGACCCTCTTCAAAGAGGCAGCCATCACTTGGGCTAAGGCCAATGTCCGCCCCGGCGACATCGTTCACGCCCGCGGTACGATCCGCCAAAGTCAGTGGGAAGCGCAAGACGGCAGCACCATCTACGGCGTCACCCTCGCAGCTGACAGCTTCGATGACTTTAGCCACGACGAACGCCGTCGGGCAGAGACAGCGGTCGTGGAAGACTGACGGCGAGGCGGGCCTTCGGGCCCGCTTCCTTGCCCAACATCACATTGCGCGCCATCGGCATTCCGGTGGCGCGTTTGTCGTGTCTGGGCCTGCATCGCCAGCGTTGCGCGCTCCGTTCCGAAGCGCGCTCCAAGCTCAGGATCGACCCTGCGCTTGGAGTCCACCTGGGGCACATATGCACCTCGGCGAAGGAGGCAGCCCAGGGCTGCCAAATTGAATACGGGGCATTTGGTACATGATTATAATCTTGCACCAATTATGACGAACTGTCATAACAAAGCTGCCCCGTATGAGAGTGGCAAGAAATAGGGATGATTACTTCACATGGTTGCACAGCGCGCCAGATTGACTGTTCGGCTCCGCCAGGAGCAGCGCTTTGCGATTGCGCGCAAGCGTTCTGAGGGCGTGGCCGTGGGTGATCTGGCGCGCGAGTTTGGTGTCACGCAGCGCACGATCTACTACACGCTGAAGGCGGATCAGGGCCGCAAGGTCGATGGCCGGGTGCGCACTGAGGTGGTCAATGTGAGGCTGACCCGATCAGAGCTAGCGACCTTTGATGCGGTGTTGGCACGGCGCGAGATCCACAACCGAGCCGACGCGCTGCGGCGTCTGGTCCATGCCGCGAGTGACCTCTTCGTTCCAGATGATGATCTGGCCTTCGAGATGCGCGGTCTGTCTGCGGGGCTGAACCGCGCGGGCAACAACGTGAACCAGATCGCGCAGCGGCTGAACGAGGCCAAGCAGCGCGGCAAGACCCCGCCCTATGGCAACAGCGCCCATACTCAGGTGCGCGCCCTCGGAGCACTGGTCTTTGATATCGCGGACCAGGTTCAGGATATGGCGCAGCGTCGGCGCAGCGCGCTCTCGGCCGAGGTCGCCCGCGTATTGAAGGGAGAGATCGATGGCCCGGAGTAATGCGGTAGCGGCAGCCCATGACACCTTTTTTGATCGCGACTGGAGCCGGATCAGCGGCAGCGCGCCGCGGGCGCGGCAAAAGCAGATGGTGCGTGCGGCCATGGGCCACTCACCCGCGATCTTCAAAGCGATCCGAGGTGGTGGCACCAGTAATCGCGCGCAGTTGCTTAACCAGCTGGAATATCTGACCTCAAAATCAAGCATGATCATCGACAATCGCGGCACCTATGACGGGCAAGAGCGGCTCAGCGCGAAAGAGGTCGAACAAGTCACACGCCGCTTTGCGGCGCAATGGGACGAGCGGTTCAATCCCAAGCTTGGGCACACGTCGCATCTACTGATGGCCTATCCCATCGGTACCCGTGGGGAAGATGTGGCGGACATCACCCGTGAGATTTGTGAGCGGTTCTTCCAGGGCGAAGGCAGTCACTTCGACTACATCGCTGCGGTGCATGAGGACCGCGACCATCCACATGCGCATATTGTGCTGAACCGGCGTAGCAAGGATGGCGAGATGTTCTTCCTAAAACAGGATCATCACTTCAACTACGACGCTTTCCGCGAAGCGATGGTGGAGGTGAGCGACCGCTACGGCTTGCGGCTGGAGGCCACCCGGCGTGTGGAGCGCGGCGTGGTGACCAAAGCGCCCGCCGACGCCGAGGTGCGCCGGGCGGCGGAGAATGGCGTCACGCCTCCCGAGCGCCAGCGCATTGGTCCTGAACTGGACCGCGCGCTGGCTGAGATCGCCGGGCATGCGCAACTCTATCGCGGACTTGCGGCAGAGGCGTCACGGGAAAACCACCAAGATATTGCGGCGGCCTTGGACCGTGCAGCGACCCTTTTGGGGCAAGGCGGATCAATCACAGCAGATGGAAAGGTGTATGGCATGGCAGACGGGCAGCAATCTTTTGATGAGGTCGTGGACGCGTTCCACGCCAAAATCCAGCAAGCGGAAACCTTGGTGGCTGACGCGCCGCCGGACCCGCGTGTTGCGCTTGAACATCAACTCAATGATATCTACCGCGACATCTCCCATCTCAGCCCGCTTGGCATCCAATCCCGCAGCTTGCTTGAGGAGCCGTCGAGCTCAGGCGTCTACTCTGCCGCGAACATCGAACGGGATGCCGTCATGCGGCTTGAAACCCCAGAGCTAACGGAGCAGCTAGAGCGTGCGCTGGAGGGCACCGGGATTGACGCACGAGACGTTGCCGCGCGTGTGGAGCTCGGTGCCGAGAATGCTGCGCTCGAGCGACAATGGTTGAGTCAGGACCTCAAGGCCATTGCTGAGACCGAAGGCCTCAATCTCAACCGTGCCGATGAGCTGGAACAGGCCATCGACAGATTGGACGCTGTACATGGCGAGTTGGGCCGCGTGTTGGCTGAGGTGGAGGTGCTGCACGATAGTGGGATGCGAGAGGCGATTGAGGAGGTCGACCGCGCTGAGCGGGATGCTGATTTGGTGGATTTGCCCCCGACAGTGGCGGACGTGCTGAGCCGCCTGCGCGATGATCCGACTGCTGACCCGTTCCGGGACCCGGCTGAACGGGAGGCTTTGCGCGGGGAGATCACCGCGCTGATTGGCGAAGAGCGGTCGATCGAACTAGCGATCGGCGATGATGCAGCCCTGGACGAGGTGCTCGAGGATCGGCTGGACCGGCTTTACATGGCCAAGGCCTATCTGCAGAGCGATGCAAACCTCGCAAGCAGCATCGCGATGGAACATGTTCTGGACGAGATCGCCAACGAGGAAATCGATGTGCAGCGTGAACGCAATTCTGAAACTGACGGCGAAGGGGGCGTGACCCATGGGTAAAGGACGGATTGCAATCGGGGTCTTGAGCTTTGCGCTTCTTGGCGCGGCCTTCGGCTATGCGCTGGCCTCGGCCTTTGTCAGCTTCCGCTGGTTTGGGCCCACGGCTGAGATCGATTTTATGATCCTGGCGCGCAGCTATGCGGATCTGCGGATCACCAACCCCGGCGATATGACCATCGTGCATCTGATTGTCGGGATCAGCACCGCCGCCGGGTTGCTTTTGAGTGCGGTGTTGATGAACGACGCGCTCACCCGCTTTGGGGAAACCCATTGGCAGTTCATGTCCGAGATGCGTCGCAACGGGTTCTTTGGCAAGCCGGGCCATGGGTTCGTTCTTGGCAAGATGGGCCCGCCCAAGGGCAAGAAGCCTTTTGTCATGTCAAAGGTGTTCCCGCACGCCCTGATCGTAGCGCCTACGGGGCGCGGCAAAACCACCGGCTTTGTGATCCCGAACCTGCTGGCCTATCAAGGCAGTGCCGTGGTGCTGGACGTCAAAGGCGAGAACTTCGAGGCGACGTCGCGCCACCGCGCAGCCAAGGGCGATGACGTCTTCCGTTTTGCGCCGACCGATTGGAAAGACGGCCGCTCACACCGTTACAACCCGCTGCTGCGCATTGCGTCGCTTGAAAACGTCGACCGCCAGCAGATGGAGCTGCAGCTTCTGGCCTCGCTCTTCCTGCAAGCTGACAGTGACCGCGTGCAGGGCCTTCTGGATGGCGGTATCGATCTCTTCGTTGCAGCCGGGCTTCTGGCCTTTGAGCGCAAGCGGCCGAGCATAGGCGAGATCTACCGTATCACCGCCTCAGGAGGCGATAAGCAAAAGGAATATCGCCGCCGCGCTGATGAGGTGGAAAACCCCGCTGCCAAGCTGATCTTTATGCGCATGGCCTCGACCAACAACGACACATTGACCTCCTATCTGTCCCTTTTGATGACTTCGGGTCTCAAACAATGGGCCAACCCGGCCATTGACCGCGTGACCACCACCTCGGACTTTGACTTCCGCGATATCCGCAAGACTCCGTTTAGCGTGTATCTGGTGGTCGAGCCGCTGATGGTGAAGCCGCTTGCGCCGCTGATCCGCCTGTTCTTCTCGGATCTCTTGGCGTCATTGCAGGACCATGAGCCGGGCGACGATGAACCTTGGCCCGTGATGATTATGCTCGACGAGTTCAACCGCTTGGGCAAAATGCCCATCGTGCTCGACAGCATCGAGACCCTGCGCTCTTATCGTGCCAATCTCGCGATTGTCACCCAGACCATTCCCGCCCTTGACGAAATCTATGGCGAAAATGCCCGCCGCGCGCTGCAGGGTAACGCCGGGATCAAACTCTATCTCACGCCATCAGATGAGAAGACCATCGAGGAGCTCAGCAAGGCTGTGGGCAAGACCACAAAACGGGTGGTGACGCGCTCGCGTGCCATTGGACGCAATCCGTTCGCCGGGCGCAGCATGTCAGAGCGGACTGAAGAAACCGCGCTGCTGCCCGAGGACGAGGCCCGACGCATGGATCTCGATGACATCGTGCTGGTGGTTGATGCCCAGATGCCGGTGCGCGCCAAGCGGATCAAGTATTACGACGACCGGTTCTTCAAAGCGATCTATGACACGCAGACCGGCCCACTACCATATCCCTCAGCGGGCGATCAGGTCCGCGGGTTACAGGGGCAGCTCAAAGCGCTGGAGGCCAAGGTCGGCGCGCTGGAACTGCCCGGGGCACAGTCGGACGCGCCTGCGCGGAAAAAGACAAAGCCTGGCGCGAAGCGCCGCGCAGAGATCGGCGCGATGGAGAGGGACCGCGCGCGCAATGCAACAGACACCGCGCCCGATGCAGAGGCTTACAGGGCTGGAGCCGCGCGCTTGGATCAGTTCATGGGGGCCGCTACACGCGGGTGAGCTGAGGGGGCCGTCCTGCCAGCCACTCGTCGAGCTTTGACCATCGCCGCCGACCGGACACGTTCTTGACCGAAATCGCCACCGCCTTCTTTTGGCCCACCAGGACCACCAGCTTTTTGCCACGCGTGACGCCCGTATAGATCAGGTTACGCTGCAGCATGGCGTAGTGCTGGGTCATGACGGGGATCACCACGGCGGGATACTCCGAGCCCTGGCTTTTGTGGATTGTGGCGGCATAGGCGGGAACGAGTGTGTCCAATTCACCAAAGACGAAGCTGACGATGCGGCCCTCAAAGTCGACGGCGACCTCGCCCTCATCCATGTCGATGTCTTTGATCATGCCGATGTCACCGTTGAAGACATCCTTGTCGTAGTCATTCTCGATCTGCATGACCTTGTCGCCCGGGGCAAAGGTCCAGCCGAAACGCTCCACCTTTTTGTCACCTGCGGGGTTCAGTGCCGCCTGCAGTTCTATATTGAGCGATCTTGCCCCTACGCCGCCACGGTTCATCGGGCAGAGGACCTGAATATCCTTGATTGGATCAAAGCCGAAGCGTTTGGGGATACGCTTGGAGACCAGCTCAACAATCCGTTCCACGGCCTGTTCGGGATCCGCGGCTGGCACGAAGTAGAAATCAGCGTCTCCCTCTGGCGGGGTGAGATCGGGCATGCGGCCTGCGTTGATGGCATGGGCCGTGGTAATGATCTTGCTTTGCGCAGCTTGGCGGAACACTTCCATTAGACGCATGACCGGTACGGCACCGGAGCCGATGATGTCGGCCAGCACCTGGCCGGGACCAACGGAGGGCAGCTGATCGATGTCCCCCACGATCAAGAGTGCCGCGTTGCTCGGAACGGCCTTTAGCAGCGATTGCATCAGCGTCACATCAACCATTGAACTTTCGTCGATCACCAGAAGCTCGCAGTCGAGCGGGTTCTCTTCATCGCGCTTGAATCCAAAGGCCTTCGGGTCAAACTCCAGCATTCGGTGGATTGTTTTGGCCTCCATGCCCGTGGCTTCGGTCATGCGCTTGGCTGCCCGTCCCGTGGGCGCGCAAAGCAGCAGTTTGACCGATTTAGCGGCAAGGATGCGCAAGATCGAGTTCACGATGGTGGTCTTACCCACGCCAGGGCCACCAGTGATCACCATGGTTTTGGACTGGAGCGCAGTGCGTATGGCCTCGGCCTGGCTTTTGGCGAGGATTAGGCCGGTTTTTTGCTCGATCCAGGGCAATGCTTTGTCGGCATCGATCACAGGCCAAGGCAGTGCGCCGCGTTGAACCCGCTTCAGGTGCTCTGCAATGCTACGCTCTGCCCTGTAAAGCCCGGTTAAGAAAATGCAGTCCGCGTCGCCCACCGTATCGGCTGTTACCGTCTCATCGGCCAGTTCTTCGCGCAGCGCGCTGTCAATCAGGCCGGTGGGCACCTCGAGCAGTTTACCCGCAAGTCCGATCAAGTCGGCGCGCGGCAGGCCGCAATGGCCATTGCCCATCGCTTCGCTCAGCGCAAAAGAAATCCCCGCCCGCACCCGGATCATCGCGGTCTTCTCGATCCCGAGCTTTTCTGCGATCATATCCGCCGTCCGAAACCCGATACCGCGAATGTCCTTGGCCAGTTGGTAGGGGTTCTCGCTCATCACTTGCACGGCGTCCGTGCCGTAAGTTTTGAAGATCCGCACCGCACGTGCCGTCCCTACGCCATGCTGGTGCAGGAAGACCATGATCTCGCGGATGACTTTTTGATCTGCCCACCCGGCGGTGATCTTATCCGCGCGCTTGGGGCCTATACCATCGACCTCGCGCAATCGTTCCGGTGTGGCTTCGATGATATCGAAGACATCCTTGCCGAACATCTTTACTAGCCGCTTGGCGTAGACTGGGCCAATGCCCCGGATCATGCCCGAACCAAGGTACTTCTCGATCCCCTCGATACTGGAGGGCGCAGACGTATGTAAAAACTGCGCCTTGAACTGCAGTCCGTGCGTGCGGTCATTGATCCACACACCCGAAGCCGTGACCCACTCACCAGCAGAGATCATGGCGGCATGGCCCACGGTTGTGACAAGATCGCGATGCCCGCGCGCCTTGAGCCGCAAAACACAAAAACCGGATTCCTGGCTGTGAAACGTGACCCGTTCCACGAGGCCCGCAAGCACCTCTGTCTGGCTGTCACCCTGTTGCGTCATCCCCCGCGCTGTGCCTGCGCTAATAAAAGTGCTAGGGTGAAGGAAAGGCAAAGCACGAAAGGCAAAATCCTGTATAGAAATCGTAGTGGACCACGATACCTTGCATAATTCCGGGTACACGTCGAGTTGCCCTGCACGAGCGCCTGTTTGCAGTTGCAGCATTTGACATAATGGGCGGAAAGCGGTCGTTCGCTGCGACAGCACATCTGGGTTTTCGTGGCCTTTTCGCCGCTTGAGGCGCTTACGGCCAGTTCGGTGAAACAGAAAATAGTCGTGTCCATTCTAAAAGGGAAAGGCCTAGCTAAAGACGTCTTTGGAATTAATAACATCAAACAAAAAATACTTTGAGTTTTTCATTCTATTCCCGTGGATATCACTGCTGATCGAGACAAGATAATAACCGACTTCACAGCTCTCGTTAGAGCGACATACCAGTCCTCCCCAGTCATTTTGGGGTATTCCACGATAATCACATGATCCACCTCCAAACCCTTTACGAGAAGGGTGCTCCCGATGCTCCGCCGTGGTATGTGTCGGCCCAGATGCCTTGAGCGGGTTTGAAAATCAGTCACGGCATCGATCAGCGAGCCGCCTTCGGCGTCAACCGTCCTTAGGCCCGATATGATCGCAGAAAGCAGTTCTCTTCGATATGGATAGGTGTCGTCGCGGTCCATGAAACCTTCCACGAGCGGAAGTACTTCGCGGAATCCATCGGCCCTGTCGACACGGTCGCCGACATCAAGCAAGCCGCCGTATTTTAGGCGCTTGGCTTTACCTCCTTTATGTTTTGAGGCGACGCCGTCAGAGAATTCTTTGGTCACACCGCCCATGCATGCCTTCAGGAACGCGAGCGTGGCCTCCAAGCGCTTCCCGTCTGTCGCCTCTTCGATGGCCTTTGCATGTTTGGTGAGGGTTTTTGACGCGAGAGGCTCAAGGGCCGAAAACTTTTGTTTTGCGAGGCGTTCGATCATCTTTGCGCGTCGGTTGTCAGATTGACTGTCCGCCACAACTAGCAAGGTTCCCTCAAGTTCCATCGTTTCTCGGCAGAGGGTTTCAATGGCTGTTGATCGGAAGCGGGGGTCAATGGGTAGGGGTAGCCGTGAGATACCATCCCTGTCGTTGGTGAAATCCAGTGCGGTTCCCGCTTCAATTGATTTGCGCAACTCAGCCAATTTGATCCCCAGTGCTGAGTTGGCTCCCTCTTTGCTCCAGCGCCATGGCTTGGTCAGCTTCAGGAGCTGTGGAAAATAGGGTTCAATATCAGAATCCCAGTCTATCGCGCCCGCAAATTTGAAGATCGACTGTAGCGGGTCCCTAAAAATACAGACAGGTAGGACTCGGTTGAGACTTGTAATGAGTGTGTGCTGGTCCGCTACGCAGTCTTGATACTCATCGACGAAGATGCGTGAATATGAAGCCGACAGCACGTCGTCCACGGTCCCGGAGGCTACAAGTCTTGTTGCGACGGGATACAATTCGTCCCAATCGTCATTCGTGACTGGTGAAGGACTAGAGATTTTTGACGTTTTTGGATAAGCAGTCGCAAATCGGAGGCTCCAGCTAGCGATCGTATCGAGCTGGTAGGATTTTGCTGACACCTTCATCTTAGAGAGACGTTTTCTTATGACGTCCACCCCTGCGAATGTGTGGGTGAGTATGAGAGGCCGAGCTGTTCCGGATTCTGTCGCGGATAGTGCCGCGACCGCTAACGCAATTTGCTCGGTCTTGCCGCAACCTGCCGCCGCCACGACACTGCCAGTACGCGTGTTGTTGATCCGCCAAGTAATTTCGTCCGCAGGCAAGTCATCCATCAACCCATGCCCTAATCTCCTGTACGATTTGGCCCAAGGGAGTCAATTTACAGGCTTCGAGATGTTCGAAAGTAATTTGACCCAGAAGTTCACCGCGCTCGATGTTCTTAAACCACGACTTATCAATGACCCCGCCATTCTCGCGGGTGACTTTCAGTGTCGAGGCCTTGGCGAATATATTTCGATTGTTGGGTGAGTCTTGCAGGCCCAACAAGGCCTCGATGGAGAATTCATCAAACGAAGAATCTATGGCTTTCAGGTTGCTGGCGACTTTGCCCGCGCCTCCATCCCTTATTGCAAACAATACGAGCCGCTTGACCGCTTCCCATGGCAAGTCGAGAAACAAGCGTTTCTCGATGTCACATCCATCAGGCCATTTCTTGATACTGCCACCAAGGCTCTCGATCTCGCGCTCATTCACTGCTGATACAGTGGCGTCTGAGTCCATGAGAACGAGGCATTCGTATCCTAGCTTAAGCAAGTGGATCGAGAAACTCAAAGCACTGTCTTTACCTGTCCCGTCGACTGGGACCACTCCATTATACGCGAAGGAGTCAAAGCCGTCGTCAGACCACCTTTGATCTAACCGCCGAAGGAAGCCATATTCGGTTTTGCCCTCCCCGATGATTATCCGTGGAGCAAGAAAAGCTGCAGGATTAGTTCGAACATGTCGTTGAGCCTCGTTCGTGCCTTTGGCTGTCTTTTCAACGCTCAAAACCGTTACAGTACCTGCATTGCTTCTGACACAATGCAGTTCATCAACTTTGAGTTCGCAGACGACTACGGGCGAATGTGTAGTTATGATAACTTGGTGATTTGCCTGAACCGTATCGGCGTCCGGTTGTTGGTTCAGTTTTCCGGTTTTTAAGAAGCGCAACAGCCGCATTATGCGGTATGGTTCGAGACCAATTTCTATTTCATCAATGAGGCCAATTGGAGCGGTTCCGTTCGCAAGTTGAAGGCCTGCCACCATCAGTCTGGATGAACCACTTCCCAACGATCGAAGTGGCAGGTTGCCATCATGAAGAGAGACCGCTCCCGATGCAATTGCACCAGAATGAATGTCGAGTTGGGCCTCGAACTTTGACCGGTTCGGAACAAGGAATTGCCGTCCGATATCTTCGGCGAGTTGTGTAGCTGCATCGAAAGATTTTCTATCGCTGCTGACGAACGAAGCCCGCGCGCTCCGCATGGCCGTGGTCAGAAGGCTTGAGGTGTCCGGCCCGCCGTCCATCCGACTAAGTGCTGAGTTCCTGCTCCATGTCAGATGACGTTCTGCATATACGCCGAGCCTACTTGGAACAAGTTTACGGGCATCAGCTGCGCTAAAACGAGGGGGGTCATCAGGGTCGATCCGATTATTGAAGATGCCCCAACCCCATTCTAAGGAACCAGCATCTAGAGTTGCCTTGACGGTTAACGCCTTGATGTCACTTTCGGTGGGTTCATCGGTGAGCATGGATTCCGTGTCGGACCAACCTCGCAGGTTAAGTCCATATTTTTTCTCTGTTAGGAACTCGTTTGGCAAACCAACCAGAGTTACCCTTAAGTCAGGCTCGTTCGATGTATCGCAGTTGTGCAAATCGCTGTCGTTTCCGGTAAACCCGTAGCGCGGAGACAGTGCGATTTCGATTGCGTCAAGGATTGTGGTTTTTCCTACGTCCCCCGGACCAATGAGACAGTTTAACCGGGGAGAAGGATCCCAATCGAGATTTTTAATCCCTCGGAAATTTCGAATACTGATACGTACAATTCGCAAATCAAGTTTCCAATCTATGGCCTTAGCAAAACCTACGATGAAAAACTGTTCGTCGCCAGTAATCTAACTTGCGTTTTGAGTTGAGTCCGCTGCACTGCAGCTTTCAAACTCAGCGTGAAGGTCTGCTAAGGGCCGTCGTCATCCTCTAATCCTTATCTGACTTCATTTTATCGTAGAGCGCCAAATCTTTTTGTATTTGAATGGTGTCGGGTTTGTCATAGTTGATCAAGCCATGCAGTCGACGGAATCGCCCAAGTGCTTCACACCAATCGGCACTAATCGCCAAAACTTCCTCCGTCGTACTCTTGAGTAACTCAGGAGAGAAGTAACTATTCTCTGCGCCGAGGTCACGATTTACGAACTCTACGATATTCCCGTGACAGATATTGTTCCTTAGCCTAACTATTTCTACGTCTTTACGGTTCGGTTTTTTAGAATTCAATTTCTCTAAGAAATCAATCTCATCGTTGAAAGCCAAGTATTTGATCTCGAGACCGTGATCATGTGCCTGGGATATTAATTTATTGCTCAGCACACGGTATGGCGAAAGTTCGCTCAAATTTTCAGGTGCATTGCTGTCTATCTGGTGCAAAGTAATTCGCAGCGTAGCCTCAATACCATTTAGCAGCGACGATAACGCAGGAACGTATAATTCCTGAACGTACGCATCATGACCTTGAACAAAGAACCAGTGCTGTTCCGCAGCGCACAAGCTTTCAAAGAACAGGTTTCGATCTTTCCAAAAACGCATATAACGCGTATTTTGTTCAGTAATATAGTCCATGTTCCACCTTGGGTTGCTGACATTTCATACCACCCGCAGCCCAAGATTTCTATTAAAATGAATAAAAGCCCAACGCCTTGTTTCTCAAAAGTAGGCCTATTTTGCGAAAGCTGCACCGCAGCATCTGACCGAATGGTGAAAGTCAGCTAAGGGCCGTAAGCACGGCTCTCACTGAACTGACATCGGCTGCAGCATGTCACTGGAGCTGGTCAATGGCCAGTGTGGCCCGTCTTGCCGCGCCGAGTGCCCAGCTTACAGACCTTGTGAATTACAAGGCCGCAAGCCGCTATTCAAACGCATCTCGCAGGTCGGCAAGGTGATCTGACAACTCATCAGGGTATCCCCAACCGATTTTACCATCCACGCGGGCAAGCTCCGCCTCAAGCGAAGGCATAAACTCGGCCAATAGTGCCTGATCTTGTTGTTTTATCAGGGTTTGGACAATACTCGAGAACATTGAACACAAGCTGTCGTAGAAACTTTCGTCGATATCCCCGAACTCAAGCGTGAAGTCATTGCCACATTTGACGTAGTAAATCATGAGAGTCAGTGTGTCGTGGATGTTGCCATTGGCTTTCTTGAAATCACTTATGGACTTTTTGCCAGCGGCCAATTTGACATCATCCTTCCAGGGCCGCGTTGGGCTGATCGCGCGCTGAATTCTTGTCATGTATGGGGTGAGATGATCCTTCTTTGCGTCGCCGCTCAAGAAGCGGGCGTGTATGAAGGACGCGTTCTCCGCATTCAGGCGGTATAGGTCCTGAACCAGCCCCAAAAGTTGGGTGGAAGAAAACCCCGACACCACCGGTTTGATATCTTTCCATGATTTCTTTGCACTGCTCATCGCTGCCCTCTCTTACCGCCGATCATGCTTATCTTTGGTACCCTCAGGCTTCGCGCCGCGCTTTGACAACTTCCCTTTGTTCTTTTTGATAAAGGCAGAAAGGGCTGCGCGATCTCCAAGGGTTGCGTCCGGCAGGTCTATATCCGCTTCACTGGCAATCTTACGCGCAAAGGCCAGCTGGGCATCACTTGGACCGTTCCCTTCCTGTCGCGGCCCGAGGAATTCCGAACAGATCTTGCGGTCAGTTGTTGCGCCTTTGGGCAAGCGCGTCCCCATCCGCTTCGCTTTGGCGCGTGCGGCCTGAAGCATCTTTGGGCTCGGTTTGGCTGTAAAATCAATATCGAGCTTGGTGCCTGACTGGCCACGCTGCTCCATCTTTGCGGCCAAGGCCGCCGCGCGGGCCACAATGGTATCGACTACAGTGCGTGGATCCTGCTCCCCTTTGAGAATGCCATCAAGCGCCAGCTCCATTTCAGCCGTCGCAGCTGGATCAAGGATTTCGGGGGCCTCTTTCAGCAGAACGTCGTAGATCGCCAGTGCGAGGGTGCTTGGCGCGAGATGCTTGTCAATGACCTCAAACAGGTTCTGGGTTTTTAGCCCCTCGAGAATGGAGGCGCGCGTCGCTGGCGTTCCGATCCCGGCAGCCCCTTTTAAGCGCTCCGCTGTTTTTGGATCACGGGCATATTTCCACGCTTCCTGCATTGCTTTGATCAAGGTGCCTTCATTGAAACGGGCTGGTGGCTTGGTCGTCTTTTTATCCGCCCCGGCTTTTACGGCATCGACCACCTGACGGTCCTTCCAGGGCGGCAGGACGGCCGCAGCTTCAGCGTCGTTCTTCTTGCTTGCATCAGGATCCGCGCCGAGCGCCTCTCGCCAACCGGGCTGGCGTTCGACAATACCACTTGCGGCAAACTTGCGCTGTTCAGCCATCAAGAAGATTTCTGTGCGGTCATAATGCCGGTCCGGCCCAATGGCTGCGGTATAACTCAGTGCAATCAGTTCAAAAAGACGGCGCTCATCGCCGGACAACGCTTTGAGTAAACGCGCCCATTTATCTCGGGTCTTGAAGTTCGGAATAATCGCGTGGTGCGAGGCACCCGCAAGCCCTTCGTCAGAAAAGCAACCCCGCTTCCCCATGCGATACGTTGGTGTCTGATAGCCCACTTTGACAAACGGCAGCTCCCGCAGGCCATCGAGCATGGCCTGGGCATTTTGCTTTTCGGCTTCTGGCAGATATTTGGTCTCAGCCCGAGGGTACGTCGTAACCTTATGGGTTTCATACAGGCTCTGCGCCACATCGAGCGTTTTTTGTGCCGACCAGCCCCAGCGGGCAGCGCGTTGTTGCAAGAGGGGCAAATCCATCAAGCGTGGCGGCGGCTGGGTCTTTTTCTCAAAGGTAACCTGCACGGGGCCTTTCCAGGGATCAAAGGATGCGATGACCCTTTGCGCCAAGTCCCCATCAAAAACGCGAGCCTCATGCGCGGGGAAGTGCTTGAGCCGTAGGACTTCTTTGCCATCACTGACATCCACCCAAAGGTCAAAATACGGTCTTGGCTCAAAGCCTTGGATTTCGCGCTCCCTTGCGCAGACAATCCCCATGGTTGGGGTTTTGACCCGGCCGATGCCGATGGCCCCCTTCATGCCATGCGGCTTGAGGGCAATCGTCACGGCCCGTGTGGCCGTCAGGTTGGCAATCTGGTCACTTTGCGCGCGTGCCACTGCGGCCGCGTAAAGCGGTCTGTAGTGCTCATTGGGCTTTAAGGCCTCAAAAGATTGTCGCAGGGAGATGGGATCTTCCGCAGAAAACATCGCCCGCAGCACCTCACCCTTGAATTTGAAATAGCGCAGGATGTTTTCACCGATGGCCTGACCCTCACGGTCACAATCAGTGGCAATAATCACGCGGTCTGCTTCGTTCAGGGCCGCCTTGATTTCTGCAATCAGCTTGTCTTTGCCATGGCTATTGTCTGGACGCAGCGGGTAAAATGCAGCTTCGTGGCGTAGCACCTCATAAGACCATTTTTTCCAAGCCTCGTTGACTTCAGCGGGTTCCGCTAGCTTGAAGATATGCCCGCGTGCAGACAATATCCGGCCATAGCGGTTTCCCAACGCCTCGCGCAGGTTGCGTGCTTGTGAGGGCTTTTCGGCAATGACAAGCGATCCGCCCATATCAGGGCCGCCCTGCAGGTAGCCCGACAGTGGGATCGTAGATATGAGGCGGCTGAGCAATCATCCGTGCGAGGCCAACATTTGGAAATAGCCACGGCGCGGCACAGTCGGCATAGGTTTATGGCTCATTACAGCATTCGTCATTTCAAGAACTCAGTTTTCCAAACATGTAGTCACTCATTTTTATAAGCTATCCCATGCATGAACAAAGTGCGAACACTTTTCCATGGCTGCCATAACAAGAACCGCATCATATAGGTGGGCTGCCTCAACCCAAGGCGTCGCGGGCCAATTTATTCCAACCTTTTTGATCTCTCCGATACCTTCTGAACCAGTGACGCGGCGGCACTACCGGCCTGCCGCACACCCGTACCAGCGATTTCCCCTGCTGATTGGGTTCCAAAGCGGGCCCGTGCGCGCGATCCTCTTGTTCCAACCATGCCTTTTGCGAAGCCGCTAACGCCGGGCATGCTTGGCGGACCCGCCATCATCAAGTTGCCCGAGATTGCACGGACGATCAGAGGTGTGGCGACGATCATGCCACCGGCGAGGAACATCATCATGAAGAAGGGGATGAGCGCACCGATGTTGCTGGCCCCTTCGGGATCACCAAGCTCGGCCAGCAAGGATTGGGACATGCCGACCACGGTGGAAAAAACACCGGCGATGACCAGCGGGTAGAGAGCGTAGGACACGGTCGAGGACAGCCAGCGCAGGAAGTAATCCTTGGTGACGTCGAAGAGCGAGAGGGCTATCATGATGGGGGCAATGCCGATCATGAAGGCGAGCATGATCTTCGCGAATATTAACACCAACCCGCAGAGCGCGCCGATGACGCCCAATAGAAACGCTCCGATGGCACCAATGAGTGCCCCGGCCATCCAGTGCATATTGTCGCCTGCAGCGTTGAGATAGTTTCCAAACTCAGCGATGAGATCATCGAAGGCGGCTGCAAAATAGGCGGATCCTGCACCACCGCCGCCAAGGCCCGCGATCATACCGCCAGCCAGCTGATCAAGCCCGTTTGTGAGGGCGCTCGCAATGATGTTGAACTGCACCCAGTTGAGCGCAAAAAGCGTGATCAGCATGAGTTTGATGGCGAACCAGAAAGCCGTGCGACCATCAACCGACCGCACCTGCAGGGCCATGTTTACGAAGAGGCCAATGACAGCGAGGGTTGAGCCCACGGCAATGATGCCGCCGACTTGGCTGGCGACAGTGCCGAAAGTGGTCTCGGCCGCCCCGTTAAGATAACCGTCTGTGGTCTCTACCATCCAGGTAACAACGCCCATGGGATGCGCCTCGCTCTTTTGCTTCCATCAGATGTGCTTCGATCCGCCTGGGGCCTTCAGCGGCCGCTTCAGAAACGCGGTGAGGATATGCTCGCCGTCAAAATCCGGGGTCACAGCGACCAGCTCCCAGCCCTCGCGGCCGAGAGTATTCAGCTCCTCGGCATAGGTTTGCGGTTTCTTGCGGCCTGTATTGATTTGACATGTGAGGTATTCAAACATCTGCGGTCTCCGTTTTTTCTGTTTCAACGCCCGGCAAGTAGAACTCGGTGATCCCGCGCGCGCCCGCGTGGCGGCCAGCTTGGATGATCACGTCGATCGAGCGGGTGATGTAATGGATCATGTCCTGGTAGGTCATCGGGACATCGGTCTTGAGTGCTGCGATGGCGAGGCGTTGGATTGCGAGCTGTGGGGTCTCGGCATGCAGCGTGGTGAGCGATCCGCCATGGCCTGTATTGATGGCCTCGAGGAAGGTCATGGCTTCTTTGCCGCGCACTTCGCCCAGAACGATCCGATCGGGCCGCATGCGCAGGGTCGCGGTCAGCAGCTGATCTGCGCTGCGTTCCGGTGCCTCGCGGTCGGCCATCAAGGTGACTGTGTTGGGCTGTGTCGGCCTCAGCTCAGCCGCGTCCTCGATGGTGATCAGGCGCTCGGCCTCGGGTACGAAGGACAGGATCTTGCGGGCCGTGACGGTCTTGCCGGTGGAGGTGCCACCCGAGACGATCATATTGAGCTTGTGGCTGACACAGAAGGCGATGGCGGCCTCGATATCGCCTGTGGCGACGACGGCGCGCAGCTGTGTATTGCGCGCGCGACGCGTGGCCTCGGAGCTGCGCTCGGACCCAAAGAGATAGGCCAGCTGGATCTTGTCGAGTGGCAAGTCGGCAAAAAACCGCAGTGAAATCGCAAAGCCGCCCTCAACAGCGGGTGGCTGGATCACTTGGGCACGAATAGGCCTGTCCCGGTAGAGGATGCTAACCGAAACGATGGGTTTTGCGCGGCTGAGCGTGGTGTTGGCGGCGGACGCAATTTGCGCGCCGAGGTCTTGTGCGGCATGGGGCGTCAGGCGCATATCCAGCGCACGCATAAAATGATCACCCTGCATCTCGCCCCAGACGGTGCCGTCAGGGTTGATGCACAGCTCGATGAGCTTGGGATCGCGCGCGGCGGGCAGCTGGTCGAGAGAGCTTTGGAGATAGCTGGCTGCCATGGCTCAAAAAATCTCCAGATCGCGGTCCACCATGACGGTGACGCGCGCGCCTTGGTCGACATAGATGACGGGGCTGAGGGCGAGATATTCCCCGATGACGCTTTGAGCACTGTCCTGCAGGCTTTCGGCAGTGCCTTCGAGGGCTTCAGCCGTGCGCTCATCATCGGTGGACTCGGCTGCCATACTTGGGAGGGTCCCAATCAGCGAGATCAGCGCCGCCGACCCAAAGCGCGTGCCAAAGCGGCTGTCAACAAAACCGGTGGTGCCGGAGCGGCCAAGTGCGTCGCCGCCGAAGGCGCTGATCTCGACGGTTTGGCTGTCGGGCAGGATGACCCGGTCCCAGGCGATTGTGATGCGCTGCTGCGCGATATCTACGCCGGATTGGTAGCGTCCGATCAGACGAGACCCGCGCGGGATAAGCACGCGGGACCCGTCATAGGCATGGACGTCTTCGGAGACGAGCGCGCGGACGGGACCAGCAAGCTGGCTGTCGATGGCGGTTTCCAGCACAGCCTGGATCATCGTGCCCTGCACAACCGTGTTGGACGGGTTCACGATGGTCTGGGCCTGGGTAACGGTTGCTGGCTGCGCGCCGTTGCGGACAAAATCTGTGTCGCCATCAAGGCGGCGTCCATCGGTTGGACTTTCTTCACCGGTGCCGCCTGAGGATCCAAAGGCAATGATTGGACTGGCGATGCGCGCCTCGAGAATGGCGCGCTCGGCTTCGCGGCGACGTTCGAGCTCTTGCAGGCGCAGCGCTTCTTCTGTCGGGCCGGCTGGTCCCGGAACTGCGGTGGGTGTCTCGAGGCGCGCCAGCTCCAGGTCCGTTTGCAGCCGCTGGATTTGCCGCGTACGGTCATCGAGATCCGCGCGCAGGGCAACCTCCGCCTCTGCCGCATCACTGCGCATGGCGGCTATCTCTGCGTTTAGCGCGTCGAGAACGGCGGTGTCCAAGGCGGGCGCATCCGGCGCTGGCGCGTTGCGCAGAGCCGTCAATTCCACGCGCATCTCGTCGAGCTGCGCGCGCAGGGCCTCGGTCTCAGCATTCGTGGATGCAGGGGCCGCCGGTTGCGGGGTTGGTTCAGGTGGCGTCACGGGATCGAGCGCGCCGAAACCCGGCCCACTGTCTTGGAACTCTGCCGGGGCAGCTGTTTGCATCGGCTCTGGCTCAGGGCCATCCGACATTAGCGCTATGACAGCGAGCAGCGCAGCCGCGCCCGCAACACTCAACATGATCAACAGCAAGACCGGACGCTTGCGGCTGCCGCCACTATAGCCACCGCCTTCGAGCGCTTCCAGGCGTTTGCGCAACTCAGCCGTCTCAGTCATCAGCTGCAACCTCGCTCATATCTTGGACGCAGACTTCCTGATCTCCAAGGCGGAGCACCCATCTGGCACTGATACCAGAAACCCGGATTACGCCGTCTTCCTGGGCCATGGCATTGACGCTGCGCTCGCGGCCAGTTGACCAGCGAAAGATCGCGGGGACCGGCGCATTTGGCGCGAAGCGGAAATACGTGAAGGTCCCGTCATCCCAGATCTCTTGGGGCGTGATCTCGCCTTGGACGCTGACGCCGTAGGCATGGTTAGCGGGCCCTTGAGCCACGACGCTTGCCGCTCCGTCATCAGCCTCCGGATAGCGAAACCGGATCACATAGAAAGTCGGGTCGGACGCTTCTGTGACGTTGAAATAATAGCTGCGCCGGTTGGTATAGACGGTGATGTTGGTATGCGCGCCGCGCACCACAGGCTTGATGGCGAAGGCCTGACCGCCGGGGACGCTATCGAGCAGGAAGCCTTCGGTGTCGCCTGCGATAATGGAGCGGATGGTCTCGCCGGGGCCGAACTCGATGCTGGTGACATGGGTAAGGCTGGTACGGACCTGGTAGACTTCGCCATCCAGGAATGTCGCCACGCGCACGCGCGCGTCATGGGCACCGCGGCGCGGTTGGACCTCGGCCAAACTGGCGCTGGCGCTGGTGATCAGCAAAATTGCAATCCAAACAACACGCATGGGCTACTCCTCAAGCCGATCCGAGCGGACCGCGTATTCTGTGACGGTGAAGCCGAAGGGGTTTTGCCAGACCTCATCGATCGAATGGCGTTCTTCGGGGCGGAAGGCAAACATCAGCGTTGCGGTGAACAGCCCGGTCTGGCTGCCCCGCGGGGAGCTGAGGCGCTTGCGCAACCGGACCTGGGCACGGTTTGCGCTGATCAGGGTGATCGAGAGGATCTCGACCTCGAGCCGCGCGTCCTCGCCGTAGGTGTCGGGCGGATAAGCCTCGCTGCCACTGGTCCAGAGTAAGCGTAGGCCTGCGGCAGCCGCCCCGTCTGAGTGCGACAGCACGCGCGCCACGCGCAGGTCATTGTCGAGCTGGTTATAGGTCTCACGGTCGATGACATAGCGAAACACCTGCGCCTCGATTATGGCTGGCCGCTCGGCAAGAGAGACGGCCTCGACGGCGGCATTGGGCAGGGCCATTCCGGTCTCGCTATCAAAAGGCACGATCATCGGAGCGGGGTCGACATCGAGGATGGCCACGAGAGCGGCCGCAAGACAGCCGAGCGCGCCAAAGCCCAGGCCAGCAAGCCCGAGCTTTTGCCAGAAGAGCTCACGACGCCGTGCGCCATAGATCAGCTCCTCTTCGATGACTTCGTGATCTTTTCCCATGATGTCGCTCACCGTCTCACCGCAAATCCGGCAAGGTGAAATCCATATACCGGCGCTCTTCGGCGAGCGTTGCGGCATCGGCGACCCCGGCCTGGCCCGCGCCGACGGTCTGGATCGCTTCGAGCTCCCACATGCGGGTCATGGCGATTGCGAGCTCTGCAGTGACGCGGGTGTTATGATCGACCGCTTCCTTGAGGGTCTCCATGTCCGGTATGAGATCGACCAGCTGGTCGACGCGCTCAAGCGATTGTGCGGCTTCCGCGTAGCTGTTCTGCGCGGCAGCTGACATCACAGCACCCGTGCTCGCGGTCGAGGCGATACGCTCAGCCCCTGGATTGCCGCTGGTGGCCATTGTTGACAGCGTGTCCTGATCGAAGCCTGCCTCTTCCAGCGCTTGGGTCATGCGGCCTTCCATCTCGGGGCCCGCATTGCCGATGAGCCCGGAGAAATCGCCGGTCTGGATCTGGGAAATTACGCCCAGAAGATCGCCGAATTCCTGATCGAGCAGCCCGTCGAGGTCGCCGCCCATGGCCATTTCGAGGATATCGGACGCGCCGGTGAGTGCTGCATAGGTGTCGTTGAGCGTATCGAGCTGGTCTTGGATGAGGTTGATCTGCTCGAGCGCCGCGTCGAGTTGATCGGACTGGATCCCGAAATCCTCCAGCATTTGTTGCAGCTGCCGGATCTCCTGGGCGATGTTGCGCGTGTCGATGGTGGGCACGCCCTGCGCAAACGCAGGCGGTACTGCCAGCATCGCGCAGGTGGCGACGGTGGTAAAAAACTGTCTTGCGGGACGCCTCATGGCAGAACCTCCAGATCAAAATGTAAAAACTGTTGCTCGCGCGCTTGGGCGGCTGCCATCGCGAGGGCTTGCGCGCTGAGGGGCCGTGTCCCTGCCGCCTTGAGGCGGGTACGAATGGCCATAAGCCTGGCAAGCTCGGCGCGGGCATACGTGTTGAGGGACATGGCGGCATGAATATCCTCCGTCTGTGCGATGCGGGTGATGATGTCCTGAATGCGCAGGGCGGCGGCGCGCACTGAGATCAGGGAATAGTCGCCATAAATGCCAGACCCATGGGCACTGAGGCTCATGGAGGCGTTCGCGAGCAGGACGGGATTAATGGTACCAAGTGCGTCGATGCCGCCTACGCGGGTGAGGTACAGATTATAGCGTTCGGGAATGACCTGGACGTAGTGCTGTGTTTCCGCAAAGGGCGGCACGCCACCGTAGCGCTGCACATTGCCAGGGCCTGCGTTGTAGGCGGCCAGGGCGTGGATGACGTTGCCGTCAAACATGTTCAGCATCTGTGCGAGGTAGCGCGCGCCACCAGTCACCTGGATATACGGATCGTCGTAATAGGCCGGATTGATACCGAGATCACAGGCGGTCGCAGGCATAATTTGTGTCAGGCCAAAGGCTCCCACAGGCGAGCGCGCCCCGACCTGAAACCGGCTTTCCTGCCAGATCAGCGCCTGGATCAGACAGCGCCATTGCACCAGAGACAGCCCCGCGCGAGCGACGCCGGACAGACCATGGGTCTCACGCGCCGCACGGATGATGAGCGCCTCGATCGAGCCCGCTGCATCACCAAACATTTGCGGCGCAGCCGGATTGGGGTCTGTGGGCCCGAAGAGCGTGGCTGCGGCGCTTTCGTCTGAGCGGCCAGCCTCAAGGCTTTGGAGCGTGCTGGCGGTCGAAGGGCCAATAGTCGACGCTTCCAGCAGATTTTCCAGCGCGGCATGCTGATCTGCCTCCAAGGCCGCCAGCTCTTCTTCGCGGCTGAGACGGTCGCGCTGCAGGGCAAGATCGCGGTCCCCTTGGCCCAGAATCTGCTCGCGTTGCAGAAATGCGCCCAGATCGAAGGTTGGCACGCCTTGTGAAGCAGTCGGGGTCGCGCTGCCCACCACGAGAACCGCGCAGAGGACATGCGAGGCGCGATTAGCTATTATGCGCGCCAAAAAAGCTCCTGCATCAAAGCTCGGTACGCCTTGCGTAGTGGCCGCAGTCGCGGCGCTCACCGTAAGACCGACGCAGTGGATATATGAGGTTCGATTAGCCATTATGCGCGCCTGAAGGGTCGATCGGGCGCAACAGCTCGAAGCTACAATCGCTGCGGGTGACTTCCGCAAAACTGTTGAAACATTCCGCTTCAGAGGGCTGGTAGGTTGCGCAAGCGGTGAGGCTCAAACTGAGGCTAATCAGTATCGAAATGCGGGTAATACTGCGGGTCATATCACTCTCCAGAAATCGGGGCGATCACGGTAATCGGCACCGACAAGCACCTCACCCTTTTCCATGCCGCCCAGGATGGTGAGGTAAGGTCCGAGCGTGCTGACGTCAGCGTCGATCACGACCGAACCTTGATCATCACGCACCAATGCCAATCGAGAATTGCTGCCCGTGCCAAGGAGGACGTCGAGCTCTTTGTCGGTCAGGCCAAGCATGGCGTAATCGCTCGCTGACGCCCGGATGTTGGGCAGGAGCAGCTGTGTCGGCACAGCCTCGATGATGGTCTTGCCCGTGCGGGTCTTCTCAAGCTGGCTGGCATATTGCGTCATCATCACAACGACGGCGTTTTGCTTGCGCGCTGTGACCAGCCAATTGCTGAGCCGCTCGGCGAAGTATGGATTATCAAGCGCCTTCCAGGCCTCATCGATGATAATCAACGTGGGCCTGCGATCCTCGATCACACGCTCGATCCGGCGGAAGAGATAGGACAGGACTGCCATGCGTTCCTTCTCGCTCTCGCTGTCGAGAATGCCGGTGAGATCGAAGCCCACCACATCGCCCGCCAATGAGAACGTGTCCTCGGCGCTTTGCCCGAAGATCCAACCGTAGCGCCCGTCAGCCGTCCATTCCTGGATGCGCTCGAAAAGATCACCATCATCAGCGCCTGCCACAAACAGGGACGCCAGGTCCTGCCAGTTGCGCAGCGCGGGATCGGAGGCAGTGGCGTTCTGGCGCACCACGTCCTGAATGCGGTTGATCTGCACGGGGCTCAGAGGCTTGTCGCTGCGGTGCAGGAGTGTGGCCAGCCAATCGGCAAGCCAGGCTTGCCCGCGGCGGTCGATCTCGGTGCGCAAGGGATTGAGGCCCGTGGCTTCGCCCGCCTTGATGGCGCTGAAACGGCCCCCATTCGCGCGCACGGCCATTTCCATGCCAGCGCGGTAGTCAAAGACGAAGACCCGTGCGCCGCAGCGCCGGGCTTGTGTCATCAGGAAGGCTGAAAGTACCGATTTGCCGGACCCGGGACGACCGAGGATCAGCGTGTGCCCGCCGGTCGGTTCTTTATCGGGGCTGCCGGTCTCGTGGTAGTTGAAGAGATACCCTGAGCGGTCTGGCGTGGGGAAAAGTGCTATCGGCTTGCCCCAGGGGACCTGATCGCCGGATTTGCCCAAAGGGCTGCGGTGGAGTGCTGCCAGGTCCGCGAAATTGAGATTGGTAATGGCGGCTTTGCGGCTGCGCATCTGGCCATTGCCCGGATGCTGCCCGAAATAATGCGTCCGCGCGGCAAAGGCTTCACTGACCAGTGTCACACCCTCACTCGCTGCGATATTGCGGATCTCGGCCGCGATGGCGTCAAGCTTGTCTTCACTCTCGGCAAAGACGGTGACGGTCATGTGATGTTCACCAAAGCTCAGGCGCTTGGATTCCAGGTCATCGAGGGCGTCCACGAGCTCTTCGGTGAGTGATATCGCCCCGTCATCGCTGGCCTTCATCAGCCGCTGTTGGCGTTTGATCCGGCCCGCCATCATGTTGTTGTTGATGGGCGTGAACGAATGGGTGACGACCATATCGATGGGCAGGCTTAGCTCGTCGAACATGGTGCAGCGGGTTTTGGCCGGATAGGCCTTGATGGCAAAGCTTGTGCCAATGCGGCGACCTGCTGTGCCGTCATCGAGGACAAAGGTCCGGCCTTGGAAGGTAACGCGGGTGTTGGCCACGTCTTCAGCGACGATGCCAAATCGCGATTTGGGAAACAGGGGTCGCTCGACGCCGATGTTCAGACCGCCCAGGAACCCGAGCAGATCGCCGCTCTTAGCCCCCAGCAAGCGTGGGCGCATCTCGGCGAAGGAGGACATCACAAACCCCACCACTTCCTCGAGCTTGCGCAGCTGCTTGGCGGTCTTGGCCTTCATCTGCTTGAGCGAAGCGCGCGGGCTGAAGGGGAGGCGCGTACCGGATGGTGGGCGTTTTAGGACTGTGAGTGTCAGGGTCTTGTCACGCAGGCCTGCCTTGTCGAGCCCCGCGCGCCAGCGTGTGTCCACCGCTTTGGCGAAACCTTCGTCCTCGATCGCCGCCAAATCTACATTGATCGCTTTGGAAACCTTATGGACGTAGAACCCATACTCCGGCCCGATCTGTGCGATGATGGCCGCAAGTCGTGCGCGGGTCTTCTCGAGATGCGCGTCTTCGCTGGTCATGCTGTTGACGCCTTCCAGCCGGATGCACTGAAACAGCGCATTGCCGCGCGTGCGGATGGTCACATCATCCACAAGGCTGACATAGGGCAGCATTGCCGCCATGGGCCGCTCGCGGTCAGCCCAAGCTGGCAAGCCGGTGAGATCGTCGCTCAAGATGTTGGCGGAGTCAGGGCGCATAGCTGTCGCCCCCATGGAGCCGTCGATTTGTTGTGGGCGGCGTCTCCTGCAGCGATGTCACCACAACCTCGAGGAACGCCGGGTCCCAGTCAGCGGCCTTCCAGAGCGCTGGATAAGCGAGGCCCGCCAGAATGATGACGGGCCAGCTTTGCACCCAGAGAAACACCAGCACGAAGCCAAAGAGCCAGACCATCGCATACATGATCGGCAGGCCGATCAGCTTGGGCGGGCGGATGAGGCCCAGAAAAAGTCGGGTCTCTTCCGCCATACCTGCCTCACGCGCCCCAGATGGCTGTGACGATCGTCGGTGCCGCGGCAATGCCCGCGATTGCGACCAGCACCCAAAGCGCTTGGCGAAAATCCAGGATGCCAAAAAGCCAGGAGAGAAAGACGCCGATCAGCGCCAGTGTGCCGATGACGATGCCAAGCGGGCCGGTGATCGCATCCACAATCCCCTGCAGCAGGTTCTGCACCGGAGAGAGATCGATGCTTTGCGCAAGCGCTGGCTCGGCGATCATCAGGCTGGCCAGCGCCAGTCCCAGGAATAGACGGATTTGGGAGGACATCAGGAGGCTCTAATCAAGCGATCACGCACAGCCATGACGCGGCGAACGTGGTTTTGTGTCTCGGTAAAGGGTGGAATGCCGCCATGGCGCGCGACCGCGTCGGGTCCAGCATTATACGCGGCGAGAGCCAGCTCAGGCGTTCCGAACCGGGCGAGCATAGCGAGGAGATAGCGCGCAGATCCGTCAAGGTTCTGGGCGAGATCATGCGGATCGACGCCAAGATCGCGGGCGGTCCCTGGCATAAGCTGGCCCAGTCCGATGGCACCGGCGGAGCTGAGTGCAGTGGGGCGATACGCGCTCTCGACCTCGATATTGGCCTGAAACAGCGTCAGCCAGTCAGAAACCGAGAGCCCGGCTTGGCGCAGGGCGGCATGGCCGCCGTAGCGCAGCGCGGTCTCTTGCAGGGCAGTGAGGATTGCGGGCTGCGGGATCGATGGTGCGAGAGAGACAGGCGCGATCTGCGGATCTGCAGCAGCCCCAGCGTCATCGCCAAATATGACGGGGCCCAGGTTGTTTGCTGGCCGACCCGCGACATAGCTTTGTGCAAACCCTGATTGCGGGGCTTGTGCTGCCAGCTGGCCATCGCCTGCCATGGCGAGCACAAAGCCCTCTGCCATAACCGGGGAAGAAAACAGCAGCGCAGCACAAGATAGAAATACTGAGGAATTACGTGTCCTCGGAAAGCCTGTGCGATGCGACTTTGCCTTCGACCATAGGGATCGAGACCAGATCAAAGCCAAGGCTGGCCACAAAGCTTGTAAGCCCGTTGATCGTCTTGAACTCGCGCTCGACCATGTTGTTGCGGGCCGTAACCAGAAGGCGGCGTTCGCCATCGGGGGCGGCGCAATGCACCGTCCAAACGCCAGACCATTGTGCTGACGTGCGCTCGGGCGTGACCCGGCACAGCACATCGCAGCTGTGGCCCTCACTAAGGAATTTACGTAGTCCGTCTTCGCTGACAACATTTGGGGCGTCTTGCATCCAGTTCATGTGATCCGGGTCTCCACAAATTAAAGGAGCGCCCGGCTGTCCTTCATGGACAGGCCAAGCACTACATGATTATAATATTGCAATCAAGCGCGATATTGTAGAGCAATGCGACCTTTATGCGTTCAACACATAATACTGCAGCGGACTCAGAAATCCAAGTCAGGATGGCAGCAATGAGAATATGGGGCGTGGCGGTTTTGATGATGGCATTGAGCACGCCGGGATTTGCGCAAGGCTGCATGGCACCCGCGGTGCCGTTCATACCTGCTGATCGGGCCGATATCCGCACCTATGCCGAGATTCTGCGCGCAGACTTCGAGAGCTACTTCACTCAGGCACAGGCCCACTTCCGCTGTCTTGAGCAAGAGCGAAGCCGCGCGTTCGTCGAAGCGCAAGACGTCACCGCGGCCTATGCCCAGATGTTGGAAGTGCTCAGGGAGTGAGGGGTAATCAGATAGATCAGATCACAAGACCTGGCTTGCCGCCGCCACAAGACGGGCACATCCGCTCAGCCACATCGGCCTCGCGCGCTCCGTAATTGAGCCCGCAATTGCTACAGGCCATTTGATAGATCTGTAGCGGGCTGTCCAGTCCCGCTTGACCCGCAGCGCGTATGACGATCTGGCCATTGAGATTGCAGTAACCGGACGTGGTGTGGCTAACAGGCTGCCGTCTACGCGGGGTTGATACTTTTGGCTTTTGTGCGGGTTTAGGTACTGCCGCCGCTGCACTAACGCCCATGATCCAGCCCTCATACATGGCAGTCAGTCGTTGTTTGTCAGACAGATCTGGCCAAAATGCTGACGCCAGCTGTTCATTCCGGTCCGCATCGCGAAGCCACGATGCGATGGTAAATGCGTTGTGTTGTGGCACGGACAGATCATTGCGATCATACAGGCCCTTGAAGTGATGCGCCCGCGCCTCGACGAGGCAAGACGCACCATCTGGAATGGTCCAGCCGTCAAAGGGCCAGACGTGAATATCCGGAAGATCTTGGCGCAGATCCCTCAAAAACGATAATCCCGCATGCGTGGCTGTTGCGACTTGTCTTGGAACATCAAAATCAAAGGCGGACTTTGCTTTACAAGCTTTATCCGTAACCCTGAACCAGGTCTTCAACCCGCTTCGGTCCGCCCCCGTAGAACTGCGGCCTTGGCGTAAAGAATCGACATAATAATGCTCCCGATCGGTGGGCCAGTAGGCGTAAAAGTCATCAAGGAAGATGTCCCAGTCACGTTTGACACCATGGCGCTTGAAATAGGACTCCGGAAAGGAAAACGCGTGATCAATCGCAGCGACTGTCGGGATCGGCTCGGCAAGGCATGCCCTTAGCCAATGGGACAGCTCGCGCCTGGCCCAATATTTACTGCCTCCGGGGGGCGGTGAAACTTCATCCGCAGGACCACCGGCGTTGGTCATGAATACCCGCAATCCCTTAAGGCCAGAATCCGGCGTCTCAGCGCCCGAATAGTTTATACCGATTGTGCGTTGAAACTTCATTAAACCTTAATAGCCTTGAGGGTTGCTTGTTGGTGCGCCCGGAGGGACTCGAACCCCCGACCTAGCCGTTATGAGCGGCCAGCTCTAACCGCTGAGCTACAGGCGCGTGGTCGGAGTGATATCCCCGTTTGCGCTTGGACGCCATCAGGTTTGACAGAGCATTGATTGCTTGGCCTTCGTCCGCATGATGATCAATCCGCACCTGACCCGCGGATCCCAGTCTGCCCCATTCCCGGATCAGTGACGCGCCACCGAAAAGATCAGGTTGCACGACCATCATATAAAAGCGCCGCACGTTTTTGGATGGCTCTTCACGGCGTAGTCGAATCTGATCTGGAAAAACGTCGAGCTGCATACATAAACACTACATCTTGTGCCACATTGCAGTCTACAAACAATTTGAGCCTTGCGTGACGTATTCTGGGCCATCACGATCAGGGTGGAACTGCCAAAAGTGAGGGTTCTTATGCCTGATTCTATGACATGTTGCCCTTGGTGCGGAGGCACCGCACGGGAAACTGAAATTTGTGACAATTGCGAAGAGACGGTTGCTGTTCCGTCTCCCTCACGCACGGCCAAGGCCGCGCCACAGATCATGTTTAGAACCGTGCGCGAGAAACCCTTGGCAACTGAGCAACAGGCGGCCTGATCAAACTCCGCGAAACAACACACTGGCTGTTATAAGGCTCCAGGCGATGGTCATCATCCAGAACCCTGAAATCGGCAGCGCAACTAAGGCCACGCCAAGCACCGGTAGCAGGGCCAGAACCGCGCAGATGACGGAAATCAGAAAAATGATAAAGGTGGGGGCGGTCAGTCGCATGTCGTGATCGGTATGTTAAGTCGTCTGGATCAAGACTCAAAACAGACAGAGGCATCGCCAAAGGCTGTTTTAAGACTGGAATGCCGGTCTTGCACCTCAAGTTGCGGCCGCTAATGCCGCGCTTCGGTGCCGGATGCTTCCAGTTCAGACAGCTTGAGCGCGAGGCGTTTTGCCATGAGATCATCGCGGTGATTGCTGCGTGCCAAATGGGTGAGCTGAGCAATGGCCCATGAGCGCTCACCAATCTTATCAGCGGCGACCATGAGGTAGCCAACAGCTTCGTCGATATCCAGTGGGATTGCGTCATAGCCGCGATCGGCAAGCAGTTGCGAAACTGCGTACACAGCGACTTGTGCTGCAAAGGCGGGTTCCTTCTGCGAGAAATCCCGCGCAGCCCGCAAGAGCGTTGCCGGAGCAGCCTCCATGTCAGCGGCGCACTCGAGCGCGATATCCAAAAAACTTGCGGTCTTTGCCGTTGCGAACCACTTTCCCTTGCCACCATGCAACGCGATCAGGTCTTCCAGGACGAGGCGCGGATCGCGGTTGGGATAGCGTTTAACAAGATTGCGCCACATCGCCAGCCAGGTATTGCCCGCGGCACTCGGCAGACCAAATTGCTGGTAAGCCTCCTCGGATTTGCCCTGACGGGTCAGGATACCTTCACAAAAGCGCTGAATGTCCTGAGCACCCCACGTCTGTTTGTTTGATCGTAAAAGTACAGTACCGACCATAAGTGCCTTGTCGTCCAAACCCTGTCGGACCAGAGCATATGCTCCATACTTTTCGTAATGCCACATGCGTGTTTTTTGGAGGAGGAGAAGCTCGAAGATGTCTTCATAGCGTCCAGCCTCGAGTAGACATGACAGCGTCAACGTTGCGGTTGTTACATGGCCGAAGCTTGTTTGGTCCGACCAGATCATCCGAATGAGATCCAGGTCCCGGTCAGCATGCCGCCCTAGTAATATAGGAAAGGTTGCAATCTCGCCAAAGCGATCCGCAATGGGCGACAGATAGTCGACGCCATCGTCTGCAATTGCGTCTCGCAGCCGTTCGAGCCACTTGCCACGCGTCGCCTCGTCAGCCGGGGCATCGATCAGGATCGGAAGCAGCTGTTCAAGTGTGCGGTGGACAGCTGCCCCCAGCGATCCGGAGGACGTATCGATATGCATGAAAGCGGGCCAGATCCGCTCAGCTAGGGCCACAGCCCCTTCGGCTGCGGCGACTGGATCCTTGCGTCGAACCCTCTTGATCTCGGATACGGCAGACTTTAGCCGCGCAACGGCCTTTGCTGACCCACGCCAACCAAAAGTTCCAGCCCGCATGCCTGCCTTGAAAGACCATTTATGTTGCGATGCCCGTGCCATTTGTGCCCCGAAAAATTTGGGACACAGATGACACGAGACAATGAGATACTGAAGCTTTAAAAATAAAATGCGGGGGCCGTGTTGAACGGACCCCGCCGGTTCTGCGCGTGTACTTCGAGACCTACTTCGCCGATGCACAGGCCCACTACCGCTGTCTTGAGCAAGAGCGAAGCCGCGCCTTCGTCGAAGCGCAGGACGTGACTGCGGCCTATGCGCGGATGACGCAATTGCTAAGGGAGTGAGGGATGCGCAGCTTTACGCGCCCTTCTTGGGAAAGAACCGCTCTTCAAATTCAGGGTGGACGGACAACTGATGCTCTCCGTTGTCCCAAACATAAAAGTCACCCATCTCGAGGCCAGTTTTTGGGCAAATCAGCTTCGCGACGGGCTTTGCATCCAGCCGCTGTTCCTGGGGGATTGGCACGTTTACACCTCGCTCATTGTGAAGTTCTTTCACGCTGACACCGAGCGCCTTGGCGATCTGTTCCAGTTTTCTGGCCGTCGGGGACGACTGTCCGTGTTCAATGAGACTAACATAGCTTCGATCAATGCCCGCCTCATCTGCAAGACGTTCCTGGCTCCACCTGCGGGATTGCCTGAGATTCTGGATATTTAACCCTATGAGATCGGTTGCATTCATGCGCCGATTTCGACCGAAATACCCCCGGCACTCTACGGAATATATTCAACAAAACGCTCGCACCACACTCCAACCTCTTGTTCGCAGGGTCATCAGGAGCAAGGCTGGTGAACAATGAAGCAATATTATCGCATTGATCACAGGAAAAATTTCTTATGGTGAGTGGCTCAATCCACAAATTGCTCAGGGCCGCCGCGCTTTCGGTGGCGTCCTTGGCAACCACACAACCCGCTCAGGCCTATCCGGTCGATTGTGCGATCCTCCTCTGCCTCGCAGGCGGCTGGCCAGCCTCGGCCGAATGTACGCATGCGCGCGCTGTGTTCATCCGGCGGATCACGCCGTGGCCAATCGAGCCGCCCTTACAGATTTGGCGCTGTCCGATGGGGGTGGCCGACCGAGGCCCGTTGCAAAGCACAGCCCCCAGGGTTTGGGACGCCAGCAACCAAATTGGCCAGTCTCTTGGTCAAGTCATCCCGGCGCAATTGGTGGACGGCGGTGCCGATATCGACATCAGCGGCCTCGAGTTCGATTTTGTCCGCTCAATCCGAGTGTGGGATGTGCGGCACTACAGCCATCGTGAACGCGGCCGCGACGACGACTGCTCTGAGAGGTACACCATGCGACTGGGCACCTACGGCGCGCAGGGTGAATTCGGCTGGCAAGGCACGATACCAGCGGCAGCCCCGCAATGGGTTTTGCCCACGCGGCGATGCTCTTCATCAAATTCGCGACGCGGTGTTGGTATTGAATGGGAAGATTACGAAGGCAATCGCGGGCATGAGTGGGTGAGCTATTAGGGCTACTTCTCAATATTCTTCATACGTTCAGCTAAATCTCCTGCAATCCGTTCATACAGGGCGGCTTGTTTGTCTCTGGGAGAGCCCGGGTTTGGGCTTCTTCGGCGGATTCGCTTGGCAAGCCAAAACAGAAGTCTGGCGGCCGGGTCGTCGAGTTTATCTGGGATAGGTATGGGATAGTTTTCCTCAAGGAGGGCAACCACCTCCGCGTTCATACTACGGTGGTTGGTTTCGGCTGCGAGCCGTATCCGATCACGCAGCCCATCGGGCAACCGTACGATGAATTTATCCTGATTTTGAGCGCTTTGTACTGACATGGTGGCACAATGCCATGGAATTTGATTGACGCAATAATGGCTAAGTGCCATGAGTGAGTGAAATTTGAATCTGGAGGCGCTTAATGAACAGTCGTAAACCAATGCAGCTTCGACTGCCGCAAGAACTCAAAGAGTGGATAAAGGCGGAATCTGACCGGAACGGAAACTCCCAAAACTCTGAAGTGATCCGCGCCATACGGGCTGCAAAGGATAGGCGCTTAGCGCTTCGCCCCATTGGGAAAATCAACATAGATCAGAGTGATAATGCGCACTGTTAGTGAGGCGGGAAGGATTCAAGGCAATGACCAAAGCAAGTGTGCAGGCGAAAGCAAAGCAAGCGGCTTCGGCTTTCATCAGAGAAGCGCGGGAGGCGGGCTGGCAGCGCGCAAAATTCGAGATTAAGCCCGATGGGAGCGTCATCGTTGATGCTAACATGGTGGCTGCTGAAGTGGCCGACGACTTCCTCAACGGTGATTTGAGGATGGGCGAATGACCCGAAAGAGCCTGCCAAAATATGTCTATAACGACAGAGGGTATCTGCGTTTTATTCGGCGTTCGCGTGGCATCGCCGTCATGATGCAGGAGGAGGCGGGCTCGCCGGAGTTTTGGGATCACTACAATCGGTTGCTAAAGGGAAAGCCTGCACCCGCACCTGTCAAACGCAACTTTGAAGCGCTTATTCTCAGCTACTTCGAGAGCGACGCTTACACAAAGCTGAAGCCTCGGACGAAATCAGATTACCGGCGATATATCAGCCACATTCGTGATATCTGGGCAGAAAAAGATCCGGCTCGGATTGAAACGCACCACATTTATGAGTTGCATCGCGCCAATGCGGATCATTGGCGGCAGGCTAACTATCTTGTCCAAGTTATGGTCATCTTGATGAACCACGCCCGATTGATTGGCTTCATCAAGAAAGAGCACGGCAATCCGGCCAAAGGCATTCCACTATTCAAGCAGCAAAGCGACGGGTGGGAGCCTTGGCCCGATGATGTGCGCGCCGAGTTCGAAGCCCTCGCTTCCGAACGCGCACGTTTGGTCTACGAGCTTTGCATTGGTACCGGGCAGCGCATTGGCGATGTCGTCAAGATGCAATGGGCGCATTTTTCTGAAGATGGATTCGATTTTACTCAGGGCAAAACCGACAAGCCGCTTTGGATCCCACTCACAGATCGCCTTCAGGCGCACTTGAACGGGCTAGAGCGTCTTGAGGGAACCGTTGTTACCGACGCGAAAGGAAGGTCGGTAAATTATCGCACTGTCGCCGAAGAGATGCGCGCGATCAAAAAAAAGATGAGACACGAGAAGGCCGCCTACTACAAAACGCATGGCTTGAGGAAGAACGCGACGATCGAGCTTTATCTAGCTGGATGTGATGACGAGATGGTCAAAGCGGTTACCGGTCACTCAGGCGTAGAAATGCTGAAAAAATATGGCGGGCCGATCCGTCAAAGAGAATTAGCTACTCGCGCCCAGGAGGCACGAAACCGCATGGACCGGGACAAGAACGGAACGTGAAAGTTTCAACGATTGTTTCAAAAAATGAACGAAAGGAGACGACGAATGACCCAAGTCATTGATTTTATTGGAGGCGAGTATCGGAATCGAACCGATCTACACGGATTTGCAATCCGCTGCGTAACCTCTCCGCCAACTCGCCGCCGGGATCGGGCTTTATGGAGTGTGCCTATGGTTTTCAGGCGGGCGGTGCAAGTGCTTTTCGCGCGTTGACTAATGGCCGGCGGCTTCGGCCTGTGTCACGGCAAGGTCGGCCATTGCGCGGATCGCGTCATAGGACGAGGCCGCG